>QGNH01000084.1_pt1 | contig 11087 bp, 7 predicted proteins | sample 1735481 | NCBI WGS metagenome assembly QGNH01 (sample SAMN09239004, study PRJNA386568) | Viral metagenome, whole genome shotgun sequencing project. | reverse complement strand
ATGTTTTTTACGATTATCTGGCTATTGTTATCAACCGTTATTTCAGAGGCTAACTGATTGGCGCCTGTTATCAATTGTTTGTCGATGTTCTGAGTTGCTTCAGGATCAGGCTGGTAATAACCGACAATAACAGTGCCCACTGTAGCATTATTTTTTGTAATGAGTTTCGAGTACATTCTCCACACCTCGTTGGCTGGAGTGATTATCGTTTGGGGCGCAGTAAATGACGAGGCGTATTCAAACCTTGAAGTATTAAGAAATCCATTTATCGCGTTATATCTTTCGATAACAAACCCATCTGAAGTAATAATATACAAGGGACCTGATGCCGGGAGCATTTGATCATCATTAACATATCCGGTGGTGTCCCAATGGTCATCTTTATAAATTTGATCGCTTTCAACCCTGGCAACGGTATTCTTAAGCGATGCTTGGATTTGGTTGTAAGAAGTCAGGTGCAAGTATGAATAATTAACTAGTAAGTAGACAAGAAATGAGGCAACAAGCACAATGAGAGTTTTTATTGAGAAATTTATCTCGGGAGTCTTGTTTATATTGATTTTGAACTTCATCTGAGGCAATTATACATCGCAGCATCCTTTTCGCTAGTTTTATATTTAACTCAGATATAAAGTGTAACCACTCAAATACAATTTCCCGTTATCTAGAAGGCGGTCAATTGCAGATTCTACGATTTCAGGATTTTCTATTCGATTTTTTCCAATGCCGAAAAGCTCCATAACCGCTTTTGGAACACGCTCCCTGGCATAACCAAACTGGTCTTCGACTAGATATAATATTGCGTTTTCGACTTCCTCTGGGGCAATCTGACTCAGTGTCCGTACAACATGATCCGAAGGAATTCTAAATCCATCTATTTTATCAGTATCTCGATATAGAAATCCTCCACGTCTTATTAAATTCAACCATTCTGTTGCTCTTTCTATGGCCCGTTTTACATTGTTTTGAATATTAGCCCCGGCACGGCTTACTCCATAAACTTCTTTGAGGCGCTCGATAATCATACTCACATGTATGGGGGATTCGTAGGCAACAATATTAGCGATAGCTCTTGTTAATTGAGCAGTATAATTTTTGTTTTCTAGTTCTTTAAGATTTTTATTGTTAGAAGAATACTTTTGGTAAGGAACGCCTGGCTTATATTTGCCTTCATGTACACCCGTGGTAGTTTTTGGTTCCATATCTTTGTCCATTAGTTCTGTTTGTTTGACCTCTTCCTGGCGCACTGGGGTAGCCTGAACAGATTCTTCAATTGGCGATTTCTTTGCAATCTCAAATGCAAACAACAAACGTTTAAGTGCTTCGTCTCGATCTCTAAACCAATCAGTAGACCAAACACGATAAATTTTCCATCCCTGAGATTCCAAAACTTGTTGACGTAAAACATCTCTATCTCTAGCAGTTCTTGTATGGTGGTAAGTAGCACCGTCACATTCGACGGCCATTACATATCGGTTTATATCCCTAGGATCTCTTATTGCAAGATCTATACGATATTCGCTGGCTCCCACCTGCTCATCAACAATTAACCCTCTGTCACGAAGAGACATGGCAATAGAATCTTCAAAGTCATTCGTAACATCATTTGTCGCTGTTACCGGATCTGGCGGAAGTTTACCCCCTTGTTCGACATATTCGATGTAATTACGAAGCATAATAGCGCCTTTATTTGCTGTGTTAATTCCACCTAACTCACCACTTCGTAAACTTGTAACCAAAAAGGTTTGCCATTTAGCACGAGTGACTAATACATTTAATCTGCGCCAACCACCCTCGCTATTTAATGGACCAAAGTTCAAACTTAATGACCCTGTCGGAGTTTTAGCATATCCAACACAAATTATAATTGTGTCTCTTTCATCTCCCTGCACATTTTCTAGAGATTTTATAAAAAATGGTTCTGGCCTCTCCTTGTCGTTTATAAGTGCTTGCAATTCAGGTTTGTTTGAAATTAGTTCATCAAGAGCGTTTTCAATAGCCTCCTTCTGACTCGCATTCATTGAGGCAACACCGAGCGAACGCTCTGGATATTTTTTAAACTGTTCCACAACTAACTCTGCGACACGTTTAGCTTCAACCATATTGGTTCGACTCCGTCCACGATCCCAAATCCCATTTTCTGTATAAACAAGATGAACACCCCTTCCTTCACTGTTTGTAGTCGAAGAAGGAAAAGTAATCAGAGAATTATTATAAAAATACCGATTGGAAAATTGAATTAACCGCTCGTCTTTGCTTCTATAATGCCAGACGATCTTGCTTTCCTGAAAAACAGGTTCTATTGCAATACAGTCATCCAATAATGATTCCAATGGTTCAAACTCTTCGAGTGAATCCAATTCGTTTTCTTCTTCAAATATGGTTGATGCAGAGAAGAATGATGTTGGTGGCAATTGATTTTCATCTCCTGCAACTACTATTTGTTTTCCACGAAGAATCGAAGGAATCGCCTCTGGGGTGGGAAGTTGAGATGCCTCATCAAAAACTATCAAATCGAAGTTAACGCTTCCGGGTTTTAAAAAGGTTGAAACGGAAACAGGGCTCATTAACATACAAGGTTTAAGAGCTTGTAGAACGTGGGGAATTTCATTGAAGAGTTTTCGCAATGGCTTAATACGTTTTCTCTTCTGAAGCTCCCTTCTTAAAATTCCGACCTCACCGCCGTTTCCAAGATTACTTTGGGCACCCACAACACTCCTTGCGGGCTCAGTGGCTTTATACTGTATATTTTTAAGCATCGAGATTTGTAATTTTCTATCTAACTCTTTAAATTGCCTAATTTTTTCTTCATAAAGTGATCCAGAAAACTCTAACAATATTGGATTGGTATTTAAAAATCCTTCAACCCATTGTGAATAGAATCTTTTTTCAAATAATTCTGGCGCGTTTTTTACACTTTTGTTTTCAAGGGTAGTAACGAAGTTAGACATATCCAAATTTTTGCATTTCAGGATTGTTGTTTGTAATAGAATCCATTCATGCATTTTTTGTAATGACATAAGTATTTCTTTACATCGCATTTCGACCGATGAGGGCCATGCGTTATTAATCTCTATTCCATCCACAAATCCTTCCAACCACTTGGATTCGACGGATGCGATGGTAGATCTAAAGTTCTCACCATTAATTATTTCCAATATTTCTGAGACGACTTTTTGATGTTCAGGTGTAATATTTAATACCTCTTTCATTGGCTTTTTTATGATCTCCTTCGAGATCGCCAATTTTAATACTCCGGCAGTTTTGAAGTGGATTACTTTTATACTGAGTAATTTGGAATTTCGAAAATCGGTAACATATTTTTCTAATATATTCTTATTGGTGTTAAACCAATTATCAATAGCTTCCAGTTCGTTAGCTATCTTCAAATACTTATTTAGTGCTGGGTAAGAGATCCCAATGTTTGCCTTAAATTGTTTACGAATAGTCGATTGCCACATCCAAAACTTTGGATTGAAAATATTTGTCCACGAGGGGAACTGCTTTTTTAATGTAGACAATAAGCTCTTTAATTCTTGAGTGGAAAGAGAGGTAATCGCTTCGTATTCGTTCTTTAATGATTTGTAATCATCTGATTTTATTTTTGCAGTTTCGAACAATTCCCCTAATTCCTTGAGGTCATCTTCTGTTTTTGAAGACCACCCACTTGGTAATCCGTCCGAAGTTTGCAATGCATTAAATACTTCGGTTAAATTCTCCAAGTCGACCAACCTCAACTCCAAATTTTTAGGAGTTACTAAGCTTCTTAGTTCCTTTAAAAATTCTTGTAATCGACCAAAATTCTCTGATACTATTTGTACTTCCTTTTTTATTTCCTCAGAGGGGATTGGGTGTTCAATATCAACCCTAAATCCTCTCCACGGGTGAGTAGATTTATTATCAAAAATAGCTGATTGGACAGAAAGATTTCTTAAGGCTTCCAATTTCTCTTCAAGTTGTTCCTTGCTTACACCTGAAAGATTCTCCCATGGAAGATCAAATTCCAATAATTCAAATTTTTGCAAAGTCTCTAATTTCCCTATAATTTGATATATTGTTTTCTCTAGAGGCTCTCTCGGAAGATGCATTTCTTCTACATAGCTATTTAATTCTGACCTAAGTTTTCTTAACCCTTCAATTTGTTCTTCAAGGGTTTGGCCATTGTTATCAAAAGGTAATTCCAAAGTACGTTTTAACTCTTCAATAATTTTTAATTTCCCCGCTTTTGTACTATGAGCTTCAAGACAAAATCTTTTTAAACCTATCTTGGAAAGTCTGTCATGAACTACATTTAATGCTGCCATTTTTGCACTTACGAAAAGTACTTTTTTCCCTTGACCCAATGCGTCAGCAATCAAATTTGAAATTGTTTGACTTTTACCTGTTCCGGGAGGTCCCTTTATTATCAAATTTTTACCAGTCTGGGCAATTGTTAATGCCTGCAATTGACTGGCATCAGCTGGCATAACGGGAATCGGAACAGTCTTGGGCATATCCAAGTTGTCCAACTCGTCGCCCAGGGATTCTGAACCCTCGGTTATTTTACGCGCCTTCGCCAAAGCTGCTATTAAAGGATTTTTTTCGGCAACCTCCGCCATATTTTGCAAGTCTTTATAAATCACTAAAGATTCGAACGAAAAAGTACTAAGCCAAGACTCATCGTTAATCTTCCAATGTTGGTCTTTAATAGAATCACTAACTTGGTCATAGAAATTCTTAAGAGAATCAGTCGTTATATCCTCGGGAAATTCTGGCAATTCGATATGATGCTTTTTTCGGAGATAAAACTCTAAGGCAGGGTTTATCTGTAACTCTTCGTCTAACATTTTGAGTTTCATATAAGAATCAGGGCCGTAGCTTTCTAACTGGCACGGTACCATTAATAACGGAGAAATTGACTCTTCTAAAATTGGATCGTCCCATTTTAGAGTTCCAAAGGTTAAAAATAACGTGGTTACACCACGTTCCTCAACAGTTGCCCGGCCGTTGTCATAAATTCTTTTAAGTAGTCTATGCAAAACCCTTGGCTCTGCCTCAAAATCTACATCGCCAGGATAAACTATTTCATCAGGTTCGCTTTCTAATTCATCATCTTCTTTTGTATCTATTTCCCCTTTTTTCTTCTTTTTAATTACTACTAAGGGCATTTTTATGGCAATCTCGTCTATAACCAGCTGCTTGAAAAGCACAGACGTTTCTGGAGTTATAACTCGAAGTTTACTAACTCTCGATCTGTTTATCCCTAACAATGGATTGCTTTTTGTTAAATCTAAGAGTCGCTCACCCCAAATTTTTAATTGCGTAATAATTCTGGCTATGTTAAATGGTTCCTCGGGGTTTGTTGAAACTAAATTTATTTGGTCTTCCACAAGGAAAATTATACTACGCCTGTATTCAGAATACGATCGACTTTGTATAGTCGTTATATGTGAACATTGAAACGATCTCTCAGGATTTGCATCATGCTCTACAATATTGCTATGTCGATAAAACCTGACATTTCTGAAGATGAGATAGTCACCCTCGTAGCACAAGGTGATTCCAAAGCATTGGAAACCCTTTCTCAGAAATGGTGGGGAAAACTTGGACGCTTGTTTTCAATTCACCTCGAAATCATGGGAGATAGCATAGAAGGCGAAGATTTATACCCTATCTTTGTTGAAGCGGTCTGGGATGTATGCAAAAAATGGCAGAGGAACTATTTAGATGGCAAAAACAAATCTGCTTTCTATTTGCTTCAGGATGATTGGAGTAAAGAATATCAAAAGTATAATGCGCGACAATCGCACACAGAAAAATTATTAAAACTCTCTGTGTTGAATGATAATAGTGTTTTGACACTTGCCGCGTCGAGAAGTGTGGGTGTTTCGAGCCAGACACTACGCAATTGGATCCATGCTGGTAAGGTAAAAGCAAAAAAGGGGAAGTATTATTCCACTACACGAAGATGCAAGGTCTCCGTCTGGAAAATCCAGTATTCGGCCTCACTTCACGCCAACCTTCTTAAGCTTAAAAACAAAATGCTTGATCGCAAACGTCATCACTTCTCATAAAAACATACAATTTTTAATAGCTTCTTTGGCGTATAGAGTAATGAAAGGCAATGAAAAAACAGTCATTACAAATCAGTTATGTACCCATAGAAACCCTAAAGGCTTCTGAGTACAATCCGCGTCATTGGAGCGAAGAGGCCAGCAAACAACTTAAGGAAAGTCTCCAAAAGTTTGGTCTTGTGGATCCGTTTGTAGTAAACAACGCACCAGAAAGAAAAAATATATTAATCGGTGGTCATTTTCGTTTGAAAATTGCAAAAGAATTGGGGTTTGTTACCGTCCCGGTTGTTTTTGTCACAATTCCCGAGTTGGAGAGGGAGAAGGAACTTAACATCAGACTCAATCGGAATGTTGGGGAATGGGATTGGAAACTACTTAAAGATTTTGGACAAAATATGCTTTCAGATATTGGTTTTAATAGTGAGGAACTTGATGAAATCTTCGATCTTGATTTTGATACCCCGGAACAATTTGATCTTCAGAAAGAACTTGCAAAACTAGATATTTATAATATTGACGTTAAAAAAGGTGATGTGTATATGTTGGGTGAAAATAAATTATTGTGTGGCGACTCCACAGTCGAGGCAGACATGTTTAAACTAATGGACGGGCAAAAAGCCGACATGTGCTTCACGGACCCACCCTACATTTTGGACTACCTTCATGGCAAGAAAAAACATGGAGATGTAGTTATAGGTTTTGGAGCAAAAAGAAATCGCAGATATTTAGAAACCGACGTTTTGCCACCCGATTTTACAGAAAAATGGATGGCCAACGTCGCAAAGATACAAAAACCAGACTTCTCCATTATTGTTTTTGAGAATCCGAAAAACTTGCGTACCATTTGGAACGAACTCGAGAAGTATTGGAGGTATAGAAACACCATAACGTGGCACCTCCCCAACCGAATGCAGGGGTTTTCATCAAAATACAAATTTTTTAGCAAAACAGATATCGCTCTTGTGGGAACCAGTGGAAAAACATCCCTGAATCTTGAGCCGGAGTCGGATGAATTATTCCAAAATGAATATGAAAATGCACTATTCGCAACATCCGGGAAACCACATTGGGAATCATATAAGAAAGGCAAGAAGTATTGCCCTACCGATTATATTGAATTTAATGCAAGTGACGAGAAGCATTCGGGACAAGGTGTCGTATTCGGCACCAAACCTCTCGAGATTCTTATTCCTTACATCAAGGTGCTCACCAAACGGGACGATCTCATCGTCGAACCTTTTGGTGGAAGCGGTTCTACTCTTATTGCGTCCACAAAGATGAAACGTCGCTGTTTCCTGATGGAGAAATCCCCCGTGTACTCGGAAGTTATTAAGAAAAGATGGGAAAGACTAACTGGCAAAAAAGCGGAGAAGATATCATGAACACAATCGACAAACGTCAGACCAAAGATAAACTTTTGCTCATAGAGCAATTTAAGAAAACACCGATCATTCAGATTGCCTGTGAGAAAGTCGGAGTTGGCAGAGCGACTTTTTACCGATGGTGTCAGGATGATAAAACATTTACGGAAGAAGCCCATAAGGCACTCGACGAAGGAAAAGCTCTGATAAACGATATGGCGGAATCACAATTGATTTCTTCAATTAAGGATAATAATTTTCAGGCAATCGCGTATTGGTTAAAGCATAATCATCCTGGATATGGAAACAAACTTGAACTTTCTGGTAAAATTTCCACCCAAAATGAAAACCTTACTCCCGAGCAGGAAGAACTGGTGAAACATGCCCTCCTAAATGCCGGACTTATAGAAAAGGAGGAAGAATGAAATACACGGAAACATTTAATCCTAAATTGTGGGAGCAAATTCGTTCCAACAGGGCTCTACGCGTAAAACTAGCACGGGAGAGTCTGTACTGGTTTTTCCATATCTATTTTAGTGATCACGCTACACTTCCAACTGCAGATTTTCAAAAAGAAATGTATGGGCTTTTGGAAGATCCTGCGGTCAAGCATTTGGTAATAGTAGCCTTCCGAAACTCTGGAAAATCAACAATCGCAACAATGGCATATCCGATTTGGGCAATTCTTGGTAAACAGCAAACTAAGTTTGCTCTTATCTTAAGCCAAACACAGCCACTTGCACGTTTACATCACCAAAACATAAAACATGCGTTCGAAACATACGAACTTTTACGTGCCGACTTTGGCCCGCTTAATGAAATGAGTGACGAGTGGGGATCCATGTCCTTAGTCTTACCCAAATACAATGCACGTATCAGTGCCGCTTCGGCTGATCAAAGTATTCGTGGACTTAGATATGGATCTCATCGTCCAGATCTGATTATTGCTGATGATGTTGAAGACATGTCTTCAGTACAAACTCAAGAAAGTCGGGATCGGACTTACAATTGGTTTGTTTCAGAAGTTATTCCAGCCGGAGATCAATTTGCGAAAATAATTAATATTGGAAATTTACTTCATGAAGATTCACTCCTGATGCGTCTCAAAGAAAGAATTGAAAATGGAACTCTCAAAGCAGAATATCGTGAATATCCGATTATCAATGCAAACGGAGAAGTTCTTTGGAAAGGGAAATATCCAAACCCCGAAGCACTGGAAGAGCAAAAACAAAAAGTGGTAGATGAACGTTCATGGCTAAGGGAATTTTGTTTAAAGATTGTGCCAGACCAGAAACAAATAATCTTGCCGTCTTGGATACATACTTATGATGAACTACCTCCTCAGGACGAAGCCCATGAGTACCTTAATACATTTTTAGGAGTTGACCTTGCAATTACCGAGAAAACATCAGGTGACTGTACAGCGGTAGTTGTAATTCATGCTTATGGTTACGATCAAAATAATCGTCGCTATTATGTTTCCAAACATTTTATCAACGAACGGTTAACCTTTCTTCAATCCCGGGATCGAATTGAACAGTTATATCGAGCTTTAGGTGGAAAAGAAAAACCATTAGCCTTAGTGGAAAGCACTGCTTATCAAGAAGCCATGGTTGAATCTCTTAAACAATTAGATTTGGAGGTAAAAGGTATTAAAGTCGCTGGGGATAAATATTCACGTCTTGCTACAGCCGGAATGCTTTTTGAACAGGGAAAAGTCTTATTTCCTTCAGATGGATCATGTAATGAAATAATTACACAGCTTTTGGGGTTTGGGGTAGAAAAACATGACGATCTATGTGACGCTATGAGTTTGGCACTTAATTACATTCATACTAAAGTGAAAAGAACTATTCTTTATGCGTGGTTTGGTGATCTAGATGGCGCAGTCTATACAACACACTACGAAAATTAGAAGAGATCAGAAATGTCTGTTTTTAATTCTTTTGAGATTTTTGTAAGAAGTTTAAGGGATGGTGATTTTCTTCCTTGCTCAATATGACCCATATGAGTTCTACTGATATTTAGCTTTGCTGCAAGTTCCTCTTGAGATAGATCCAGATTCTTCCTTAATTTCTGGATTTTATTTCCGAGTCGTTCTTTAGTCTGTTTAGTGCTTCTGATCATACAGCTATTATTGATAGCTATGGGGTCTCAATCTACTAGCCAAAAGTGAGCAATTAGCCTTGATTTATGCTTGACTTTAAGATGGAATTCAATCATCATTCAGGTAGTAAAAGCGGAAGGGGGTGAAAAGAATTGAAAAAATGTAAATCGTGTCAAAAAGAGATTGACGCAAAAGCAAAAAAGTGTCCATTTTGCCAAGCAGATCAAAGGATCTGGTTTGCAAGACACCCTATCTTGACCGTGATTTTGGCCATAATACTTATCGGGATAGTAGGAAGTATGGCAAATAGCGGTAAGGGGAGCACAAGTCCCAATAGTGGGTCTAGCAGCAGCACATCGGGCCAACAACCCTCTGGAGCTAAAACCGGAAAAATTGGTCAAACTGTAGCTGATGGAGATTTTGCATTTACTGTTAATTCAGTAAACACAGCCTCAAGTGTTGGGAATTCATATGTTGCAAAAACAGCCCAAGGTATCTACTACATAATCTCAATTAAGATCAATAATAATGGCAAAAATACCAATACTATCAATGCTTCTGATTTTAATGTGGTTGATAGCCAAGGAAGAAAATTTGACTATTCAAACGATGGTCAGATGGCAATGGAAGAGTCTCAAGGAACAACTGATTTATTCTTGCAGCAGGTACAACCAGGTCTTTCCATAACAGGAAAGATAATTTTTGATGTACCAAAAGATGCAACAGGATTAAAACTTTTGGCTCAGGGAGGATTATTTACAGATGGAGTATCGATTGATTTAGGTAAATAGTTGCCTCTTTTAACTCTGGGTAGAATGTTTTCTACCCAGTTTAAAGGTTGCTAAATCAAAACAATTGTTGCGCCTGGACTTCGTACACCCCAGCGGTATCATCCCCTCAGAATGAATGATAAAATTGAATCCGAAATACAAGTAAGGATCCTCAAACTTGAGAAGTATTTTTATAAGTATCTTCTATCCCATAACAAGGTTTATATAAAGAGATTCTTCCTAACTTCAAGGAAACTTAAAAAGTTTGTACAAAAATGCAACCAGATACAGAGCAGCCCATAAATTATTGTCTTTACGCTAGAAAATCTTCTGAATCTGACGAACGTCAGGTAATGAGCATCGACAGTCAATTAAAAGAGATGCAGGCGCTTGCAATTAAAGAGGATTTAAAAGTTACCGAAATACTTCAAGAAAGCCACTCAGCAAAAGATTCTGGGCAAAGACCGATGTTCATGAAACTTCTGAGTGATATTAGGGGAAAAAGATTCAATGGAATTCTGACTTGGGCACCTGATAGATTGAGTAGAAACGCTGGGGATCTGGGAAACTTGGTAGATTTGATGGATCAGGGAAAGCTTTTGCAAATCAGGACATTTTCTCAAATGTTCTCGAATAACCCTAATGAAAAATTCTTACTAATGATTTTATGCAGTCAGGCAAAATTAGAAAACGACCAAAAAGGGATAAACGTTAAAAGAGGAATCAGGGCAAAATGCCAACTAGGATGGCGCCCAGGGCCAAGTCCGATTGGGTACATGAATAGATCATTTAACGG
>QGNH01001411.1_pt1 | contig 11095 bp, 11 predicted proteins | sample 1735481 | NCBI WGS metagenome assembly QGNH01 (sample SAMN09239004, study PRJNA386568) | Viral metagenome, whole genome shotgun sequencing project. | reverse complement strand
TAGAGCGCATGGAAGCATTTTAGAGAGTGGTTATAAAATATCTCACAAGGTAAGTCATTTATAGAAGAGAACATAGGATGAATATTCTGTCGCTGTTGTGGAGTTAGTAATGTCCAGTCTTCGTCGTCAGGAATTGGTTTTTTAGAAGTAGTAAAATCTACGAGCATAATGATCCTTTATGATATTATAGCACAAAATGCTTACGATAAATACATTTTCCGATAAGCATCAATGAGAGTTCCCTTCCAGTTGTTCTCTCCCATCCACTGGTATAAATTATATTTTTCTATATTGTTGAACTTATTTTTAGCATCTTGAATGCTAATAAGTTTTACATTATCGTTCGAGAAGACGGCAGGATAACAACAGGCAATAACTAACTTATCTTTATATTTTTCTTTTAGTTCTTGGAGAATATGCTTGAATGCCCAGTGGTCTCCTAGCCCTGCGTCTAAAATCACATAGAAGTTATCATCTTTTATATTAGTCTGCCACAATTTCATCTTTTCTGTAAAAATGGCTTCGTCATGATCCCAATACGATTTATCAGTATAACTTCTAATGCCGCCTGTCGGTTCACGCAAATGCCAAGTAATTACATTAGGATTTATCTTCAATTTCCATCCTGCTCTGAACATTTCGTGGGAGAATATAGTTTCTTCGCGATGACAAACGGGAGATAGAGATAAACAATATCCGTGCTCGCTTGCTTTCTTCCTATAAATGAAGGAAGAATATAAATGCTCTACATCGAAGACATCTTTACGAACGTGCTTGAACCACTGCGTATTAGGTTGGTCATAAATGTGCGCTATGTCATTTTTCAAGTTCCTATCATCGGTTGTTTTTATCTGGGATGGATCGATAACCAATCCTGCTACTGCTCCTGTTTTATCATCGGCGCTTTTCAATAATTCTTCTAGGACATTAGGCTCTGCTATATTATCGTCATCAAGTCTCCAAAGCCATTCAGTTTTCGCTTTTGTAATTGCCGCTTGATGATTCCAACTCTGGCCTTTTTTAGGACCGAAGACAATTTCCCATTCTATCTTTTTTTCGTCAAGAAGATGAAGTAAGTGAAGATATAGGCTATTGGTTCTAATATCTACTGGCTCGCTATCTTGGAACATGATAAACTTTTTTGGAAGAACTGTCTGATTTATTATAGAAGCCATTGCGAGAGGTAGAGTGGTTCCATACCTATCCTTCGTAGAGATATAAGCAGTCACATCAGCATTATTCATAATTTAGTTCCTAGTGCTATTTTATCATCATTTATCTAAAATATCAAGATTTATTCTAAAAACTTCTCCCTTGTGATATAAATAGTATATGTATTAGGCTATATAATTGTTCCCGTTAGACAAGAACCAATTTTATATCCTGTGCTCCCAGAATGGTAATAGCAAACCATTCTAACGGGAACAAACCATTGCTGGGGCCATAGGATATCTTATATGTGCGATAAACCAAATTGTAATCATAAACATAGCGAAGAAGAGGTAATAAAGACTAAATTACCAAAGTCTCAAGTTAATAAAATAAAAAATATAAAATATTCTACTATCGTTCCAACTATGGAAAAATTAGCCGATAAAATACCAGAAATACCTAAAAAAAGACGAGGCAAAATAAAAAGATCAAAAAAGGATTATGAAGATATATTTCTAAAAGATACTAATATAGGAATAAAAGGGGAAATTATAAACAGCAACACGCCGACATTGTTCTATTGTAAAAATAAAGGTTGTACTGCGGAATGGTTGGTATCTCCTAATGCTATTATCCAAAGAATAAAACGTAATATAGATAAAATGATGTGCTGCGATGAATGTAAGGATAGAATTGTTACGGAAGAGATGATGAACAGAACACATAAAATATGTCAGGGGCCTTGTGGAGAAGATAAGTCAATAGAGGATTTCTATAATAATAAAAATAGTAAAGATGGTAAAGCTGGCTGGTGCAAACTGTGTTCTAATGGAAAAGGAAAAGAGTGGTACGAAAAAAATAAAAAAAGAGTAGCAAAAAATAATAGAAAAAGAAGGAAAAAAGATCCTAATTATATGAAAAGATGGAGAAAAAAGAATAAAAAACATCTCCAAGAATATGATAAAGAATATTCTAAAAATAACAGGCCGGCAATTAATAAAAGGGCCAGAGATAGAAGAAAAAAGGATAAAAATCATAGAACAATGAGCCAATTAAGAGGCGCTTTTAGATATCATGTAAAAAGAAAAGACAAAAAAAGTAGTGCTTTCAAGTTATTAGGGTGTTCTCTGGATTGTTTTTATCGATGGATAGAGAAGCAATTTTTGCCAGGAATGACTTGGGAAAACCACGGTAAAGGTCCAGGTAAATGGAATTATGATCACATCATTCCTTGCGACTACTTCAAGAATGTTCTAAAAATTATAAGAACCCTTGAAGGTCAACAGATGTGCTTCCATTATACTAATATACAACCTATGTGGGAATTGGACAATAAAATAAAAAACGACACTTTACCTGAAGATTTTAGTAGAAGAAAATGGAATGACCATAAAAAAGGATGGTCGATTCTTCCTAAAAAGAAAAAATAATTATCTTATTGTATGCTCATAAACTTTCTGCGTCTTATCTGAATTAGCAGCCATGAGGCTCTGATATATTGATGGTTGTTGTAATGATATCCAGTGTTGCGGAAGAATTGTCATATTTCTTTGTTGGTTTTGATAGTTGAATTGTTGTATATCATTGTCAACGGAAGCATCTTTTAGTCCATCCTTGATAAACCCTTTTTTATAGAGAGTATCAAAATTATATCTGACGTAATCTGGATAACTTTCGTCTATCATTACTGTCTCAAATGTTATATCTCTTCCGAACAAATCTTTATTATTTTTTATCTTATCTTCTATGGTGTTTTTTATTTCTGGTTTATCGTGCTCGGTATGGGCAAAACTCTCTATTTTATTTTTTATGAAGTCTTTATTACCGACATAGGACCAATGCCAGCCTCCAGCAAAATCTTCTCCGAATTGCGGAAACTCTGTATAACGTATCTGGCAACATGTCATATTATTATCTTTTATGACTTTCCAAGGAACTATTTTTAGCCACTGCCATTTATTTTCAGGAGCAAGAACATTGAGAGCATAATAGAACAACTTCATACAGAGCATTTTAGGGCCCATAGAAGCACTATATATCTTCAATAATTCCGGATTGGCTATTTCATCGGCATCACTAATCATTACAATATCATCATCGCGCATATCTTTCAAACCACGCATAATACAGTCTCTTTGGTGTCTCTCGCGGCTCCATGGATCGTCGTTGTTATCTGGATTATCCTCAACAATGACATGCTCAATCTTATGTAAAAACTTCCTGAACCTACCGAGATTTTCGTTGAAGTAAAGTGGCTTATCTTTATTGGTATGAGTTTTAGTGCTCTCAACAATGACGAACTTATCTACAACATCATCCAATATATTCAATCTCATCTCAATAATGTCAAGTTCGTTAGAGAATATGAACCCGTCAATTATTCTTCCCCTATTGTGGGATATCTTTTTACTCCACCACAGATTATCGATAGCATAGATATCGGGAGCACTAAAAATCTCTTGAACTGCCCTCATAACTCCGTTCCATTTTATATCATGGCCAGCCAGCGCCTTCCCGTCTTTCATCAGAGGCATCCAAGCATTAATGTCATTTTTCACATTCTCATACATATGATCGCCATCAATAAAAATAAAATCAATAAACGGTTCCGGTTTCAATTTTATACACTTCGCCGCTTCTATACTATCCATCTCCATAATCACGACATTATTTTTTATTCCGAACCTACGAATGTTCTCCTCAAAAATAACACGAATATTGTGTTCTTTTGCTTCATTCGCTAAAAACTGCTCATCAATATTATCAGTTCCTTTAAATGTGTCGATAGCATATACTTTTATGTTTTTGCTGCGAATAATATCGGCTATTGAACAGAGAGATTTTCCTTTCCATACTCCTATCTCAACCATAGAACCATTATCTGGCAAATTACTAACAAGACTTCTATATACTTGAATATCTTCCGTGCTAAAATACCCTTCTGGCAATTCTGTAGGTACAATCAGGTCTTTATCTTCTGCCCACTTCGCCCCATTAGCATTCAAGTCCTTTGTGTTGGGAATGTCAGACAACTTTATCGTCTCCACATCATTGAGAATATTTTTCATTTCTTGACTTTTCTCCGGTTCTGGATTAGGTTTGCCGTCTGACTTATAACATTCAACTCTCATATTATACCCCCAATGATAGACTTGGGCAGGACTGAATATGATTTTCTCCATCCCAATATAGATGAGATGATCATTGAGGATTTCAGGATACCAGCCGTAGAGGTGGGGCGTTTTCGGGAAAGTCGTGCCGTAAATACAATCAAGAATACGGTATCTGGCTTGTTTATCTGCTGATTCGAAGTTTTTACATAGTTCTTGAATATTAGGAACTTCAATAACGAGTTTTCCGCCTGGTTTTAGAACTCTTTTCCATTCTGTAAGGATATTCATAGCTTCCTGACAGGGGAGATGCTCGAATACCTGTATAGATATTACTTCTTCGAATCTTCCATTAGGGAACGGAAGCTTAGTAGCATCAGCTTTCACTTGAGCATTAGGATTATATAAGTCAGTATTGAGATATCCAGGAAGTAAAGCGTCTCCGCAACCAATATTGAGTTTCGTAAGGTGGGTGAATGGATCAGAAGTAGTTTTAGGCTCTTCTTTTATTGTTGCTGTTGTGGCATTGAATATGTGATACTGTGGTTTTACTTCATAATTAGGCTTTTTATTTTTATATCTATCTTCGAGTATTTTACGATTTTTAGCGAGTAGAGCATTTCCTTCAGGCATTACACCGAGAGTTATTTCTCCAGCGTGCCAGACTGGATAAAATCCTGTCATTCTCTCTTGATTGGAATCGGCTATCAATGGTCCTTCTATTGGAACCTGAATACACTTATAACCGGCATCCTGAAGTTTTATACAAAAGTCAGTATCTTCTCCAAAGCCAGGATTGAATATTTCATCAAGTAATCCGAACTTCTCGAACATTTCAACTTTTATCATAACACAGAAGAAGATAAGGAAGTTTCTCTCTGAATGGGGACAGTAGTTGAGCATGGGTCCAGATGCCCCAACCAACGGATCTTTAGTAAATGGCTCTTCCAGCATATGAAGCCATTGATTTATTGGCTGTGGAAGTAGAGCAGTATCATTGTTTAGCAATATAATGTAATCGCCTTCTGCTTCGTCTATGCCTCTATTGGTGCTGACAGTGTATCCGGAAGGAGCATCAATCCATATAGTCTTGAATATATTTTTAGGTAATGTAGCGAGATAATCCTTGGTCTCATCAACACAACCATTAGCCACTACGATAATTTCTGTTTCAGAGAAGTCGGTATATTTTATAATTGACTCGATACACGGTAGTAGTGCATCGCGGAAGTGATTATATGTCGGAATAACGACGGAATATTTTATTTTTTTAGACATTTTTACTTTCTAATTAGGGAACATATCTTTATCTTGTGCTAAATGGCTATTATCATCAGTTATTAATTCTCTTCTACCTGTCCAACCTCTATGACTTTTAAGTTTTCCTGTCATCACACTATAAATGTGAGATGTATCTAAATTATTATTTTTAGAATAATAGTAAAGATTTTTTATATATATTATTTCACCAATAGGATTTATCAAAATATTTAGATATTTCCATTTTTTATTTCTATGCCGTTCAAAATTAGCATCGCTTATAAACTTCTTCTGTTCTGAAGTTCTTGGTATTCCGTATTGATGATTTTTACTGCCTAATTGTGCGGCCGCTCTTTTCTTACGATGTTCCGGCGATTGTATTCTTCCTTTACCTGCCTCGCTCTGTTTTTTTCTGGTTTCTGCCGTTGGTTTGCTGTTGTGGCCACCAGCATTTAAATTATAACCTTCTATAAGACTATTAAAAAAATTAATATAAAATATTTCTTTACTGTCTAATTCTTCTTGAGACTGTGTTATACATATATCTATAACTTTGTAAATGAGGTTATTCGATCCATATTTCAATAAAGCTCTGTAAATAGCCGGCTGACCTTTGATATTACTGTTTATTACTTTATATTCGTGTATTCTTTCTTTTACTCGCCAACTCTGACCCACATAACATTTACCGGAAGGACTTATTAGTAAATAGATAGCCCCTTTTCCAACAGCCTCTTCGAATGTATAAAATCTCTCTATTTTATTCAGAACCTCAACAATTTTCTCTATATTTACTTCCCATAAATCTTTACTTACAATAGCATCTATTTCCAATTCACTTTCCATTTTATTTCTCCTTCCTCAATACCATCAGGACCCAAGCGGTAAGACTTGGGCATCCACTCTTTTTAGCCACTTCAATAAATCTTGCCTTCTCTTCCTTCGTAGTTCTTACTAATATTCCTATATCTTTTTTCTTTGCGAACATCATAAATACCTCCTATATACTATTTATATCCATTATATATCATTTTCAGTAAATATTAGGAACTATTTTCTCACAAATATAGGAGCATTCGAAGCATACCTATCAAACGTATATTCCTTATTCAATCTCTCAAAATCTCTATCGCACAATGTTTTCACCATACAATTCGAACCTTCTTGGATAATACAATACAAAAACGCATCATTTTCCTTCCATTCCGTTCCGAAGAGACTTGATTGTGTGGTTTTTATCTTCCAATTCTTTTTATCACATTCAAGTAATTTAGGATGCTGATCTATAAAATATTGAGCACATTCATAGATACTCAAATATGATTTATTCCATTCATAAAGGAAGTCATAATATCTTGGAGCATTATTCTCTATGTCATCTATTTCCTCAGCAGAACAAGCATCCCAAACTACATCTATTTGATCTGCTATTCTATGTTCATCTTCTGTATCGCAACTTTTATTCTTTATTCTTGCTGATATAAGTTCCCATTCGAGCCTTCTATATTGTCCTATATTAGTATCGTATATGTGTTGTGTCATTTATTTCCTTGGCATCTAAAATTAATTCCACTTCTCTTCATTACTTCACTTCCTATCATTATATTCCTAAATCCTATTTTCTCCATAAGATTTTTCATACTCTCACAATCCCACCCAGACATAGCCGAATACTTTTTCCATTCAATATCATATCCGTCAAAAAGCCACTTCATTACTTCCTGACGCCTCTCCAAATTGCCTTTGAGATATTCTTCACAAAGTCTCCACATATCAGGCATTTCCACAGCGATAAATCCTCCTGGTTTCAATATCCTATAACACGTCTCCAAAAATCTCACAGCATCTTCACAATGATTGATGACATGACCACAATAAATCTCACTAACGGAATTATCATCAAAAACTAAATCTTCGCAAATATCTCCAACCAAGTCAGCAGTAGGATTTTTATCATCTACACTAATAAATCCATAGTGCTGTAAATGAATAGAACCAGAACCTATATTCAATTTTATATTCTTATTATATCTCTTCAATACAACCATTCCATTCCTCTTGATAATATGTGAAGAATATTCTGGTATCTCTCCAAATGTTTTATTATTCTTGTGCCATATCATAAAAATTGTCGTATTGGTTTCGGTAAATTGAGCCTTTTCATTAGAAGGAACTTGATGTGTTGTATAACCAGCATTTATACATTTCATAGTAAAATCAATATCTTCGCACCCTCCTGGAGAGAATATTTCATCCAATAATCCTAACTCCTGGAATAGCCTTCGAGGTATCATTGCGCAGAAGAAGATAATAACTCCGCAATTAACATAAACATCTTGAAGCCGAAGAGGACCAGTAATAGCGCATTTAGGGTCCGTTATAAATGGTTTATGAAGATAATTCAGCCATTCATTCGTTGGTTGCGGAAGTAGAAGATTATCATTATTGAAGAGAATTACGAACTCTCCATTGGCAATTTTTATTCCTTCATTAGTAGCACGAGTATAGCCAAGAGGTTCTGGGAAGGAGAGAGTTGTAAAAATATCTTTGGGAAGAGTTTTTAGGTATTCGTCAGTCCCGTCTGTAGAACCATTTGAGACGATGATAATTTCTATGATTGATTGGTCTGTGTATTTTAGGATGGACTCGATGGCCGGCTGGAGACAATCGGAGCAATGATTAAATGTTGGTATAATTATAGAGAACTTTTTAGCCATTAGGATATTATACAAGAAATGAAAGCCAAAATCACAACTTTTATAAATACATGAAGTAGAGAACAACAAGGACAAGATTTTACCTCAATGGCAGTACTCCCTCCAATGGATATTCAACATTTACCTGAAGTATTATCGGCTAATCCTGATGATTTAATTCCGCTTTTTAGTGTATCTCAAGGTAAAAATAAAAGTATAAAAGTATCTGATTTAACTCCTGGCGGCGGACCTATAACTGCATCTGAAGTTTCTTATACTAATCCGAGCGATCCGCTATTAGCAAACGTTCAAGAAGCACTAGATCAGCTGTTGTATGTCGCTCCTATAGTTTCTATGAACTCAAGTATTACAATAGCCACAACTGGTCAAACAGTTAATGCTCTAACTCTTTCTTGGACTTGGAATAAAAATATAATAGCGCAAGAAATAAACAATGGAATTGGATTTTTACCTATTGGACAAAGAACAGATAATCTCACTGGATTGGGTCTTACTTCATCACAGACATGGGTAATTTCTGGAAGTGATGGAACCAATGGCGCAACCGCATCAGCAGGAGTTGTTTTTGAATATCCTGTGTTCTACGGTGATTCTGCTGATGTAACTCCAAATGAAGCTACTGTAAATAGTCTATCAAGTTATTTAGCTTTGAATTTTACTCAAACACAAACAATGTCTGCTAGCGGTCAATATCTTTATTTTGCATGGCCAAGTTCTTTTGGAACTCCTACATTTACAGTGAATGGGTTGTTGAATAATGCATGGGTAAAAACAACTATTTCTTACACGAACGCATATTCATTAGTTCTATCTTATGATTGTTATAGATCAACTTATCTCCAGTTTGGTGCTGGAATACAAGTGAGTGTATCATGACAGCTAATATAGGTACGATAATAATTGCTCCGATAATTCAACCCGATACTAATGATACCTATGGAACTCATTATGCTAATCAGGGTATTGGTGGTCTATACAATGTAACGTTAACTTCTGATAGAGATGCAATTCCAGATATCAGAAAAGTTACTGGTATGTTATGTACTACCTCTGCTGATGGCAACACATGGCAATGGAACGGAAGCACCTGGGTAATTTTCAGCACTGGAGCAAGTGGTTCCGGATTTATGGGTCTAAGTGGATTCTCTGGATTCAGTGGGTTGGGAATATCTGGATTCAGTGGTTTTAGCGGGATAAGTGGATTTTCTGGATTTTCAGGAATTAGTGGGTTCAGCGGTAATATTGGTTCTTCCGGCTTTAGCGGTTTCTCAGGAGTATCTGGATATTCTGGAAATGACGGTATTAGTGGGTTTTCAGGATTTAGTGGTCTTGGTATAAGTGGATTTTCTGGTTACAGTGGAGGAACAGGAAGTAATGGAGTTAGCGGATTCTCTGGATTCTCAGGAATTTCAGGATTCAGCGGATTCTCTGGAATAAGTGGTTATTCCGGAGTTGGAACTTCTGGATATTCTGGTCAAAGTGGATTTTCAGGATTTAGCGGCATTTCAGGCTATTCAGGTTACAGTGGATTTTCTGGCGTATCAGGATTCTCGGGAGTAAGTGGATTTAGCGGCTTCAGCGGTATTTCAGGCTATAGTGGGTTCTCTGGTATCAGCGGCTTTAGTGGTTTCAGCGGCATTTCAGGATTCTCTGGATTTAGCGGAGTATCTGGTTACTCGGGTTTCTCAGGAGTTTCAGGCTATTCAGGTTTCTCAGGAATAAGCGGCTACTCTGGTTTCTCAGGAATTTCAGGTTATTCTGGTTTCTCTGGAAAGTCTGGGTTCAGTGGGTTCAGCGGATTCTCTGGATTCTCTGGTTATAGTGGGTTCTCTGGGTTTAGTGGAATAAGCGGCTTCAGCGGATTCTCTGGAGTTAGCGGATATAGTGGCATTTCTGGGTACTCTGGTTACTCGGGGGCATCTGGATATTCTGGCTTCTCTGGTGTTTCTGGGTTCTCTGGATTTAGCGGAGTGAGTGGTTTTAGTGGCTTTTCTGGCATCAGTGGTTATTCAGGATTTAGCGGCATCTCCGGTTATTCAGGATTCTCTGGCATTTCTGGATTTAGTGGATTCTCTGGATTCTCAGGAGTTTCCGGATATTCTGGTTTCAGCGGTATCAGTGGTTACTCAGGCTTCAGTGGAATTTCTGGGTTCTCTGGCATTTCAGGCTATTCTGGATTCTCCGGCGTTTCTGGATTTAGTGGTGTAAGTGGCTTCTCTGGATTTTCTGGCTTATCAGGTTTCAGCGGATTTTCTGGGATTTCTGGTTACTCTGGTTTCAGTGGTATTAGCGGATACTCTGGCTTTTCAGGAACATCAGGATTTAGTGGCTTCTCCGGTGCTGGACTTTCTGGGTTCAGTGGGTTTAGCGGAATTTCTGGGTTCTCGGGGTTCTCTGGTATCTCAGGATTTAGTGGCTTCTCAGGAGTTTCTGGTTATTCTGGATTCTCTGGTATTTCAGGCTTCTCAGGATTTAGCGGCATTAGTGGATTTTCTGGATTTAGCGGAATCTCCGGATTTTCTGGANNGGATTTTCTGGAATAAGTGGGTTTAGCGGTTTCAGTGGATTATCAGGATTCTCAGGCTTTAGCGGAGTATCAGGATTCTCGGGATTTAGTGGATTTAGTGGATTTAGTGGATATTCTGGAGCAGGAACATCAGGCTTTAGCGGTTTCTCTGGCATAAGTGGATTCTCGGGATTCTCTGGCGTTTCTGGATTTAGTGGATTTTCAGGAATCTCAGGTTATTCTGGCTATAGCGGCTTCTCGGGAATAGGAACATCAGGATTCAGTGGTTTTAGTGGAGTGTCCGGGTTCTCAGGCTTTTCCGGAATAAGTGGGTATTCTGGTTTCTCTGG
>QGNH01001038.1_pt1 | contig 11096 bp, 15 predicted proteins | sample 1735481 | NCBI WGS metagenome assembly QGNH01 (sample SAMN09239004, study PRJNA386568) | Viral metagenome, whole genome shotgun sequencing project. | reverse complement strand
CCCGGCAAGCTGGTGGTTACCGGCCTCGGCAAGTCGGGTCATGTTGCGCGCAAGATTGTCGCCACGCTCTGTGGCACCGGAACGCCGGCTGTGTTCCTGCACGCCGCCGAAGCTGCGCACGGCGATCTGGGCCTGTACTCGCCAGGCGATCCGACCTTGATGGTTTCAAAAAGCGGCAACACGTTTGAGTTGTTGCAGCTTATTCCCTTTCTGCGCGGGCTTCCGTCGCAGCGCATCGGCATTCTGGGCAATCCCTCGGCGCCGCTGGCATCGGAAATGGACGTGGTGTTGGATGCATCGGTGGAGCGTGAGGCCGATCCTGGGAATCTGGCGCCCACTGCCAGCGCCACAGTGGCTCTAGCGTTGGGCCACGCCCTGGCTGTGGCCTTGATGCGGGCGCGTAACTTCGGTGTGGAGGATTTCGGGCGCGTTCATCCCGGTGGGCACCTGGGGCGCAGCTTGCGGCTGACGGTTCGCGACGTGATGCATGGACGCGATGAAATTGCGGTGGCTCATTCCGATGATTCGCTCAAGCAGGTGGTGATCGCGATGACGCATTTCGCTTACGGCGCGGCCTGCGTTTTAGACTCGGATGAGCGCCTGATCGGCCTGGTGACGGACGGCGACGTGCGCCGCGCGCTGCAAGCTCATGACGATATTCGCGGGCTTAACGCGTCGGCGGTGATGACTTCGCGGCCATCAACGATTGCGCCCGATGCGCGCTTGCAGGACGCATTGCGGTTGATGGAAGACCGGCCGTCGCAGATTTCGGTGCTGCCGGTGGTGGATCCCTCGAGCGGCGTGTGCCTCGGCCTGCTGCGGTTGCACGATATTTATCGCTCGGGTTTGCGCCGATAAGCGGATAAGCTGCGTGCGCGGTAAGCGGCNNTCACTACTCTCTAGTCGCGCACCCATAAGCTGCGTGCGCGGTAAGCTACGCGTTAGTACAATGGTGTCGTTAGCGGTTGTCGATTCGATGCAATGCGCGGGGTTGGCCTAGCGGTTGGGCGTCAGCCTTCCAAGCTGATTTACACGGGTTCGATTCCCGTACCCCGCTCCAAACGTTTGTAGCCGCCCGAATGCTGGCGTAGCTCAGTTGGTAGAGCATCTGATTTGTAATACGAATCCACCCCCGTCACACCACATCACCGCGCTTTATAATCCAGCAGTTACAGCTCGGAGCTGTGATTGCGTGTCACGGGATTGCCCAGAGATTGGGGCACAGTTTGGGCACTCTACTTTACAGCATAAAGTACTTGGTGGTGGGTTGTGGCGGGTTTTCTTTGGAAAGTTTTTTTGACTGGGATCAATGGCGCGCCCCTTGCACACCGGATGCACCTGGTGTAACATGGTGTGGTGCTGGGCTTCTTAGTACTATTGACCGGCACATATTCTAAGGTCATTATTGGCCTTGAGTAAGGTGAATAACTAATATGTCCGCACACCGGCCCACCGGGGGCGCTCTCGTGCCCATAACCATCTACGAGATTCCAAAGCCCCACCGTGATTTTAGCGAAGAGCCTCCGGCTGAACCAGCCATTCCTTTGGAAGAGCAGATCATCCGCTTTCTTGAACCGCAGCTCTACCGGGGGACAGATGGTCTGATCGACTTGAAGCGTGATCGCTCAAATAAGCTCAGAATGCGCGCAGTTAAGAAAGACATTTTTTTGGCGCTTCTGTACCCTTTGAAGCTTCCGATGAAAGTTCTCAAAGAACCCGCAGAGTTCGTGTTCCATCACCAACAACAAAGATTCCGTCCACTCTACGGTATTGTGCCAGTGCCCACCATGCGGCCCGATTATTCCGTCGTTGCTATCCCAGGCTACGACGCGACGACGCAACTGTTCTACGAACCTGCGTCGTCGTTCGCAAACCGCGCGCTAAACTTGACGCCCAGCAGAGCCGAAGCGGTGGCCGCTTATGAAAAGCTCGCCGCCTTGTTTGTTGACTTCCCATTCAAGCCCGCTGAAGACATTGTGAATGTGGTCGCGTTCGTGCTGACGTTAGCATCTCGCAGCGCGACAGCCCCAGCGAATCATTCCTCGTTTATGCCCGCGCCGATCCTTGGCGTCTCTGCGAGTAACCAGAGCTGCGGCAAGTCGTTGCTGATCGAGCTGGCGAGCGAAATCAGCACTGGCCGCGTGGTCTCACACACACCAGCGGGCAATGATGCAGATCGCTGCGTCCTAACTGGGCTGCGGGCTGGCCTCCGGCTTATTTCGATTGATAACATCCCACTGGGCAAACAGTATGCGAGCGCGCTGGTCGCGTCGGTTGCGACTTCGGAAGATGCGCTCCTGCGGCAGTATCGGACCACAGACCGCATCGAGTTCGATCCGGGCGTGTTGTTCGCACTGAACGGTAACGCGCTGCGAGTAGACAGTGATGCGGCGAAGCGTTTAATTTTCGCTGATCTGTGGATGGAAAATCCGCAAGCGCCACGGACGTTCCAACTACCGCATATCAAAGCTTACGTCCATACGTATTGGCCGGAGTACTACACTGCGGCGCTAACAATGATCCTAGCTTGGCGTCATGCAGGATGCCCACTCCGCACGCCATCGTCGCCGCTGGATAAGTACCGCGAATGGGAGCGCTTCATTGGTGGCGTCCTGGAGTTCGTGGGCGTCAAAGATTTCCTGGCTGGCCATGCGGAGCGTATGCGCACGGTGGATGCGGAGGCGGCGGCGACTCTGGCATTTTTCAACCTGATTGCGGCTGAGATCCCGGACGCCCTTAACCCGCGCAAAGGTTTCAGGCCAATGGATTTGACAGTGCCACTGCAAGGCGACTGGAAAGGTCTGTTGCCTTCGTTGCACCTTCAAAATATGGGATCTAAAAAGGCTGCGCAGGACATCGGCCACTATCTGAAAGCCAAGCGTGACACCCGGATCGGCGATTGGTTGTTACGCAAGCGCGCGTTGAAAGCGAACGACGGCGCGCGGTATTTCTTGCAAAAAGTAGAATAGGAGATTCAATATGTCACTAGAGAATAAGCCCACGTTAATCCGCGATGATCCCCACCGGCTTGTGTGGCGCCCGCTTGGATACAGCCTTGAGGAAGATGGCAGTCCGACACCAGCCGACGTTTTCCGTTCGGACATTTGGGAAAAATGGGTGAAATGGCGGGATAAGAACCAGCACGCTATCGATTGGATATTGGATAAAATAGACGGCTGGCAGCTTAAGGAGGGGCGTCAACACTACGGCACCCACGGCATTGAAGACCAAGTGCGTCTGCATTGTCCTAAGGTCAATCAGACTGACCCGGATTTTCGCATCAACTCAAACATTACAACCTATTTCGTCCGCTACTTGATTTACAAAAAACCCGGTCTTGAATCGTTTTTCGACTTCCGCCCAACGGGCGTCCGGGTCCGCACGTGCATTCATTGTCCCACGTGCAGTTGTGAGCCGGAGCTTGAGCAGCGGTCACTCCGCGCTGTAAAGCAGGTTGGGAAATACCATTGCAAATCCTGCGAATGTGCGGCATGAACGCCCTGGTGCGCCTGATTTGGCAGTACACCGCCTATTGTGGTAAGCACCATGCTGGCTCAGATACGTATCTAGGTACGTATGTTCCATATGTAGATAGTGTGTAGAGACAGTAGTCATCAGTAGTAGACAGTGGTTGACAATAGTCAGTATCCAATAGACAACCATAGTCCTCCACAGTCTCTTATGTCGCGCCAAAACAAAGGCTCAATAGGCCGCAGGGAGTTTCACTCCCTTTAGAACCTAGAGGCGCACACCAGGCTCTTCCAGGCACCTTATCGGAACAAGGATTAAACTAATGGCCACACCTAACGAACTCACGCCGGAACTGCTCAGCAGCGTCACGCGCATCGCTCTGAGCCGACTGAAGCCACGCGATGACGTGCGGGACGATTTAGTTAGCGCCGCCGGGGAAGGTATCGCTAAGCACCTAGCAAAGGGCGGCAAGCTCGACAAGGCTCTGCTGGTGAAGATCGCCCTGTGCGATATGACGGATTGGCTGCGCAAGAACAAGAAGCGCGCACTAACAGAGGTTGCTGTTAGCGACGTAGACACAATCCCACGGAACCACACCGATGAAACGCGGCAGGAAGCGGGGGAACTAGAACCCCACCAGCAGCGCGAGAAGTTACGCCGGATCAAATGGACCAAACAGGCGGTAGCGGAACCGGAAGAGGAAGAGGAAGAGACCCTGGAGCAGCTCAGGGAGACCCTGGCACGGCTCACGGAGGACCGTTGGGAAGCAGACCCCGAGAAGCTCACACAAGGCGATGACATTGACCGGGTGATAGCCTTGCTAGCGGCGCGCGGCATGTCACAAGGAACGATTGCCCTCCTGCTTACTGAGCCCACCAGCGGACTCATCGGCGCGAAGCTACGCGGTGCTGTGTCGTTCGTCTTTGGGGATGAGGATACGACTGTCACCGGCTACGGAGGCGATCCTGAAGACACCTACAAACCGCTTTGTCCCAAAGGTATCTCTCAACAGGCCGTGGGCAAGAGAATGGCCAAACTGCGCCGGTTGTAGCCTGTTTCGATATCCCTTGTGAGAGAGAAAGAATCTCCCAGTTGCCTGCCTGCTAGGCAGTCTGTAAGTCATTGATTCTCATAGAATGCAACTCCTTTAGAATCAATAGCCCTCTGTAGGAAGCCCTACAGCGAATCGCTGAGACCATGAACGACCTGGGATACCATGCGATTAGCCAATTCGTCCTAGGGGAGCTGACAGAGCCGGTTGTAGGCTGCTTCGATATCCATAGTGAGAGAGAAAGAATCTCCCAACTGGTTGTGGCCCGCATCGATACACCTAGTGAGGAAAGAATGCCCGATCTTAAAGCCGTAGTCACCGCTACATTCAAGCAGCGCGCCGCTGATCCTAGTAACTCCCAAGCGGCAACTGCGATCAGCATCCTCAGCGCAATGTCTAAATTGGAGCTTGCAACTGTCCTGCCAGCGGACTACCGCGACATGACGGCGGCCCTATCTGCGATCACGCTACTCGGCCTACCTGCTGTTGCCCGATGTGTGGAGAACCAAAGGATGTTAGCAGAGCTGATCGCACTAGGTCTAGGGGCGGATGTTCCGCAGACGATGGCTCTGATAGATCAGCTCGTAAATGTGCTTCCCGACTTCCAGCCGATCATCGCCCAGGCTCTAAAGGATGCGCTGTAAGACGTGGGTGATCCTTTAGCTTACATTAAGACTGTAAACTATTCATAACACAGCAGTTAAACAAACACTCCCATCGCTACTGTAGCAAGGGGGATATGGGTAACTAATCTGTTTTCAACAACTTACGGGCGACTGGACCCCAATCATGCGCGCGTTAGTCCATCTTTCTAGTGGACTATTAGACGGACCATGTTCCGAGTTATCTAACTGATTCTAAAGAGTCGTTGTTTGGTTGGCCGCTGTTTAGTCTACTGCTTAGTGGCCATTCCCGGCGGCGGTTGTAGGCCGTCGCGATACACCTTATGAAAGCCCACTTCTAACAAGGCGGTCTTTCCAGGCACTCTCTTAGGAGAGCGTCTGAGTTGTTCCCTAAGAAATCGCTGTCTCACTGCCAACCGGAGCGCCTCGCCTTGTGCGCGCTGTCTCTGGACCATTGCGCGGTGAGCGCCAACTACAGGGAACTCCAACTAATTCACTTTTGGAGTTTCCATGAGAACCATCGAATATGCCGGCGGCTATCGCAGCGCCGATCAATATCACGCCCTGTGTGAAGAGCGTGATAGCTACTACCGCGCACAGCGGGTCCAAAGCGGACGCAGCCAGCGCAACTCGCCAGTCACCGAAGCTCAGGTTAGCGCAATTGCACTTGAGCATGCGCGTAGGATCGCCTACGTCCGCGTCATCGAAGCGGAGGTCAACTAACCGTGGCCTACGCGAATGTCGAAAAGCGCCAAGAGCGCAAGCTCATCGCTAAGGAGATGTCTGCGCTAGTCGAGCGCGGCCTATCCACTTCCGAGCAACAGGAGCGGTTTAACAGGCTAGACCTGGCTCAGAAAAAGCTCCAGACTGAGATTGAATCCCTGGAAGGCCATCCTCCGCAGAGTAGTCACTTCGGCGGCGGCGACGTGGAAGAGGCCGGTGGCGACGTGAAGTATCGCTCCACCTACGACAAGTATCTCCGGCGCGGCATCGATCATCTGGACTCGGCGGAGCAGGCCGTGCTAAAGCAGAAGGCCAACTTTCGCGCCACCTTTGGTGTAGAAGGCGGACCGACCGGCGGCGCTTACCCTGGTAGCACGGCGGGCTTCATTGTGCCCGTTGGTTTCGTAAACCAGATCGAAGCTGCAACCTTGTTTGCTGGTGACATGCTTCGCCCTGGTTTCTGCAACATCGTCAAAACGGAACTAGGCGGACCCCTGCCGTTCCCGACTGCCAACGACACCAGCATCTCGGCTGAAATCGTCGGGGAAAATGATGCCGTCTCGACGCAAAACGTAACTACTGGGATTGTGAACCTCGGAGCGTTCAAATATTCCACCAAGGTTATTCTCCTGAGCCTTGAGGTTCTCCAGGATACGACCATTCCGGTTGATTCATTCCTTGCGAGAACCATGGGCGAACGGCTCGGACGCAAGCTCAATTCCGATTTCCTCGTAGGCACAGGCTCGGGTGAGCCCACTGGCGTCATCACCGCGATGACCGCTGCAAGCGCGCCTACCGTTACTGCCGTTGGCTCCACAACCAACGATAGCGTTGGTGGCGCCAACACCATCGGGTCCGATGACATCACGAACCTGATGCACAAGTTGGACGTTTCCTATCGTGGGGGCGCTTCATTCCTCATGCACGACTCCACCCTTTCGGCCTTGCAGAAGGTCAAAGACAAGTATGGCCGCCCCTTGTGGACTCCCGGCATCGCCGTGGGCCAGCCCGATACCCTGTTCGGGAAGCGGTTCTACATCAACAACTACATGGCGGGACTGCAAACCTCTGCCAGCTCGCCCGCCGTCACGAACACCGCCGTGCTCTTTGGGGATTTTAGTAAATTCACCATCAGGTCGGTTCACGATCTGTTCATCATGCGCTTGGTGGAACTCTACGCCGCTAACGGCCAGGTAGGGTATCTCGGTTTCGCCAGATACGATTCAAATCTGCTCGACGCGGGAACCCACCCACTCGTTAGTTTAGTCACGACGTATTGATGACTTTGCGGTGTCCTGCGTAACGTAAGTGGCAGGTGGGGTTGATCCGTGTCCCCTTGAAAACACCGCAACGGAGGGCAGCGTATTTCGATGCGCTGCCTTTTCTAAACTCACAACGGAAAGAAGAGAGGAAACCATGAGGCGCAGCTACTTGCTCGTGACTGTGTTTGCCGTCTTTGTCCTATCGCGGCCTGCCATGTGGTGGCTGGGACTGTTGGACCTGGTGGGGCGCCCTGTAGTCGCTGAACTGGAGAAGCACACATGACTAAGACAGGCTGTGTGACGGGCGTCCATGGTCCGCATATCTTTGTCCTAGGAGACGATGGCGTTAGTCACTTCAGCCCGAGGGCAGAACTGGCGCAGGGGTTCCATCCCTACATCGGATGCCGCGTTACATTCACCTCGCATCATCCGCCTGGCGAGCGCTCGCCACACGCTTGCCAGGTCCAGAGCGCGCTGTAATGAACCCTCGCGTAAAGAATCTCGGTGGCCAGACGTGGGGACTACTCCTCGTCTTACGCTTTAGCCATACCGCCTCCAGGCGCGCGCACTGGCTGGTTCGCTGCGAATGTGGCCGGGAGAAGACCGTTCGGGGGACATCCCTGACAGCCGTGCGCGATGTGACAAGGAGCTGTGGTCGCCCCAAGTGTCATCAGCGATGGCTGCAACGTCAACGCCAACTATGCGCAGCGTCCTAAAACCTCTTTCACCAGGCCGCACGATTGACCCGATGCTGGTCGTCTGCTTTCATCTCAGACGCAGCCTAGTGCGCAAGCTACGCGAGACGGCGAGAGAGCGCCAGACAACGCCCTCTGAGCTGATCGCTGAGCTACTACGCGAGAAACCAAATCCAAAAACAGAAACGAGAACCCACCAATGAAAAATCTCCCCTTCCGCATGATCCCGAACGACCAGCGCCATCTGGTTGAGGACCTGCTCAATGCTCCGTCACCGAATGAGTTTGATCGCGTCGTTGCTGACTATGTGTTCCGCCGGCTCAATCGCGCCGTCTTCTCAGAGGTTGCGATTGGCCTTGGCCTGCTCAAGCTAGCCGAAGCAACCCAGGACAAACAACAGGCCGGTGGCAAGTGCCGCCCGCGCATGACCTAACGACATTTGCCAGGTGTTGCCGCCGCGTAAGCACGGCACGGGAACAGTTAGCCCGTCATGCGCCTAGCAACAACGCTGGAGCCTAATCAACTCTAGCTCAGGCTCAGCCCTTGCGTCGCCTGTTTAGAGCATCGCGCTGAAGATGCTGCTATGGCCGCTTATGCCCTCGGGGGGTGTAGGCGGCCTTTTGTCGTTATCCGCAACTTTTGGAGAACATCAATGGAAACACCACAACGCACATTCCTACGCCACAAAGAGGCGGCCACCTACTTGGGTATCAGTCCATCACTGCTTGCAAAAATGATCCGGCTGCATGATGGCCCACCACGGCGGCGCATTGGCCGGGTTGTGGTGTACAAGATCGAAGACCTCCGCGTGTGGATGGACGGCAAGATTGAATAACCTCGTTCATGTGCTCTCGCGCTGAAAGCACATGACCAGATCATGCTATGCCGCGACCTCGGCACGTTCTATTCGGGACCATACGCGGTCATCGCCGTGATAGGCGACTGCAAAGCCACCCGCAACATGGCGGACTACCCTCGCCCTAGCCAGTAGCTTGGCGTGCCGGTTAGCGGGCCAGTCGCGGAATGCTACAACAACGAAAGTGCTCAGCGCGGGGGGTTCCTCCAGGCAGGCGATAAGCGCGCCTGAACGCGAGATGTCCACCGTTGTTCCCGCGAACACAGGCCGTAAGCAGCAACGGCGCTCCGTGGCCGCCTGCCATTCGACAGACAGGGCCAGCGGGAAGCGGAGACCAGCCCGTCTCTGCGCCGTGGAAGAGCCCCGCATCGGTGGTTCTAGCCCATGCGGCGGGCGGATGCTGGGCGCCGGTGTGGTCACTGTAGAACCTCCCGCCCTACGCTGAGGTAGAAGAGCCTGAAGAACCTCAGTGTGAAGAACCGCCTCTTGACTAATCGCCGCTCGTGGCGGATCACACCTGCACCCCGCTGCGCAGCACGGCGGGCTGTGTGCTGACTAACCATATCTCGCGCTCAAGGTCGTCCTGACGCCGTTGGCGTAGCCGTTTGCGCTGATACCATCCCGCTGGACCAGCCACAGCCACGGCGATCAAAAAATCCCATACCGGCTCCGGCGCAGGCGAGACAGGCGGAACATAGCTGCTTGACCACGAGGAAGCAAGGGGCTGATTGGTGAAAATTACGTTCGACTGGCAACCATAGTTAGCGGCAGCGCAAAGCTCGTTGTAAAGCGAGTCATCCGATGGTGACAACCCCCAGGGGAGTCCGCCGAGATTTTCATCGTTGTTAGACGAGGTCAACATAGCGACACCGCCTAAGCCGGAATCGCTGAAGACTGCCCAATCAGAAAAAGCGCCGGTGCTATCCGTGATCACATCCAAATAGAAATCTTGTCCAGGACCGCCGCTGCTGAGCGTGACGCCCCCCGCCGTCATTGACCATGAGTTGATGGCCGCAGCGGATACCACGCCGTTGTAATTAGCGCCAAGTGCCGTGAAAAGATCGATGCTGGCGCCGATGCTGTCGGGTCTGAGCTGGTTGCACGAAAGGCCGTTGAATGTGCCTACACCGCAGGAGTAGCCCAGCGTGTTGAACGTCTGGCCAGAGTATAAGTAAATCTCATCGGCGCGGGCCGCAGTGGTTGTTGCAAGTAAGAGACCGCCGATTATGGCAGCGGCTCTGAAGATGTAGCTGAGTTGCATTTGGTTTCTCCTCAAATCAGGGCACCCGAGTATGGTTGAGTACCCCAGGCACACATAGTACACCAGGATACAGCAGGTGTGCAAGGGTAACAGTACGCTCAAAAGCAGCCAGGTGTAATAAAATGTCCAGGTGCCCTCCGCTGCCAAGACAGTACGTCTCGTTCTTCGCGTTCCACCTGAGTTTCAGCACGCGCTAAAGGTCTATGCAGCCGTACACAATATGACGATGGCTGAGACCATACAGCGCGCCTTTGAACTACTCAAGAAGGCCGAGAAGGGCAGCAAATAGCATAGGGTGCCTTGCACGCCAGATACACCTAGGTGTACTCTGATAGGATCATTATGGTTTTCAAACGCAAGCGCTCACCTTATCTCTACTACCGTTTCACGCGGGACGGCGTTACTGTTTACGTCAACACCAAACAGAAGAGCCAACAGACCGCAATCGACCTGGAGAATGCGCATCGGACGCGGCTGGCCAAGGGCGAAGCGGGTTTGCGGACGGACACAGCCCCGACGCTGAAACAGTTTGAAGATCGCTTCATAAAGTTCGTGGAAACACGCAGCGCTGACCAGCCGCGCACGATTCAGTTTTACAAGAGCACATACAATAATCTGCTGGCTTTCCCACCGCTGGCAAACCAGCGGATAGACCGCATCGATGAGTCATTGATTGAGAAGTATGTCCAGCATCGCCAGGGCCAAAAGGTCGGAAGAACCGACCCCACCGGTAAGCTAGCGGTGGCCACGGTCAACCGCGACCTGGCCACATTGCGACGGCTATTACATCTCGCTCATGAATGGAAGTTGATTACTCGCGTTCCTAAAGTGCAGTTGCGTGCGGGGGAGCATAGACGCGATTTGGACTTGCCCCCATTCTTGACACAAGCAGTTAAGACTCAAAATCCATTCAAAGGAGAATTGAGTCTGGTAGTGCTCCAAAAGTCCGCATGGAAGGACGGCGCGCTGCAGACGACGCTGTTCGAACCGTTCGAAATCTTGCGCCATTCGAACCGGGAAAATTGTAGAAAAGAAAACGAGAATGGTGGGTCTGGACGCGATTCGGGAATTTGGCTCCCCGGGACACCGGGCGGTCTCCCTCTCAGAGACCGGTGGCGCATTAAGGAGTAGAAGGCGCGAGCGGTTTTGCGTTA
>QGNH01001542.1_pt3 | contig 11105 bp, 10 predicted proteins | sample 1735481 | NCBI WGS metagenome assembly QGNH01 (sample SAMN09239004, study PRJNA386568) | Viral metagenome, whole genome shotgun sequencing project. | reverse complement strand
CGTCGTGGGCGTCGAGGCGATCCAGGCTCACGGCGCGGCGACGGGCACTTCGGCCGCTTCGGGTGTAGGTCACTGGCTATATGCCGCCAAGGGTCTCAGCGCCAGTTTCGGCGTGGCCCTGGGTATAGGCACCGGCGATCTTCACGCTCCCGGCACCGCGATAGGTCTGGCCACGGTCAGTGGCGTTGGGCGAGCGTTGCACCCCATCGTGGGCACGGCGGCGGGTGCCTCGACAGCGTTGGGCGTAGGAGCCGCATTCAGCGCATATGCAGCTGCGGCCGGTTCAGCCACGGTCACCGCTCAATCGCGCACGGTTCTCCAGACGGTGGCCATTGCCGAGGGCGCGGCTTCGGTATCGGCGGGGTCGAGCANNCGTGCACGCCTATTCGCTCACCGTGATCAAGGCTGCGGCTGCCGCTGCGGGTTCGAGCACGGACGTAGCCCACAGCAGCAACAACGGCTATGCCGTAGCCCTCGCGTCGGGGCAGTCCACCGCCGTGGGGCGCTTCTCGACGGGGTTCTCGGCCGCTGGCGCTGCAACGGTCGCGGGTGTGGGGCATGCGCTGTTCAAGGCCGTGGCCACGGCTGCGGGTACAACGGCTGCAAATGCGACCGGGCCGGTCATCAACGATCTGGTCAGTCAGTATGGCAGCGACATCCCCGCGTCGGGAGCGATTGCGAGCGAGAACTATTTCGCGGAGCCCACGGATTGGGCAGTTGTTGCACAGGCTTCAGGCACATCCACTGCGGCGGCTACAGGCTTTGGCCCCACTGTCGGGACAGGCGGCGCAGAGGGTTTCGGCGTCGCCACGGGGATCAGTTCGGCCCTCGCCAAGTCGATCGCCTACGCCATAGGGGTCGCACTCCCCAACGCAAAGGGGATTGGCGCGCTCCCGACAACGGGCACGGCTTACGGCACCACGACGGTGCAGGGCAACAGCTCGTTCATCCAGGGTGTGGTCGGCTCTTCGACAGGAGCGGCCACCGTGGGGGGCGTGGGGCGCACGGTGCGCGCCAGTGTCGGCACTTCGGCCGGCGTGGCGACCACCTCGTTCGTGGCGTCCGCGCGCGGGCAGGCTGTCGGAAATGCCCATGGGGCCAGCGCGGTGGTCAGTATCGGTCTGGCCAGGACCAACATCACGTATCGATCATGGGGTGTGGCCACCCTGAGCTTTATCAGCTCCTTCAAGGACGCCCAAGCTGCTTCTGCCAGGGGGATATCGACTGTATTGGGCATAAGCGCCGGACACGCCGCCAGCGTGGGGGCGTCGGCCGGGGTCGCGGTTGGAATGGCTGTGGGCAAGTCGGTGTTCAACTCTGTGGCCTCGGCGTCCGGCGTGGCGACGGTCAACGGTGTCGTCCAGGCACGAATTTTAGGCATTGGGGTCGCGCAAGGTCAAGCCATCGTGCTCGGGGCCAGCGCGCAGAACGCCCGGAGCGTTGCCACTTCGGTAGGCACATCGACGGCGCAGGCGCGGTGGACCAGCGTTGCCACCGTGGTGGCCCAGGCGCAGGGGTCCTCGACCGTCTTTGGATATCCGAACCCGGAACTCGATGTGTGGCAGGCTGGCACCGTGTCAGTGACGTGGACGCTTTCAGCCGATCTTGCCACCACGTTGACCAATCAAGCTACCATCGTGGCAGACGTTGACGCACAAGCCGTGACCACTGCGACGGTTGTGCCGCAAGGTGGGATCGTGGTAGGGTTTAGTCTGTAAGGAGCGCGAGATGCCGGCCTTTGTACGCAAAAATCTGATCGTGGCTACAGCCGCGTTCACGGCGGCAGACGGCAGCTCAACGCAGCCTTCGACCGTAGAACTGGTCGTGAACTACAACGACATCTCGGGTGTAAGTCAGACTACATCTGTGTCAATGACATTCAACAGCATGACCGATGACTGGGTGGGAACCTGGGACACCTCTGCGGCGAAAGGTGGCACGGTCGAGTGGCTGATTTATGGCACTGGGTCTTTACAGGCTGCTGCGCAAGGATCGTTTTTAATCCAGGCCAATACTGCGAATACGGTGTAATATGCTGGGGTTTGTGCTCAGGGCGGCTGTCTTATCACCAGTTTTCGGTATTGCGTTCTCGCACGGAGGTAACCTACTAGGGGCGGTGGGGTTGTTCATAGGTATTATTTGGGCTGCATGCAGTTAAGGTCAGTGACATGGACTACACCCTAACCTGGAACTGGCTGGAGCATGTATTTGGTCCGGTCCTCGGGGCGTTGCTCGGCTTTCTGGGGAGCCGGATGGCAGATCGATCCCGAGAAAAAACGGAGGCTGGCCGGCGTGAGGTGGATCACGATACGGCGAAGCTGAGCTACGACCAGACCCAACTCACCGTACTCACTGACCGGTTCAAGGCATTGCTCGACGGCTACGAGCGCCGGATCACCGACTTGACGAAGGAAGTAGAAGAGCTAAGGTCGGACCTGAAGAACACGCAAGCCGCATTGCGCGAGGCGCTGAAAGGACCGACGAGTGCCCCAGCCGCCCCAGCCTGATGAAGTCCCACCCATTGTGGTGGGACAGTTCGACGGGCTGAAGAACACGGTCGGTCTTGAGCGCCTGGGCATCAAAGACCTATTCCGCGCACAAAATGTCGACATAGATGACGATGGTGAGCTTCATCGCCGACGAGGCTATGTTCAAGTCTCGTCCGCCAGTACGCACAGTCTATTTACCTCAGAAACGGGAGTAGTCTATGGTGTATGCAACGGAGCCCTTAGTATTATCAACCCTGATTACAGCCTTGTTAGCCTGCAAACTGGCATCGGCTCCGACCCGAGTACCGGCGGGNNATCTTACACCCAGGTGGGCACCAGTATTTATTTCACTTCCGCTACAAATTCGGGGATTATCGATACGGTTGCTCAGACCGTGGGATCGTGGGGTCCTGCGCAGGACATCTGGCTATCCCCTGTCGTCAACCCTACGGCGACCCTCCCGGCGGTACGGGGACGGCTGCTCGGACCGCCACCGCTCGCGACAAGCCTTGCGTACTATAATGGCCGGCTCTTCTTAGGCGTCGGCACCACGGTCTGGGCCACGGAGCTGTTCGCGTACGGCCTTGTGGACAAGACCCGTGGGTTCATGAACTTCGAGGGCGGCATCACGATGCTGGGTGAGGTCATGGACGGGTTTTACGTGGGCACCACCGAGGGTGTCTGGTTCATGACAGGCCCTTACGGTGAGATGAAGCGCACTCGCGTCATGGATAGCCCGGACATCCCTGGTTCCATGACCTACGTGCCAGGAGAGCTGGCCAACCCGCCGCAGGTGGGGCTCCAAGCGGACGAGAGCACCACGATCTCGGTCATGTTCATGACCACACGTGGCGTCTGCGTGGCGCTCGACGGCGGGCGAGCTTACAACCTGACCGAAAGCAAGTTCTTTTTCCCTGTGGCAAAGCGCTCAGCCGCATTTTTTCGTCGCCAGGATGGTGTAAATCAGTATATCGCTGTGAACGACAGCCTGGGGATGCCGGTCAATGGTGCACGGATCGGTGATTTCGTGGATGCGGAGATCATTCGCGGCAACGCATTCTGGTTGGAAATGTTCGAGGGTGCGGTCGCACGTGACACCATAGGAGTAGCATGATGGACTTCAACGACAACGGTAAAGGCATCCTGGTTCCTGCCAAGACTGGTGCGCTGGCAGCGGGGCAATATCACTTCGAACAGTTCCGGGACGGCGATCTGATCGACGCCTGGGACACCGACAACATCGTGGTCAACGAGGGGCTCAACTATCTTCTCAACGCCGGCCTCGCTGCGGGCTCCCAGCTCACGACATGGTATTTGGGGCTCTTCTCGGGCAATTACACACCGGTTGCCACCGACGCGGCGGCGACGATCGCGGCCAACTCCACCGAGACTTCGGCGTATTCGGCCGGCGCGCGCCAGCTGTTCTCCCCGGCGGCGGCTTCCGGGCAGTCCGTCACCAACAGCGCCACGAGAGCGAGCTTCACTTTCAACGCGAGCACCACGGTCTACGGGGCGTTCTTGATCTCGTCCTCGATTATCAACGGCACCTCGGGGACCTGTATCTCGGCGGCGCAGTTCGGCACCAGCAAGTCGGTTGCCAACAGCGATCAAATCCTGGTCACTTACACGTTCTCGCTCGCGAGTAACTAATGTCCGTCTACGACGAGTACCTGACGGCTGGGGCGACGATTACGGGTTCGATCGTGATCTCGCCTCGGTTCGCGGGCATCGTCACGCAGAGCATGCAGGTGACCGGCACGCTGGCCGATCAGATGACCTACAACCCCACCATGGTGGAGGGTGCGAAGGCCACGGCCCTTCTCGCGATCTACCTCAACAGCGGGATCAACGTAGGCGCGACAGCCAGCGCGAGCATGAGCTACCTGTATACCGCCGGTGGGCTGATCCACGAGGTGGCCAAGGCGCGCGACGCGTATCTCATTGGCTCGATCTGGTCCATATCGCTCAGTGACTTGGCGCTGGTCAGCGACATCATTCAGGCGACCATCGGCGCGGCCCTGACCGAGGGGGCGACCATCTCGGCCGTGTTGCAGGCGGCAGCCGGCGCGTTCATGTACGAGAAGGCCCGCATCTCGGGCACACCTCTCACGTCGTCCACGTTCAACCTGTTCGCCACGGATGCGATCACGGCGGTCGACGGCTACATGGCGTTCTTTGGCCTCAGCATGAACGCCAGCGCGAAGATCACGCCCGCCCTGGTGGCCCAGTACGTGGCTTCCGTGCAGGTGCTCCAGAACATCTTCATCCATGACGAGAGCACCGCGAGCGCGATCTTCAACCCGATCATGGCCGAGGACTGCACACTCAGTGACACGGCGCTGCTCGGCGCGATCTTCAACAGCGCGATCGTCCTGGAGGAAGCCTACATCACGGTCGCGTATTGCGGCCCGGACAGCAGCACCTCCACATGGGTTATCAACACTCGGACCAACGCGGTCAGTGAGTACGTGAACTGGAACTTCAACAGCTTTGCGAATATCGGCCGGAAGTACATCGGGGCCAACGCATCGGGCATCTACGAGCTGAACGGCGCGCGCGACGGGATCGTGAACATCGTGGCGGACGTGGCCGGCGGCTACATGCAATTCAACGGCGCGAAGCTGAGCGGCCTCAAGGGTGTCTACATCGGGCTCAACGGGCAGGGCGAATATTTCTTGAAGCTCAATGCCGGCGACGGTCGCACGTATATGTATCAGTTCAACTCTCAGCCCGGCCTGATGTCCACCAAGGTCAACGTCGGCAAGGGTCTCCGCTCGCGCTATCTCCAGTGGGAGCTGATCAGCACAGGCCCAGATTTCGATCTCGACACGATCGAGTTCGTACCGATGGTTGGCTTCAGGCGCGTCTGATGTTTCATGCCAACTATATCGATGGCCCGATCGCAACCTCGATCCAGGTGCAGGCATCGAGCGGGTGGTTTGCATCGACNNCATCCAGCAGGCCGCGCAGCTGGTTCTGAGCCGCAACTCGGGCACGATCCACTCCTTCGTCAACGGGCAGGTCCAGAACGCTCGTGGGTCCGAGTTCTGGGCCAAGACCTTCAACAGCCCAGCGTTCGACGTGGACTTCTCGAAGAACGGCGCGTCCACCCTGGTGCGCATCACCGTGCGCCCGGAGAACGAGGCACCCGTAGGCGACGAGCTGCTGGCGGGCCAGATTTACACCCTGGATGTCCCCTTCACGACCTTCCCACTGATCGGCCAGGGCCTGCGGGACAACGGCAACGGGATCATCGGCGACACCGACGACTGCATTGTCTCGTGGCGCGGTGCCGTGGTGCCCTTCCAGACCGAGTACAATACGATCTACGCGCCCGCCAACGATCAGAGCAACCCCTACGACTATGGGCAGAATATCGGGCCTTACGCCTACGACCCCCTGTTCGTGGACGAGGCTCCGAGCGCCGCGTTCAAGACGAATATGTCCCCTGGTGCGCCCCTGGCCTACATGGCCGGCAAGTCGCCATATGATAATTATGTGGCGCTATACCCGACAGCTGTAGAGGTCATTCCCCTCGAAGTGACATCCAAGGGCTTCCCAGACAAGTGGGGTCTCAGCCACGTGGGAGCCTCTCTGATCTGCCCCCAGGAGCTACAGGGGCTCGCGTATTTCGAGGNNCTCGGCGAACCGGGACGCTGGCACGTACATCCAAGCGGACGATCTCTACGCCACTACCAAGACGTTCACGCTCAAGTTTCCAGAGGGGCTGACCACGTACCTCAACCCCGTGATCGGTGTGGTCACTGAGAACTTCGTGGACCCGTCTTGGAAGCAGCCCACCGTCTGCTACGGGCGGATCATAGGCCTGGACCAGGACCCCACCATGGGTCGATCGGTCGGTGTGGTGCGCACCGACAATCAGTATACGAACCTGGACGCATACTATTTCTTTCCTGGCACCTACTGGATGACAAGTCTTGCTGTGTATCAGAATAGCTCTCAGGTAGGTCAGAGCATCACAACTGGCTCGGTGGGTTACCCCGATGCTATACCCTTTACGAACACGACTAAGATATATGACCCGTTCGGGTATACCCGAGCATGGGACAAGCCCGCACCTGTACCCCCACTCAACACACCCGTGCCAGATACTTATCCACTAGCAACGCCTCTGATGTGGTTCGATCGTAATCAAGCAATCACGAACCCGGCATGGCTACTGGAGAGCCCATTCGTAGGCTCGGCATATAATTTGCGGTTGAAGGTCTCAGACTTTCTTCGGCCCAGCATTTCATTTTTTGCTGTCGTTACAGGAAAAGACAATACTGGTGCACCACTTACAAAAGGCTTTAACTTGGGCTACGGCGCTGTTATAGCTAGTAATGGTGGAGATTACAATAATATTGCCCAGGATTATGTGAATGTAAACAGTCTAGGTGGTGCCAATGCTATCGGTGTAGACGGTGTCTACCTGATAACCGCACCTCTAGGATACTTGGACATCCCGATCCAAGGTCCTGGTGCGGGTGCAGTAAACTCTGCGCTTGAGCAGGGCGACGACGATATGACTTCGTTGCTCAGTATAGAGCCGTATACGGTGGTGAAAACTTCGTACCACAATGGGGACGAACACATAGACTCCACTATCAGCGGACCTTACGTGACTGGAGCTGTAGGCGGCTTTGGCGCTGGCGATATACGCTACATGGCCTTGGACACATTTTGGCCCGATGGCAACAAGTATGTCACTGACGCCAACGTAGGAAGTCTGGTCGACGAGACCCTGGTGTCTAATGGTGACCTGATCTGGAAGTTCATCGGAGAGGTGGGAGGCTTGCCGTCCGGCAAGATCGTGGTCCCACAGAGCGGGGCTTACTCAGGGCTGGGTGCGCTGGACAACTCCCAGTTTGAGGCCGTGGCCGGCACGGTGCAATACCTGCCCAAGCAGTTCGCCTCGGCGTCCGAGACCTATTGCTCGCTCCTGGGTGACGTGTTTTACGGCCAGGACGTGCAGGTGAACTTCGTCACGTCGTTCACCGGCGTCGATCCACCCACATGGGATGACCCCGTGCCCAAGGTGGCGAGCACGCCGCGCGTGGGTCCGCCCGCCGGGGTCAACTCGCTGGGAGGCCACTCCTGGGTCTTCAAGGGCCGGGCGGACATGCTCTTCAACACGCAGAAAGCCATGGATGACGCAATCAGCCCCTATGGGGTCTGGTCAGGCGTGGACCTCGGGGACTTCAATCCTGGGGACGTGATCATGGTCGCGGTGGACACGGGGACCCAGAAAATTTGGTTCGGCAAGAACGGCAAATGGTACGACACCCATGGGGTCAGCAACTCCGTTCCGGGGTCGAAGAGCCTGAACCCCACGATGTTGCTCGACCCCAAGATCAAATATTACCCCGCGTGCTCGGCGCGGTGGGGGCACACCAAGCTTCAAATCGTCACCGGTTCGGCCACGAAATATCCCGCTCCGGGTGGCTTCACACCCTACAATCTGATAACCATCTCTGACGCATAGCCCAGGATGACGACATGAGCAGCCCTAGCGCCCTCGGAGGTATACCGGTCCAGAGCGACCCGGACGCTTCGGTCATCGCTGGCCAGATGATGGCCTACGTGCAGACGTACGCTCAGGACTTGAACAATCTCGTCGGTAGCCTCGTGCCGCCGATCGTCAATCCCGTGTTCCCCGTGACGGCGGCACCGCCGCAGCAGAACGTGGTCAAGGAGCCCACAATCCAGGATGTCGTGTGGTCAGTTCCCACCGCGCCCGCCCCGTTCACGCAGACCGTGGATGTCAGTCAGTTCATCCCTGGGCCGTTTACCGGGATCGCCCCCACGTTGAACTTCGGCGCGCAGCCGCAAACGTTCGCTGGTACTATACCGCCGTCGCCGGGGATCGACTATAACTACGTTTACCCTGTGGTAGATGTGAGCTTCCCCGACGTGCCGCCGCTGCTGTCGATCGAAAACCTCACGTTCGATCCGGTCATCATTCCGACCTTCGGCACTGCGGTGCCGGCGTTCACCCTGGTCGCGCCGTCACTGATCGCCTATGTCGAGAAGGCGTTCTATACGAGCACGGAGCTGACCACCGTCCAGGCCGAGATCAACTCCGCGCTGACCGACGACACCGACATTGGCCTGAGCGCCAGCGTGCAGCAGGCGATGTGGGACGCCGCGCGCGAGCGTGAATACCGGCAGATGGCCGACGCTCAAGCCGCGCTCGATCGCGACATAGAGGTGCTGGGGTTCGCTCTACCCCCCGGCGTCTATATCGACGCGCGCCTTAAAATTCAGACCGAGTTCGGCTACACCGTGGCCGGCGTCTCCCGCGAGATCATGGTGAAGCAGGCCGAGCTGCGCCTGGAGAACGTCACCAAGGCTAGGGAGCTGGCGGTCACCCTCGAAACGTCGCTGATTGGCTATTACAACAACATATGCCAGCGCCAGTTCGAGGCGGCGAAGTATGTCACTGACGCGCAGGTGGCCATCTACAACGCCGGTGTGCAGTCCTATCAGGCTCAGGTCGAGGGCTACAAAGCGAGCATCGAAGCGTTCAACGCGAGCATCCGCGCGCTCGAACTTTACATCGAGCAGCTCAAGGCCGAGATCGCCTTCCAGCAAACCAAGGCCGATATCAACACCTCGATCGTCAACCAGTACAAGGCCCAGGTAGACGCGACCCAGTCGCAGCTCGATGTCTATAAAATCCAGGTGGACATCATCCAGACCCAGGCCCAGGTCGAGAAGCTGAAGGTGGACACGTATGGTGCCCAGATACAGGCATTCGTCGGCACGGTGAACGCCTACACCGCCGAGGTGGAGGGCTACAAGGCGCTGATCGAGGCGCAGACCGCCATCGAGAGCGCCTACAAGACCAGCGTGGATGCCTACTCGGCCGAGGTGCAGGCGGGTGTCGCCGCCGCCAATGCCACCGTCGCGGGGTTCGAGGCCCAGGTAAAAGCGTACGAGGCGCAGCTGGACAGCTACAAGGCTGCACTGCAAGCCATGGTGGAGCAGGCGCGCGCGGCCAGCGAGTTCAACCAGAGCACGATCGCCGAGTACACCGCCAAGACCCAGGCGGTCACGGCGTTCAACCAGACGCTGACCAACCAGTGGGAGAGCATCGTCAAGGTGCAAGAAGAAGTCACTGAGATCGCGGTGAAGACGGCAGAGGCTAATGGCCAGCTCTACATCGCCACGAAGAACCTCGCGGTGGAGGCCAGCAAGGCGGGCATTCAGAGCGCCGCGCAGCTCGGTGCCGCCGCGCTCAACGCGGTGCACTATTCGAACAACTCGAACTGGTCGTTTTCCGAGAGCGACATTGCCTCTATCAGTGACGCCACGAGCATTTCGACGAACACGAACTTCAACAGCAGCGTCTAAAGGAGATCGCAATGGCAGGCCCACCCGGTGGCTTCGAAGGGTTCCTTCAGCAGAAATACGACATCATGCGCGACGAGGCGAACGCGCGGAACAATCTACTCGGTGCCCAGGCCAGCTCGATCGCGCCCACGACGGCCAGCGAGATCGCTTTGCGCAACGCCACGGCAGCCGAGACCCAGGCCCGCACGGGCACGGTCGACCCCCTGGCCCAGGCGTCGATCGCGGCGACGCGCGCCGGCATCGGTGAGACCCAGGCTCGCACGGGGCTGACCAACAGCCAGACGCAGGTCTCCAACCTCGGGTTCACGCCCGTGTTCGGAGACAACGACAAAGGCTACTCGACGACCCCTGGGGGTCCCCAGACGCCGAACCGGCAGACGGGCGTAAGTCCCACGCCCAGCGCGGCAGGCGGGCTGCCCCCAGGTGCGACATCGGCTGGAGGCGTCATCTCGCCCACGACTGCGCAGGTCATGCATCAAGTCATGACTGGGGGTGGCACGCAAGTGGGCGGCAACACGGGTGTGGGGTCCACGCCGTTCGCGCCTGCTGCGTTCACCAACACGGGCAAGTTCAGCTTCTCGGGTGGCGTGACGCCAGACGCCCCCGACCCTGGGGCAAGCAGCTATGGCCCCGTGAAGAAAGAGCCCTGGATGTGGGCTACGGGCACCGCGAAGGTCCCTGGCAAAGCCCCGGCGAAGGGCAGCACCGACACGGTGCCGGCGATGCTCACGCCCGGCGAGGCCGTGATCAACAAAGAGGGCGCTCAGATGATGGGGCGCGACAAGATCGCCAAGGTGAACCAAGCGGGGCTCGCGGCGCGCAGGGGCATGAGTGCCGCACCCCAGAAGCTCGCCAAGGGCACCCACATGGTCATGCCCGGCAAGAGTGCAAAGACACCGCCCAAGGGCCTAGCGGCTGCGCTTGCGACGATGCAAGCCATGCAGCAGGCACCGCAGGCGGGAGGCGCGTCCGGTGCGCTCCCATCACCTCCAGGCCCCATGGGAGTTGCGCCGGGCCTGGGCATACGGTAAACGAGAGACCTTCAGGGTCCTGTATCCTTTCCAGCAGAAGCACTAGGGGTTCCTGCGGGAGCCCCTTTTTTCTTGCCGATCGGTACGACGTTCGCGGTCTGGGCGACGACGGGGATCGCCACGCCAGCCAGCGCCGTATGGTGCAGGTTCACGGCGAAGCACGTGGTCCGGCTCTTCGCGTGGATCGTCTCCCGGCCCAGGACGTATTTGATCGTGGGGCGCGGGATGA
>QGNH01001794.1_pt1 | contig 11107 bp, 19 predicted proteins | sample 1735481 | NCBI WGS metagenome assembly QGNH01 (sample SAMN09239004, study PRJNA386568) | Viral metagenome, whole genome shotgun sequencing project. | reverse complement strand
GGAGCCCGTCCCGCCCATCCCCCCAGACTTCGCCCCCACCATCCAGCAAACGTCCAAGTTCGTCCGCTGGACCGGCCGCGTCCAATGCGGCAACGCCACAATCGAGGTTGAGGTAGGCTACCCCCGCTCTGATGCAAATGCGTATGATAAGACGGTCAAAGCCGTGTGGCTCCTCACACATCACGCACAAATCGGACGCTCAGACCTCATCCAGTGGGCGCGCAAGGACAGGCACAAGGACGCGCCGCGCACGCCATTCGACGCCGCTGCGTTCGCGGAGGCGGCCAAGAAAGACATCAAGCCGACGCTCTGATGATGACCCCCAAAAAGGAGCGGTTCGTCGCAGAGTACCTCGTCGACCTCAATGCAGCGCAGGCGGCAATCAGGACAGGCTACAGCCCCAAGACCGCCAAGGTGCAGGGGTCCCGGCTGTTATCTGATGCTGACGTGCAGGCCATGATCCACGCAGCCCGCACCGATATGACGCAAAAGCTACAGATTTCGCGCGAGGCCGTGGTGGCCGAACTCGCCAAGCTGGCGTTCGCCAACCCCCTCGATTACGGCTATGTGACGGAGGACGGACACTGGAGCACCCATCTTGCGCGCACCACGCGCGACCAGATGGCTGCGGTGCAGGAGATCACGTCCACATCGTCTGTAGCCGGCCAGGGCGAGGACGAGCGCGTCATCACGCGCACGACCAAGCTCAAGCTGTCGGACAAGAGGGCGGCTCTCGTGGACCTCGGAAAACACCTGGGCCTCTTCAAGGAGGACCAAGCTGCGGCCCAGAGCGTCACATTCGTGATCATGGGCCTGCCCAACGAGCCTGCCGACCCTCTGCTAATCCACGACCCCAAGCGCAAGGCGTAAGACAGGGGTGTAAGACAGGGTTCCTGTAAGACAGTTTCCAGGCTATTTGTCTTACATGCCCTCAGTCACGATCCGACTCACCGCTGACCAGCACGAACGCCTCGTCCAACACTGCGAGGACGAGGGTACGACCGTGTCGAACCTCCTGCGCGGCGTGATCGACCGCCTGGACGACCATCTGATCGACCGCAAGGCTAGACAGCCAATCGCACCCATAGTTGGCGCCGAACTCGTCGCCAGCATCAACGCCAAGCCCCGCACGCTGACGCCGGGCCGGGGCACACCAAAGGCAAAGTGGAATGACAGACCTGATCCCAAAACCCGTCGTGATCGAGGAGACGTTTGACACCTGCAACACCTGCAAGTTCGCGGTGGTCGACGTGCGCCAGATGGACATGATCGCCTGCCACGGCGCGCCGCCTGTGCCTGTCGTGATGGGTATGACGCCGCAGGGGCCGGCGCTCAGCGTACTGCGCCCGTCGCTGCCGAGGGGGACCAGGGCATGCGGCATGCACAAGCGCGAGCTGGTGGTACTGGCGAGGACGATGTGAGGGACAAGACCCGCCGTGACCGCCTCACCGAGTGGCTGAAGCAGTTAGACGACGTCGCTGCCACAGGTAACTGGTTTGAGATTGACGCAGATAACTCGCGTGAACTGGCGTCGCTCATTCGCTCCGAAATAGATAACAACTCGACCCTAGCTCGACTGCTGGAACGCATACGGCCATGACCCCCGAGGACTATGACGCGGAGGACGATCGCCCCGAGCGCGAGCCGACGCCCGAGGAACTGATCCAGATTGAGACGACGCTGCGCGCCCGCACGGCTGACGAGGCCGCCAGGTTCGCCAACCTCTTGCGCAGGCAGTTGGAGCGCGATCGCATCCGTGGCCTGCTGGTGGTGGCGCAGATGGAGCTCAACGAGGCCCAGCGCGCGGTGGACGATCCCACGCGGCCCTTCATGTTCATGCCGGACCCAAGCGTGCCTCTGAACGAGCAGCTTACCCGCAAACAGACGCACCACCTGATGCAGATGATCGGCGTGCGGTCCATGCGATTGCTGTTCCCGACCGATCGCAGGCCATGGTGGCGCAAGACAATCGCCAAGCTGTTTCCCCGCCAGTCGTCCGATGACGATTGAGCCACAACCCTTCAGGTCGATCTGGACGCGATGAGAATCGCCTACGACTACACGAACGTCCCGACCATCGCGGAGTTCGCGCAGTCAGACGCCATGATCCGGGGGCTGATGGGGCCATTTGGCTCCGGGAAGTCATCCGCCTGCGTCGTGGAGATCGTGCGCCGGGCTCAGAAAATGCCGCGGTCGCCTGACGGCATACGCCACAGCCGCTGGGCGGTCGTGCGCAACACCTACCCGGACCTACGCCGCACGACGATCAACACCGTGTTCCAGTGGCTGCCCGAGCTCTATTTCGGGAAGTACATGGAGAGCCGCCACTCCTACACGATCAAGGTTTTCGCGGGCTGCGACATCGAGATCCTGTTCCTGGCGCTGGATCGGCCGCAGGACGTCACCACGCTCTTGTCGCTTGAGCTATCGGGCGCCTGGATCAACGAGGCCCGCGAGGTGCCATGGGCGGTGATCGAGGCGATGCAGGGGCGCATCGGTCGCTATCCGAAGCGCGAGGACGCCGGCGACTACTGGCACGGCATCTGGATGGACACCAACCCGCCAGACACCGACAGCAAGTGGTATCGGTTCTTTGAGGAGCGCGCCTGGCTGGGCGACTTCCGCAAGCTGCAGGACGAGGGCGTGTTCGCCGCCACCATGCAGCCCGAGCAGTACGCGGCGATCTTCAAGCAGCCGTCCGGTCTGTCACCCGAGGCGGAGAACATCGCCAACCTACCCATCGGCTACTATCCCAAACTGACGGTCGGCAAGAGCGCCGAGTGGTCCAAGATCTACGTTCACGGCCAGTACGGCTACCTTGTCGAGGGCAAGCTGATCTATCCCGAGTACAGCGACGCGATCCACTGCACGCGCGTCGATCCGATCCCAGGCGTTCCCATCGTGCGGAGTTGGGACTTCGGGCTCACCCCCGCTTGCGCGTTCAGCCAGTTGCTCCCCACCGGCCAATGGCTGACGTTCAACGAGATGACCAGTGACAACATGTCCATCGACCAGTTCAGCGACGAGGTGCTGGAGCACTGTCAGCGCGCGTTCAAGGGCCAAGCGACGTTTGAGGACTGGGGCGACCCGGCTGGCGAGCAGCGCGCGCAGACCGACAAGCGCACCTGCTTTGAGATCATGCAGGGCAAGGGCATCGACATCCGGGGCAGTGTGCAGAACCCTCAGATGCGTCAGGAGGCGGTGCGCAAGGCTCTGCGCACCCTGGTAGCGGGCGAGCCGCAGTTCGTGCTCCACCCGCGCTGCAAGGTGCTGCGCAAGGGGTTCATGGGCGGCTACCACCGTCGCAGGCTTGCGGTCACAGGCGAGCGATACGCCGAGCAGGCCGAAAAGAACGAGTACAGCCACATCCACGACGCGCTGCAATACGGCATCGTGCAGTTCCTGGGCGGCGCGCTTGTGGGTAGCGAGCCGGATGATGATGACTGGCCGAGCCCTGATATGGTAGAGGTTCGGCGAAGCACGAGTTCGACGGGGTACTGATGAGCCTTCTCCTGATCATCCTGGTCCTGATGCTGCTGTTTGGCGGGTTCGGCTACTGGGGGCGCCAACACGTCGGCGGTTATGCGTGGTCGCCGCTCGGGATCATCGTGGTCGTGCTGGTGGTGCTGTTGCTGGCGGGGCGCGCGTGACCCTCCCCACCGACCAACGCTGGTATCTGACCAAGGCGGATGACGGCCGGATCCTGCTCGTGGTCGAGGAGCGCACGCCGCCCTATCGCGGCATGGCGCTGATGTTCACCGACCGGCACGCATGCCGGCCGTACATCAAAGACCTGTCGGCAGAATTGGCGGTCAGGATGCACCCGAACCCGAGGCCGTTGCAGCGGACCTACAGCCCGGCCCATTTCGATGGGTGAGACATGAGCGTCGTCGAACTCAAGGTCGCCAGCGCCACCCGGATCGACGATGATCTGATCGCGGGGCTTGAGGCGCTGTTGTCCTTCGCAAAGGAAGGCAGGATCCAGGGCATCGCCTACGTGACGGTAGAGACGCATGGGACAGGCCAATACAGCGGCGTCGGGACCGGCTGGCGCGGACACCTCGGCGGGGTCCACATTCCCCTCGGCGGCCTCGCAATCCTGAGCAACCGGCTGATCACTGAAACCACTGACGACACGTTTGCGGCATGAGCCTGGACGACGACATCGCCCGCGTCGCGGCGCTCCGAGGCAAGCCCGTAGCCAACTACGTCGAGGCTGAACGCGATCGGCGGCGCATCCACTCCAGCCAGGTCCGCGACCTCTTCAAGATGGCATCCAAGGGCGATATGCGGGCGTATGACGCCCTTCCGCGTCGTTCACGCCTGATCCTGTCCGAGCTCCCGATCAACGCCTCTGCGGTCAAATACCGGGCGCTGCTGGCCCACATGCAGAGCGAGACCGGCTTGGTCGAGGCGGTGCGCGATTGCCTGCCAGGCATTGTGAGGGACTGGGTGCTCGACCATTATGGGCGCGACCATCCAGGGGCGAGGAGGCTGACGTGAGGTCAATTCGCAGGATGATTGAGGAGAGCGACGTCTGGAATTTAGATAATTGGACCCCAGTCGCGATCGTCAAGCATGTCGCCGAGTACAGCGAACTGATCCAGGCCGCTTGTGACGACGGCTCCGAGGACGCGATGTACTGCACCATCGGTGTGACGGTGCAAAACGGGAGCGTTGTGCTGTCGAAAAACAACATCATTGGCTTGAATGGGGAGAACTTATTTGCGCTGACGAAGGACCCCATCATCAACGTAGGCCGCGCGAAGGCGATGCTCTACCTGACCGCCCAGCAAGCGAAGATGCGCCGAGCCAACGGAGGCGGCGGACAGATGTTCGTGGCCGCGCACGTAACCACCGCATTTAACCTTCGGGTTCAATGGGAGATCGCTCGCAGCCCGTCCCACATATTCGCGGTCGTGAGGAGGCTCGCAGCGTGACCCTAGACATCGCCCACGAGGCCAGAACTCGGATCGAGGCGCTGTTCGCCTACGCGCGCGAGGCGTTGCCACACGAGCGCGCGGCCTACATTTGGCAGACCGCCCCTTCGAAGCTGGACCCGTTCTATCCGTTCTTCTACCAACCGGCAGAGTACGAGTGCTACATCTACCAAAGCTTGGTGAACGGAAAGTGCATACAACAGGCTGAGGTTGTTCCCACTTTCTGCGGCGCAAACACAGCCATAGCCTCGTCGGTAGAGGAAGCCAAACGCCTGTGGCCGGTCCACGCTGAACTGCAACTGATCTGGCGAGCGGTCCCTGAGTTCACGCTCATCAATGGCGAGCGTCGCCTTTACATGCGCTGCGTGGCTACGCCGCTCAATTTTGTCGGCGAGGAGATAGACGATTGAACCGCACCGCCCAGCCTGAAATGCAGCCGATGAACTCCAGCGTGTTCTCGGGCCACCACTACGACCCCGCGACCAATCGCCTCACGGTCAGGTTCAAGACCGGGAAGGTGTGGCAGTACGAGGACGTACCGTTGGAAAAAGCGGTTGCGTTTGAGGGCTCGGCGTCGCCTGGCCGGTACTTCAGCGACCGAATCAAGGGGCTCTATCCGGGCAAGGAGGTTGGGTGATGGCGACCATTGAAGAGACGGCGAAGATGCTGTTTGAGACCCAGTAATGCCCTGGACCGCTAAGGACGCCAGCCGCAAGACCAAGAAGGCGAAGTCACCCAAGGCCAAGCGGCAGTGGAAGGACGTGGCGAACAACGTCCTCGCCAAGACCGGCGATGAGGCGCGCGCGATCAGGACCGCGAACGGTGTGGTAAAGCGGAGGAAGAAGGGGGGCTGAGTCGCACGGACGAGTCGGGGGGACGGGTTGGGCACGACTCAGCGAAGCTGTTTTGACACAACAGCCCCGCTAGAGCAACTCCGCGCCCGAGGCGACCATGAGCTACGTCGAGACGTCCATTCCGCGCAACGCGCTTGATGCGGCCAGCTATGCCGATCCCGACGCTGAGGACCACGAGACCGCAGACGACTACGAGACCNNCGCGCGCCACCAAGGCCCGCAAGGGTTCGCTCCACAAGGCGCTGATCGACCAGATCGACGACATCAACATCGCCCGCTCACTGGACGAGGCCACGCTGCGCGAGATCGGCATGGCCGTGTGCCGCGAGTTTGAGATCGACGAAAACAGCCGCTCCAACTGGGTCGAGGATGCGGAGATCGCCATGCGGTTCGCGCTCCAGAAGTCCGAGCCGAAGGAGTTTCCGTGGCCTGGATGCGCCCACACCATCTTCCCGATGATGCTGCAAGCCACCGTGGACTTCGCCTCGCGCACCTACATGGCGATCATCCAAGGTCCCAAGGTCGTCAAGGGGCAGGTGTGGGGCTCAGATCGCGGCACGCCGGTCATGGAGAACGGGCAGCCGAAGATGGCGCCAGCACCGCCGGCCGCGCCAGGTCAGCCGCCCGCCCCGCCTCAGCCCGTCTGGCTTATCGCGCCAGGGGAGAAGCGCGCAAGAGCCGAGCGCGTCGGCACGTACATGTCATGGCAGTTGCTTGAGGAAATGCCCGAGTGGGAGACGCAGACGGACCAGCTTCTGCACCAGATTCCGGTGATCGGGGGAGCGGCGCGCAAGACCTTCCGCGACGAGACCGAGGAGCGCAATTCAAGCCTGTTCGTCTCGCTCATGAATCTGGTTTGGAACTACGACGCGCCGAGCTTCGAGGCTGCGCCCAGGCACACCGAGAAGCTCCTCTGCTATCCCCACGAGATCGCGGACTACGAACGAGTGGACGAAGATGAGACCGGCGAGGGCATGTGGCTGAAACTCAACTACGCGGCAGGCGATGCGATCGGAGCCGGGGGCACGTCGTTCGGGTTCAGGCGGGATACCGAAGGCGGAGACGAGAGTGATCCCGACGCACCGCACCTGTTCCTTGAGCAGCACAGGCGCTGGGACTTGGACGGCGACGGCTACGACGAGCCCTACGTCGTCACCGTGCATGAGCGGTCGCAGAAGGTGGTTCGCATCGTCGCTAGGTACGACGCGGACGGCATCAAGGCGTCCAAGAAGGGCGACGAGATATTCAAGATCAAGGCGGTCGACCACTACACGCTGATCCCGTTCCTCCCGTCGCTGGACGGCGGTTCCTACCCGACCGGCTGGGGCCATCTCCTGCGGGGGCTGAACGAGCAGATCAACACCACGGTCAACCAGATGCTTGACGCCGGTACGCTGCAGAACGCAGGCGGCGGATTCATCGGCGGCGGCCTCGACCTTCCCTCGGGGCAAACCCTGTTCCAGGTCGGCAAGTACACCAGGGTCAACACCAAGGGCGTGTCGATCCGCGAATCAGTGTTTCCGATCCCGTTCCCCGGCCCGAGCCCGGTGCTGTTCCAACTCCTCGGCATCCTGACCGAAGCGGGCAAAGGCATAGCGTCTCTGCAGAACGTCCTCGGCGGCGATGCGGCCATTGCGAACGCTCCGCCCACAACGGTGCTGGCGCTGATCGAGCAGGGCTTGACGCTCTACACCGCCATCCACAAGCGGGTTTACCGGGCGTTCAAGTCGGAGTTCGAAAAGCTCGCCCGGCTCAACCGGCTGCACCTGAAGGAAAAGCAGACCTACCAGTTTGGCGACGACGAGCACGATATTGAGCCGTCCGACTTCAAGGCTGGCGGCGCCGTGGCTCCGGTCGCCGATCCGAAGATGATCACCGACATGCAGAAGCTGGCGAGGGCGCAGATCCTCCTCGGCTTCAAGGATGACCCGCTGATCAATCAGAAGGAAATCCGCCTGCGACTGTTTGAAGCAGCCAACTTCGAACGCATCGACGACCTGTTCGTCCCGCCCGATCCAATGGCGCAGGTGCTGGCGCAGATGGCGATGGCGGAGAAACAGGCCGAACTCGGACGCCTGCGTGCTGCGGAGCTCAAGGACAACACCCAAGCCTACCTCAACATGTCGCTCGCCCGGAAGAACGTGTCGGGCGAACAGCAGGCGTTCATTGAGGCGCAACTTGACTTCCTGCGCCTGCACATTGAGGCGCTGAACACCCAGGTCAAAGCGGCGGCGGTGGATCACAAGTTCCACGAGAGCCATCTCAACGACGTGCGTGAGCGCGCCAACATGCTGGCGCAGGAGCAGCCGGACGACGAGGGAGCGCAGGCTGCGGCGGCGCCGCCGACGCCAGGGCCGACCGGGCCGTTCCCGATCGTGCCAGGCTCGCCTCCGCCTAGTGCAGGTCCGGCGCCTGGACCCGGTGGTGGAGGGCCGATTGGCCTTCCCGCCCTTCCCAGCCCCACGCCACCTAACACGCCAGGAGTCGGTTCATGAGCGCGCCATGGGAGAGCCAGCGCATGCGCGCCGCCGACATCAGCGAAACCACGTTCGCGGAGTGGAAACACCATCCGGTCACCGAGGTCTACCTTCAGTTTCTGGAGGACCAGCACAAGGCGTGGCGAGAACTGGCGGCGGACCTGGTCGAACTCGGCGCGCTTGATCCAACCAGCACCCATGAAGATCGCAACCCGCATGTTGTGCGCGGAAAACTAGCGGTAGTGGCGGACTTGGCGCAAATCACTATTAGGGCTATCCAAGGCTTCTACGCTGAGGATGGCGAAGAGGCATCATGACCAAGACAGCCGCCGTACCCTTGTACAAGGGAGCCCAGGCCGAGTACGTGCCGGCGACCTACCAGGGGCGCAATACCTCCGGTCTCAAGCCTTACGGCAAGAACGTCCTGGTCCGCGTCGACGAGTGCGCCACGGCCACCACAGGCGGCGTGAAGCTTCTGGACGAATACGTCGAGCGCATGACCGCCAACGCGACGTCCGGCTGCATCTACTATCTGGCGCCCGAAGCCTTCCGCCTGTTCGATGACGGCACGCCGTGGATTGGCGAAGCGCCCAAGGTCGGCGACCGCATCTGCTTTGAGAAGTACGCGGGCCAGATCCAGACGGGCGTCGACGGGCACCCTTACCGGATCATGGACTATCGAAACATCGCCTGCAGCTTGGACTACGACTACCTCGAAGAGATCGGGGTAGAGGCTGCGGCTTGAGGGGCGCCACATGTCAATGACCGACTTCGCCGACGCGGACGACGAGCTTTCGATTGAGGAGCAGGCAAGAGCGCGAGGCTGGAAGCCTTTGCCGGCCGATCCCGACAACCCCCAGCCCGGCGAATACCAGGGCGACCCCCGGCGCCATCGCTCGGCCGATGACTTCCTGCGCTACGGCGAACAGGACCGGGCCATTCTCGCGGAAGAGAACCGGCGCATGGCCGCCAGGATCCACCGCCAGGGCAAGCAGATCGAGGCGCTGACCCTGACCAGCCAGCAACAGCTTGAAGCCATCAGCGAGCTTCGCAACCTCGCGAGACGCGCCGACGAGCAGGGCTACAAGCGCGCGCTCAACGAACTGAAGGAACGGCGCTCCGAGGCGGTCGAAGCCGGCGACAAGGGTGCGTTCGACCAGATCGAGGCGCAGATCAACGCCTTGGAGACCGAGCGCGTCAAAGAGGTCGAGGCGGTCAAGCCCGAGCCCCCCGCGGTGAAGCTGGACCCTGCCATCAAGGCGTTCATCGACGCGAACCCCTGGTACACCAAGGACAAGGGTCTGAACGAGACCATGATCGCCAACTACAGCATCATGGAGCGCCGACACCCGGACGAGACGGTTGAGGAGCTTTTGAAGCTCGCCAAGAAGCGCACCATGGAGGACTTTCCCGAGAAGTTCCCGCGCCGCGCCGCCGACCCAGCCCCCCCCGAAGAGGAATACGACGACGTGGACGACGCGCCTCCGCCCCAGCGCCGCCCGGCGCCGACACTCGCGCGTCCGAGCGGCAATCCGCAGCGCGAGCGGCGCGGGCCTGCCGGCTGGGACGTGATCACCGACCCGGACGAGCGCAAGCAGGCGCAGGCCGCTTACGAGAGCATCCGCAAGGGTGATCCGGGCATGACGGCGCAAGAGTACCTGACGATCTACATGGACCCGAGGGCCGACCCGTTGGCGCTTCGGAAAGCGAGGAAATAATGGCGCGTCCCCCGATCAAACGCCCGTTGCCACCCAAGCGCGGCGGGGCCGGCGAGCAGGCTCCCGAGAGCGCCGCAGCGTCATCGCCCGCAGGCTTCTATTCGCCTGGAGACGAGCCGGCGCCCGCCAACCCGCTTGCAGCCGCCACGTTTGAGCACGTCGCCCGAACGCAGGCCGCAGCGCAGCCGGTCGGTGAAGTGACCGCCGAATCGCCTGGCGTCGTTCACCTCGAACCCGGCGATGATCTTGAAGCCGACATCGCTCGCATTATGGCGATGCGGCGTCCTTTGGGCGTTCAAGCGCAGAAGCTTGCACTTCCGAAGCGAAACGGCTATCACACACACTGGTTCAATGACGAAGGCGGTCGTATAGACGACGCATTGAACAACGGATGGGCGCACCGTAAGGATAAAGACGGTAAGCCCCTCAAGCGGGCAGTCGGCATGGGCCGGGACAAGGGTGTCCTCTACGCCTACGCCATGGACATACCCGAGATTTTCTGGCTGCAAGATATGGCCGCCAGAAATCAGCTCGCAGCCGACAAAATGGAATCGTTGAAAGCCTCGCCCTTTCAGGCGAAGAGCGGTCAAGCCCAGAAGTCGGACGCCGGCAAGTTCTACTCGCCCGTCGAAGGGCAGGAACCCTTGCAGGTCGCGAAGCGGTAATCTCGGACGTCTGACGTCACCCCGCACCAGGAAGCCACGCGCCCAACGGCGTGATCGAACTCGGCAACCTCTTGAGGGCTCGGCGTCATGGCGAACTCCAATCTTCCGCAGGGCCTGCGCCCGATCCACCAGAACGGCACGCCGTGGTCTGGTCAGGGCCGTCTCTGCGCCGTGCCCGCCTCGCAAGCCGGCAACATCTTCCTCGGCGATCCCCTGGTGGCGCTTGGAGGGACCGACGCCTTTGGGTGTCCCCTGGTCGGCATAGCCTCGGCAGGCGCCGCCAATCCGGTGCTGGGCGCAATGCTCAGCATCATGAACGGCCCATCCGGCTCCGGGTTCACCGTGACGCGCGATCTGCCAGTCTACCGACAGGCGTCGATCGCCAACTACATCTTCATCTGCGACGACCCGAACGCGCTCTTCGTCGTGCAGGAGGACAGCGTCGGCGGCGCC
>QGNH01001122.1_pt1 | contig 11112 bp, 14 predicted proteins | sample 1735481 | NCBI WGS metagenome assembly QGNH01 (sample SAMN09239004, study PRJNA386568) | Viral metagenome, whole genome shotgun sequencing project. | reverse complement strand
ATAAGCATGGAACTATCCTCGTTTCGTGACTGGAATAACGAGTATAGCCCTTATCGGTAGAGGACTCCACCGGGCTTACCCTGGGTTGTAATTTCCGACATTACCATCGATCGCATACTGTCGTTAAACGACCTTGCCACGCGGTCGGCAAGATCCTGGTTCGCCGCGCCGGTCCCGCCGCCGGCGGTATTAAGCGTTACGTTGGCGACATGATTGTTGACCACGCCACCGGCGCCGATCGAGCGCGGCCCGACTAAGCCGCCGTCCGCGAACGCCGGAACGCCGGAATTGATTGCATGTAGCAGCGGAAGGTTTCGCCGCGTGGCGTCGGCGCGGACGATATACTCGCCGTTGCTAACGCGGGCGACAACGGAGTCGGAGGTTCCATTGCCCGGCCCCGAAATCAAGCCGCCTTCAGCATGGCCGGTGAACATTTTTGAAAACATGCCCATAATTCCGCCGACGCCACCGGTGGTCGAGGCCATGCCGAACATTTTAGCGAACGCGCCGTCGCCGGTGATCGCCGCCATAAGTAGTTGTTTTTCGACCGCTTGAATCACACTGAGCATGATGGTCCGGAAGCTCTGGCCTTTCTGCTGTGCTTTCTCAAACACGTCGATAAGTTCATTGCCGGCAAAGCGCAGCGCGTCGTTCACCCCTTGGAAGTGCTGCTTGGCGTCATCTAAAGTCTTCGCTGCCTCTGTAACTCTCTTGGTCACTTCCGTGAACGATTGTGCGTTTTCTTCGTTCAGCTTGATACCGGACGCTACCAGCGCTTGCTGTGAGGACATCGTCGCGCGCAATTTCGTGTAGGCATCGATCTGTTCGTTGGTCACTCCTTGATCGTCTCTTTGCGCGGCCTGAAGCAATGCAAGTTCGGCCTTTAAGCCCTGGTGCGCGCTATCCGTCATACCAACCGCAATCGCATCGGCTTTCATGGCGGCGATATGGCGGTTTAAACTATCGGTCTGCCGATCAAATGCAGTAGATTCGTCCGTGCCTTTGTCCTCCGATAGCTTTGGTCGTGGTTGAAAAGCTGGCCCCGCCCCGCCAGTAACAGATCCACTCTTTTTGCTACTTGCGATCAATGAATTAAGTTGAACCATGCGGGCCTGCACCGCTTTTATTTCGGTATCGATTCCGGCGACGTTGCTGTTGAATGCCGGATTGTCGGCTTCGCCCAACAGCCCAAGAATCTTTTGCCGTATGGTTTCGCTGGTGCTGGTCGTGCCGGTCGAAAGGCGAGCGCGCGCGGCTTGTAGATCGTCTAGACTTTTTTGCGCGGTTGAAAGCTCGATCTCCAAGCTGCTGGTTGACTTGCGCGCGTCGGCACCGAAGCTATCGAGGAAAAAGCGCGCCGCAGTCGCCGCCGAAGTCAGACCGGCTGCAACCGGAGCAAGATATTGCAAGAAGCCGGCAAATGAATTTGACAGATCGTCGCCAACTATTTTTGCCAGCAGCGCAAACTCGCCGCGCGCCTGCTGCGCGCTCTTGACCGCGCCCTCGTCGATCGCGAGCCCGTAAGATCGCATTTTTTGCGCGGCTGCATCTAAACCGGCATTTCCGGAAGCGACAACCGATAGTGTGCGCTCATTTTCGGTGCCGAACGCTTCCTGTCCAAGCTGGGCGCGCTTGATCTCGTTGGTTGTCGAACGATAGGCGTTCCCAACCACAGCCAAGCGCTCGCCTTGGGTGGTTGCACTTTTATAAGAATCGACAAAGCCCTGTCCTATGTTGCTGAGCGCTTTGAAAAAATCCTTAGCATCGTCGGTGTTCTTCTTCGTGACATCGGTGAAATGGTCAAGACTGGAATTGAGCTTCTCAGCCGGAACGCCGGCTTCCGCAGCCGCCACGCCCAATGCCTGCAATAGATTTACAGAAAGCCGCAAGTCATCCGCGCGATCGCCTATCTTCGAAAGCGTCTCGATGAGATTTCCCATCGTCGCAACGCTAGCAAGGATTCCGCCGCCGATCGCCACGCCAATGGCAATTCCAGTTTTCTCGGCTTTAGCTGCTAGCTCTTCGAAGCTTGTGCCGATTGAGCTGGTCGCATTTTTAACGTCGCCGGTCATGCGATCGCTGGCATTTTTCCCGGCATCGCCCATTGATTTATAGGCATCGCTCGCGGTCTGGCTGGCCTTCGCGAAATTTTGGGCAAACTCTTCGATTTTTGCCGTGATCGATACGACAAGTTGCTCTGCATCTGAAGACATTTTTATTTCCTCACCAGACCATGATTCCATCGGGACGCGCACCGGCGTCTGCATAGATCGACTTGCCGTCATCGCCATTGAACGCGCGCCCAACGGCCATTGCAGCAGCTTGCGCGCCGTCGATTCGTTGAAAGCGGCTTTTGCCTTTGTGAAAAGTTTTGTTGCCGGTCTTGTCGATTTCGACGGCAATGTTTGAGAAGTTCCAGCGCAAAACCGGATGGCCGCCATGTGTTAAGCGACGGCCGATGATTGCGCGTTCTAACTCCTTGATTGCGGGCGACATGGTCACCCACCCTTGTCTCATCTCCACAGCCGGCAGCCCATCCTCAAGCAAATTGTTGAGCATGTTGCGGGCGAGGTACGGATCGAACGCAATCTCGCGCACGTTATAGTCCGCGCAGAGCGAGCGAATTTTTGCCTCGACTATTTTAAAGTCCACAACGTTGCCGGGCGTTGGGATGATGTGACCGTCCGCCGCCCATTTCGGATAAGGAACGCCATCTTGATCGGCGCGACGGCGCAAATTGTCCGAAGGACAGAAGAAAAAGGGATGAACGGTGTAACCATCGTCACCATCGCGCCAAGCCGCCACGACTGCCGTTAAGTCGGATGTGGAGCTTAGATCGACGCCAAGCCAGCACGGTTGACCTTGCAGCGCCTTGAGATCGACAGCTCCCGCACCCTCATCGTAGACAGACATATCGACAAAGGGCGAGGTCGAGTTATCTTGCCACAGATTGAGGTTGTACTGCCGGAAATCGTCACGATCTGACGGCTTGTCCTCTGCCTCAAGCGCAGCTTGGCGCATACCGACTAGATCAGGAAAGCCTGATTGCAAACCTGGATTTACTCTTTGCCAGATTCGTTCATCGCGCCAATCGAATTGCTTCGCAGGCGGCTCGAATATGATCGACAGATAGGACGGATTCACGATGTCGCCAGCAGCGACCTTTCGGGCATACTGATATTCGTCATACGCGAGGTTATCGTGTCCGCGGCCTGCCGTGGTGATGATGACCAGCAACGTGTTCGGGATTTTGAACAGGCCGGACTTAAGGGCCTTCCACAATCGGCGGTTTTTCCAGACATGCAGTTCATCGATCAGGGCGAAGTAAGGAGTCTTCCCATGTTGAACGTCACCATCGGCCGCGATCGCGCGCAGGATTGAGCCGGACGCGATATGTTCGATTTCCAGCTCTGACTCGACTACATGCGCAGCCTTTGACAAGCCCGGTGTGGCCCTCACAAAGGCGCTGGCTTCATCGAAGGCGAGTTGCGCCTGATCCTCGGAACCGGCCGACAGGATGCAAACGCCGCCCGGCGTGCGTTCATGGCCGAACGAGTGCAGCAAGCCTAAGCCCGCGCCGATAGTTGTCTTGCGCGCGCCGCGCGGAATTTGGATGTAGACGGTGCGAACAAGCCGGTTGCCGTTGGCATCGGAAGGGCCGTAAATTCCGCGAACAATGCGCTCCCAAAACGGCGCAAGTTCAAACGCGCGCTTTGGTTTTTGTGACTTAGGGTGTCGCAATGCCCGGAAGAATTTTACAGCGCGCTCACCCCGGCCGTGCGGGTCCGCGATCGGTGAGTCGTTAAAGACCCATGATGGATGTACGTCTGCCATCTTAAACGCCCAAATCCGACGAACTATCGTCCTGGTCGTGGTCGCGCGCGGTAGGACGGCTGCGCGACACCGGAGTCAACCCGATTTCCGACGCCAATAACCTCGATCTTGTCATGGCGTCGGACTGGATTTTTACAGCTGGGTGGGCTCTAGGCCCGCGATCAGTCTCTATTACGTGACCGGCGCTCTTGATCAGCCGTTCCATTTCTCTGACTTGCCCGACAGCGACGCAGTAATTTTCGAAGCTCGCAAGATCGGCATCCGTCAGAATACGGCGCTCGATCAAGATCGGCATCACGCGACACCACTCTGATTTCGCGTCCTTCGACAGCCAGCCGGGCGCGAATGATAAATTCGCAACCGCGTTTTGGCTTAACAAAGTTTTTGGCCGGCGCCCTCTCACGGCGCGCCCAGCCTCTCGGCGCGAAATTCAAGAGCCTTACGCCGCCCGATCTCTTTGATTTGCTTGATGGTGAACGCCTGATTCTCATAAAAAATGCGATCAGAGGCCAGCACACCGTCGATAAAGAGGGTACGGAACATGACCAACCGCTCAGTTGATGCGCCGTATGCTCGAACAAATTCATCGGTCGTAGTTTCGATGAGCTGCGCGCGCAATGTCGCGATAGCCGCCCACGTCTCTACCGGCGTGCCGGCCAAGCCAATGACCGTGGTAGCGCGCTGTATAATGATGACCCGATCGAGGTTCCCGGCGCGCATTATGATTGATCCTGAATTATTGCCTGGAAAGTTACGACGGCGTGGGCTGTCTGACCGTCCGGATCGCGGAGGTAGCGGGCACTTTGAAGCCGCGTATCAATGCAGCGGAAGCTGTTAGCTCCAATGATTTGGGTCCAAGATTGGAACGCAAGCGCCCGGCGCACCGCGTAAGCGATCGCCTTGACGCCATCAAGGCCCAGCTCACGGTTCCAAATGTGCAGCGTGGCGAAAAGCTTGGTCCAATTCTGGTACTGGTCCCCTTGGGTCGCTGGAACCTCTTGGTCCTCGCCCACGTTGATGCGCGGTAACAGTTCGGGCCGACCGTTGGCGTCGATGATGTTTCCGGCCGGAATGAGCGCGGTAACTGCGCTATTGGCGATCAGAATCGCCCTAGCGGCTGTCTGGAAGGCAAGGGATGCGCTCATAATGCCAATGCCTTGTGAACTGCGGCCTTGATCTCAGCCGCAAGGGTTGCCTGCAAGGCCCGATACGCAGGCCAAAAGAATGGCTCTGCATGTGATCTCGAGGTGCCGTACTCGACAAAGTGGGCGTACCTCACAGCAGAATTGCCCGCTGTGACCACCACAGCGTTGTCTGGAACGACTTGCGACCCGCCCGGCTGGCTGTACGGCGGCGTCGTGTTGCCCGCGGTCGTGAACGCGATCGAATCGATCAGCGCGCCGGTTTTGCGGGATGGCTCTGCCATCGCCCGCATTGCATCGACAAGTTCCTGCCCAGCGGCCGCCAAAGCGGGCTGCATAGCGTCGGTGAGGGCCTTGGGGATGCTATTAAGGCGGGTCTGCAAGCGCGCTATTTGGTCATCGGCCATCAGAATGCCCAAGAGCGGTAAGGGGTGAGCAAATCAAGAAGGCCAAAGGGCAGCTCTTGCGAGGTAATGCCGATCAAAGTGGCCTCGCGGTTCGCATACATATGGCCGACGAGCTGCCTTATCGCTTCCTGCAATGCGTCATCAACCGGATCAGCCGATACGGACGGCCAATCCGCGCCGGTGAACATGGCGATCCAGTTCTCGGCCGCATCGATTTTGTTTTGGATCAGCGCGTCATCGGTCGTAAAGGTGACGTTGAGGTGCGCCTTCATATCGGGGAGCTGAATTATAGACATGGGGTCGGTTTTCTATTTCGAGAAAAGTCTGTTTGAGAAAAACCTATTTATGCGATTTCTCGCGCGGTTCGGGGGAACTGGTCCCCTTGGGTCTGGGCAAAGTTGGGACCCACCCCCGGGGCCTTCATGCAACCACCCACGCGCCGCCGTGGTTTGCGGGGATTGGCGTTCGCTTTTTCGATCTCAGATTGAGCATGTGCGCGGACTTGCCACGGCTCTAGTCCGGCAAGTCCGCAGACAAAGTCGAAGTCTTGGTTCGGCGTTGTGAGCCATCGCCGTGCCGTGTCGATGTCGTTAGTCGATCGCTCAGTGCGAGGAGTAACAGCATCTTCAAGCGCCTGATTGATGACGCTGGCCCACAGTTGCTTCTCTGCGTTGTTTGACCCTGTTAATCGCTGCGATTGGCCCTTGACGGTCATTTGGCCGTCTTCCGTTTGTCGATCGAAGACAACTCGGCGTGCAGCACTAAGGCATCGGAGAAGTTCTTGAGGAACGTCCGCAACTCGCGTTGCATGTGGTGGGTTAGCGCGGCATGGCTCTTTGCAATGCGCGCCTGCGTATCGATGATGTAGCGATGTTGCGTGACCTTTGGCTTGGGTCCTGGTCCGCTTAGCATTAGCGGCGCTGTGAGCGCTTCCTCGATCGACCATCCGGCAGTTAATCGGTAGGCAAGCGTTTGTGGCGCTAGGCCGATCTCACGCGCCCAATGCTTTAGGCACATGCGTCGGCCGTTATATTTGAGATACCTCATCGGGCCATTTCCCTGCGTTCAATTGATTGTTTGCGGCTTGAGTGACAAGGCGAGCTGGCCAGCGCTTGCCAGTTGGCGCGGTTCCAGAACAGCCGCATGTCGCCTTTGTGCGGGATGATGTGATCGACCATGTCGGCTGTACGACCACAGCCGCACGCACAGAGCCTATTTGCCGGCAAGGCAAGAAACGCCAAGGCATCGATTTGCCAACGTGAGGTGTAGCCGCGCTGACGGGCTGAGGGCCTATTGCTTTCGTAACGGGCTTTAGACGCGCGCTGACATTCGCATACGATTCCGGAAGCGACCGTCTTGCCGCAACTGCAAACCCTTGGGCCTTTCATGGGCATTAGATTGCCCCGTTCATGGCTTTGAGGCTCGCTAGTCCGTCGCGATCGAGGGTGGCGTTTTCCGGCCGATCAGTTGGGCGCGAAGAGGTTTCATCGCCGCCGCCATTTACGGCGCGCAACATTTCGATGTGGCCGTTGTAGGCTTCGATGATTTCGGTTGCCGTGGCGTTCAACGTAATTTCCGGCGACCAGCCTAACCAGCCGGTGCCAATGCGAAATAATTTCGCGTGATAGTCAGCGAACGGGATCGACTCGCCGCTTTGCGCTTCCGACTGACTGTCTGGATCAACGCCGGCCAACGTCAGAACAAACGATGGAAGGCTTTCCAAAAGCTGCGGAATGACTTGGGCAAGCGGAACATCGATGATGGTGTTTAGGAAATCTTGTCGATCCGAACCGGCATCGATTACGTCAGCCATCAACGTCAGATTGCCATCGCAGCAGCCAGCGAAAAGTTTCTGGAAGCCGTGCCGCCGTTCCAATAAAGCTGCGGCCCGCAAAGTCGGGCGTAGTGCGATCGAGGCGGAGAGACCCCCGATTTGCAAAACTGTAGACTCTGCGAGCCGCATTGGGTTTAGACCTTAGACCGGCCGCTTTTTAGCAGCGCTCTGTAGCAGCAACGCTGAGATCGGCGTGCCTGTGCCGTGCGTGCCGCTGAAATCGGCCATCAGCTTCAGATATTGGCAGTTGCCGATATATCCGACGCGCGTGACCGTCTGGGCGGCGTGAATCGCGGTGAGCGACAGCACGATGCCGGCGCCCGTAACGGTGACACCCTGCACGTCACTTTGGGCGACGGCTGTGTAGGTGGTGTCATCATTGGAGTGTGTCAGCACAAACTCGATCTTGTTTGTTGTGGTGAAGGTGATTCCGCCGACGCCAACGCTGATTGCCAGCATCGCAGAGTCGAAGCCCGCAAGGTTGATAGTGGCGGGTGTGTTGTCGGCGGCGATTGTCGCGTCAGCTATAACGGACTGAGCGGCAAGCTTGTTGTATAGATCGCGCATTTGGAATTTATCTTTCTGATTTTGGGGAAGGGGCAAGCGCCGTTAAGCGCTTGCCGGTTGATCGATCGATGACGTTAGCTAACGATTAGCTCACGACCATCTGGAGCTTCTTGATCGCTTCGGCCTTCACAACGTCGCCACCGACACGGCGACGGGCGTGAAAACGAACGAGACCGTTCGTGGCTTGGGTGAAAGGATCGCGCAGGAACGAGAGCGAAACGCGATCATAGATGCGGTAAGCCTGATTGAAATCCCCAAACAGGATGGGGAAGCTACTGGCACCGATGGCGGGCATATCGACCGCTTCGATCACAGGCCGGCCCAGGATTGTCGCCGGATTTCCAGCCGCAAGGGAATCGACCCAAAGTGGGGCGCCCTGAGCGGTTGTCAATTTTCGCACAGCAGCAACCGATGTGCTGTTCAGCATCCAGGCGCCGTTCGACCGATAGGCCGGCGGCACTGCATGGAACAGATCGATCAGCCCGCCAACGAGAAGCGCGGTAGTGCTGCCGTTTGCAACGTAGCTCACGTCCGGATGAACGAGGATTCCGCGTGGCTGCTTAACGCCGGTTCCCAAAATGAAGGCGGTGCCTTCTTTTTTGCCGAAGTCTTGCGCGAGGGCGTCAGACAATTCGGCTTCGACGTTCTGCACAGCGTCTTCAAGAAGCTGCACACTGATGTCGGTGTAAGTCCGAAGGCCGTACATAGGAATTTCAACCTGACCAAACAGCGGATCGGACTCTGCCGCCGTTTCCGTTTCGCCTTCCCAAAGCGCACCGGTGATTCCGGTACGGATATTCAGGATGACGCTGGGCGAAGCGGTCTGGCCCACGCGAGCCGCGGCACGTACCGGGCTGAATTGGGTCAGCAGCCGCAGCATTTCGGTTGACAGTTCCGGAGGCGCAAGAAAGCCGCCGCGCGGATCATCGCTTGTGATCAACGACTTGATTTCGTCCGCGCCCATTGCTTCACGGCCACTCTTTAGGAATGACGTAAAGGCTTTGCGCTCAAACGTGCCCGACTTGGTTTCGAGCTTGTTGTCGTTTGCCGGGCGATTCATTTTCGCTTCGAGACCGTCCATCCGTTTTTCGAAGTCGGCGCGGAGCTTCGTAGCATCGCCCGACTTGGTCTCGATCAGCTTGAGACGGCCATCAACGGACTCTTGGAGAGTGCTGAGGGCCTTAGTCACAACGTCGGCGGGATTACCTTCATCGTCTTTCAGTTCGAGAGCAGCAGTCATTGTCTTCCTCACTGGGTTCGGAACGCCGCGGCGCACCTGTTGATAGCTTCAACAATTTCTAGAAACTGTGAAGCCGATTTTGCGCTGATTACCCGCGCGCCGGGATGTAGTGGGATGGTGACCAAAGATATTTCGGCCAGCTCCAAAGACTTTATGATTCTGCCGCCACCTTTGCGGCTGATTGCTTGCTTAGTTCTGAACCCGATCGACAGACCGGTAACGGCTTTGGCTTGCACCAGGGCGCGAACTTCGCGAGCGCGGGCCACGTCATCGATGAGCAACCGGCCTTTTACCTGAAGCCCGTTTGCTGTTTCGGAAATGTTATCCCATACGCCTACCGGCGTGCTTGGATCGTGCATAAACAACATCGGAAGAGTTGCCGGCGCGCCAAACGCGCCCTTTAAGATGAGGTCACCGGAACGATCGGCGCTCCCAAATGGCCACGCTAGGCCGGTGATTGAGCCTTTTTCGTCAACGCCAAATTCCGATTTGATCTCAAGCCGCTGCATCGCCCGCGCCTTTCTTGGAGCCGAACCATAAAAATTCTAGGATCGAAACAGCCAGCGGATAAATCTCTGACAATGGTCGAGCGACCGCGTAAGCCGCAACCAATGCATCGGCGTTGACCGGCGATGTGCCGCCGCCGATCAGCGCAAGCCGAATTGTCTCGATGATATCGGCGTGCTTGAAATCGCCCGCAAACAAACGCCGGCATAAGCCGCCGATGCCCGCGCCAGTTTTGCGCTCAAGCTCGACAATTAATTCGGGCGTGATCCGGAATGCGTATTCCGCGTCACCGAAGAAAGCTTTGTGGGTTAGCTCCGTCATGCCGGCACCACAGGCAGCGGGCTCGACGTGTTGGGGTTTTCGTACTTGTCGCCGCCAACGTATGGCGGGCGGTTTTCTGCGGCGCGCACTTCATTCGGATTGACGATTCGCGCGGCGATGGCCTTTTGCCAGCCATCCATTCTCTTTTCAAAGTCGGCGCGAAGCAGTGCGTCGGTTAGAAACTCTGCGAAGTAGAGCTTCCGTTCGTCGGGCGTGAAAAGTTTGAGTTGTATTTCGCCTTCCCAGCGCTTGATCCAAGGCATAAGCGTAAAGGTGAGAAATTGATTCCCCATCGCCTCGGCATTGGTCCAAGTGGCACGGCCGTAATCCATCAGGAAAACTGGCGGAACGCGAAAGTGGCGGGCGATTTCTTCGACGGCGAACTTGCGCATTTCTAAAAATTGAACATCAACGCTGTTGAACGTGAGCGGCTGAAAGTTGGCGCCCTCTTCAAGGATTGCCGTGCCGCCGCTGTTCGAGCCGCTATGCGCCGCCTGCCATGAAGCTTTCATGCGCGCGGACGATGCGGGATCGAGCTTCTTGTCGAATTTCAAAATACCTGCTGGCCGCGCGCCGCTAGAAAACAGCCGGCTCGCGTATTGCTCCATCACAAGCGCAAGCCCGATCGCTTCCTTGCAATCGTGCAAAAGCCCGAACAAAGATTGTGAAGGTGATGGAATGTGCAAAATGTCGCGGCGATCGATCATCCGCGTGCCGCCGTTTTCGGTAACTTCGTAAGTCGGTTCGTTGTTGATGTAGCGAACAACTACGGGTGTCGAGTACGGGCAAAGGCGAATAAGCTCGATCGGCTTTCCGCCGACGCGATTGATGAACGCGAATCCGCCCTGGCGCTGAAGCATCGCGTCGCGCGTGATCTCTTCGCGGAATGTCGATGCGCTAGTCCATTCGTTCGCGGCGTCGTGTAAGAGCGCATAGGCGGGATGATCTTGGAATCGAGATTTCGAGCCGTCTTCACCGCGCTGATAAACCACAACCGGGAGCTGCCCGATCGTCTCGGCAATGCACTGAATTGCGCACCTTACGGGCGCGCACGTCATGGCTGTTCTTGGAGTAACTACAACTCCTGCGAGCGACGGCGAGGCGCCGAACATTTCGAGCAACCACGGCGACGGAGTCGCTAGGTCGCCCGGCGCGGTCGATAGACCGTCCTTTTTTTCAAGGCCGAAAATGGATTTGATACGGTCGAGCATGGGTGCAGCGGGCCAATGTTTTGCTGCCCGGCACAGTCTCTCGGCCAAA
>QGNH01000625.1_pt1 | contig 11121 bp, 19 predicted proteins | sample 1735481 | NCBI WGS metagenome assembly QGNH01 (sample SAMN09239004, study PRJNA386568) | Viral metagenome, whole genome shotgun sequencing project. | reverse complement strand
TTGCGCCCTGCAAATTCTTTCAACAGATACGATTCAAGTTCTGCTCTTGTCGGGTACTGTTTCAGCACCGCCTTTATGTAGTCTTCCTGTTCTTCGCTGTCAAGCACTCTCACAACAAGGCTTGTTGTTTCGAGCTGTGTCCATTCTGCTTCTCTGTATTCGTCCTGTTTCAGCCCGTTCAGCTTTGCCACGTCCCCATGACTTTTGGGTGTGCTTGCCGGTATTACTTTCTTATCCTTGACCCTCACTGCAAAACTTAAATACTCACACATAAATCCCCCTTGCGTTTTAAGTCCGCGCGACTAAAATAGAAAAGCCCACTGGCAGCGCACAAACGGAGACGCCGTGAAGCGTTTTAGATTTGTAACCAGTGGGCTTGTTTTCATTTTTTTAATCTCCGTTTTATTTTTATCTTGTGCGCTAAATACATTATATCAAATTACTAAAGATTGTCAACCTTTTTTATCACTTATTTTTGCGTGTTCTACTGCCTTGCAGTTCGCAATTGGGCAGGTCTTGAAAGCGCACATGCACATCGTTTCAAGTCCTGACTTTCCGGTTCTTTGCCGTTCCTGATATGACAACTCGTTACAAAACTCCTCATAGTCCTCGACCTTAACACGGTTATAATTTGCACACTTTGACTTCATGGCGTTAAACATATCCAAGCGCCCTTTGTGCTGTCCTTCGTTAAAGCCCATTTCAAAATCAGTTCCGTAATGATTTTCCATAAAACCTCCTTAAAATGGATGTTCGTTTTCTTTCGTTTCTTTTTTACCATAATTTTCTGAAACACTCTTTTCTTTCCACGTGTTATACTGCCATACCATATACCCTTTAATTTTATCCAATGGCCCGAAACGGTTCTTGCTAAAATCAATCTCCATTTCGCCGTCTTTTGATTTTAAAATACCCGCAACAGCGTCCGCATTGTGCGTCATTTGATAACTTGCCCCTATGTCAGAGGACATAAAGCCTTCTTCCCCGCGCCTTCCCGCCTTGCTTTGCGCCAAAGATATCACACAAATATTATGCTTTTCTGCAATCTGTTTTAATAGTTCCGATATTTTCCCATACATCATGTGTGATTTTTCTTTCGGGAACCCGTCCATGTGCATTAAAGTTATGTAGTCAATAACGATAAAATCAAACGGGTTTATTTGCATTTGCTTTTCTATTTCACTTTCAAGCATTTGTACTGTCATAGGCTTTGATGTGTCATTGTGTCGCAGTATTGACAGGTTGTCTTTCATCACGGCAATATCACAGTAAATGTCGTGAAGTTCATCGTCTGACATACGCCCGTTCTGAAAGTCATTAACATCAATTTGTTTTTCTTTTGAAATGAACAAAGCCTCAATGATGTACCGAGCCATTTCAAGCGATACAAAAACCCCGCTTGCTTTGTTTTTAATCATGCCGTGAACAATTGACATTATCCACCTGGTCTTACCCGTTCCCGTAGCCCCTGAAAAAAGATAATACATACCCTTGCGAAACCCGCCGTCAAGGATCGTGTCAAGGTGAAGTGAACCCGTTTCAAGTGGTTTCAAATCACGCCTTGCCTTTGCTTCCTGTATCTTAATATCAACATCATCGTATATCATTGTTTTTTCCGTGCGGCACACAGACGTTTCACGGTACAGCTTATCCGCTATGGCTATTATGTCGTTAAGGCTTTCCACGTGCTTCAAACTCTGTATCTCGCGCTTGATGTATAAGTCCTTTATCGTTTCGCAGACAAAATCAAAGTTCACGTCAAAGGCCACGCCAACGGGATGTCGCCTTACTACTTCCACAACATGGGGCTGGTCTATTAAAAGTTCACTCACATCATCCACGCCAGGCGATTTGCCAAACTTAAAATAATAATCTATCAGCGTGTTAATGTATTTAATTTCATTGTCCATTTGTATATATCTTACATACCCGAGTTCAATAAACTTTTTAAGTTTACGGGAATAGTTTAAGTGTTCTAAAAGTGAGTACATAAAACGCTCGTACACTTCGGAGTTATTCATACCTTATAACCGCCTTTTTCCCGTTTTTATTCTCAAACTTGACTATATCCTTTTCCCATTCCTCTTTGACGTACATCATGCTGTCATTCCCCTCGTTCAACACATAGTAGTGATTATTCTTGACAAGGAAAATTCTATTGTCTGCGTTTGGGTCTATTACCACAGCAAGCCAGATGTTTATATGCTTTGCCAGATTGTACGATGTCCACCCGCCCGTGTGAAATTTGTCTGTTGACTTGTGGAACGCCTCAATCGCCCGTTTGTATTCGTCTTCACCTGTCTTTTTGCAGAGCGTGGTTAATATACCCGCCTCGGCCTTGTTGTCTGTCATAACGTACTTGACCTGTCTGTATTCAAGGTACTTGTCAAAAAAATACTTAACGGCGTTAAAGGACGGCGCTGGGTTTATAGCGCCAGATTTTAAGTCTTTTTCTTTATTACTTAGTTCTTGATTACTTAGTTCTTGATTACTGGCGGTTTCTCCGCCGTCCGTGGTAGTTAAAACCGCTGACGGTAAGAGGTTTTCCAGCTCACGATTACGCTTTTCACTTTTTAAAATCCTATATTTTTCAAGGTAAAATTCTATTTTGTCCTCGTTTAACCTGTACCAACACCGCTGTTCCATACCTACCCGCTTAGTATCCTTTTCAATTAAAAGAACCATTTCAAGCTCATTTAAACATGTCCGAGCTTGGTCTTTCTTAAGTCCTACGTGCTTTTCTATATCCGGAAATGTCCACCAAAACCACCCTAAAGACAACAAATCCCTATGCGTTTTATTATCACTATGTTTTACATGATACCGATAATGGTCTATCATTCTCGAAAAAAGATATAACGCAAGTGGGCTTATTTCTGCAATTTCTAAAAACTTTGGAACTTTATAAAAGTTTTCATCATTCATTAAGTAAATTATTTTTCCGTACATAATATATCCTCCCCGTCAACTTCTATCTTCCCGCTTGGAAGTTCTTTCGGCTCAACTGTTATTACAACAACTGTGCCATGTGTCATTTCAATATCGGCATTAAGTACGGTATGAATATTACACATATTTCCAGCTCCTACATCAACATTAAGAGGGCATTCTTTCATTTCACATCCACAGTCAACATCTCCATTGTTGTAAGTTCCAGGACACGTAATTTTGATTTTTGTTTTCATAGAGTCACCCCATAAATAGTTACAGGCATTGACGGTTTCCGAGTAGAGTAAACACCTTGGGAGGGTTTATCATTACATCCGTCAATGCCTGTATAGTTTTTGTTTGTTTTCATTATTCGTGTATCTCCACTCGGATTTTTTTACAACTTAATTATAACAAAGCTTCAAAAAATGTCAACGTTTATTTTGAAATAACTTTTCATTTAACTTTTAAAACTTTTTAAAAACTAAAATATTTTGATGAACTTTTACAACCTTTTTGCTTGATGTAAATTGTTTGTCGGCTCTCATTGCGGCTGTATTTAGTCCATTTTCTAACAATATCATATCATTGTATAACTTGGCTCCAGCGTCAATAAAAGCACGTTTTGTGTCGCTTATAAAATCCAGATAAAACCCCTTATCATCTCTAACTTCGCCAACAACAAAACAAGCAAAGGAATTGGGTCTTAATAATTTAATTGATTTTTTTATTATGCTTTTATAATTAATTAAAAAATTTTCATAAGTCATATTACTTAAATCTTCCTTTAAATCACTGTAAACTTCCAAGTTAAAATAAGGTTGACAAGAAAAAATGAAATCGAATTGCTTATTAAAATCATTTAAAATAATATTACTATCACCGACATACCATTGGGGCTGTTTATTAACAGGTAAAATATCTAATGCTTGTTCTCTGTTACTGTCAACTTGTTCCTGTCTTAATTCTATGCCGGTATAATTATAGCCAAGGTAATTGGCAACTATTCCTCTAACTGACNNGACCCACCGGCGAAAGGGTCAAGAATTTCTCCACCCTCCGAACAAAACCATTTATACATTAACTCTGTTAATGCGCTGTCAAAAACGCTTTTCCCAGTGTAACTATCACGAGGGTCATATTTATTTAATCCTTGAGCCAAACAAATCGCGCTTCTCCCAATTTCAGATTTTATTCCAATATTCAACCAATTTTTTTTCCTCTGTTGCCATTTACCGCCTTTTGCGTCTAATACCGAAAATGGAATTTCTGTAAATTTATCTCTTAAAATTATGCTTTGTTTTATTTCTTCGCCAAATAAATCTTTCATTTAACGCTCCTTTTTTTTAATTATTTTGCTTGCGTACCAAACAAAGAACCACACGGCAAGCAGTACGATTGCAGTTCCAATGCTTACTTCCCACGGCTGGTTTAATCCTGTTATCATTTGTTTACTCCTTTGTTTTTGAAAAGCCCTGCGTGGCAAGGGTCATTAACGTTTCCATTAACACCGCATAGCAATCCACGCAGAGCTTATTCATTATAGTTTAAAGTCCTCGCAAAGTTTCAGCAACGGAACCAGTATTTTCGGGTTTGCTATGTCAAGCGCACTTTTAATGCTTTTCTTGTCATAATCAGTTGCCGCAGAACCGCGCGCCTTACCGTACAGGTCGAAAAAGATTGCAAGCTTGTCATTATCATGCACATCGCAATCAGCGAACTTCGCTTTAAGCGTGTCATTGACCTTTTTCTGCAAGTTCAGTAAGTCCGGGTCAACGGGCGGCTTTTCTGCTTTCGGCTGTTCTTTTTTAGGTTCTTCTTTTTTTTGTTCGGGTACGGTCGAAGCGTCTGTATCGCCGTCCCCCGTAACGATACCGAACGCGTCGCAAAAAGCATACCGCTTTGAATAGCTTTTTGCCTCGCCTACGTGCTGTATTGCGTTCATTCCCTTTTCTGCCGATATGGGAACCTCGCACCGTGTCGTTTTTGTATAACCCGATATGTGATGTGCTTCGCATATCGTTATTACTTTTCCTTCCGGCTGTTCGGGCGTTATGGTATAAGAAAACCCATTTTTGTGAAGTGCGTCCTTCACCTGCTCAATTATGCTTTCAATCGGCGCATACATATACCGCAATGTGCCGTCATAATTGTTTACGGGCTTTGTTTTCTGTATCGTATTTATTTCGCTCTGAAACTTTGATAAGGCAATAAAAAACTGTTCTTTTGCATATTCCTCTTTCATTTCACGCCTTATAACCATAAGGCGTTCAAGAACCTCAATACCGCCCTTTGTTACTGCCATTGCCATGAGGCTTTCCATGTCTATCGGCCTTGATGTTGCGCCCTGCTGTATTACTTCGCCTTCAATTACTTTAATTTCCTGATTCTTTTCCATAAATCCTCCTTGGGTTTAGTGTTACTTCGTTTTATCGTACTTATTGCCTTGACTTACGTTATTCATTTTCATTGTTTCTTTGTAAAAACTTAACAGCGTTCTTATCCCGTCAATTGCATGGACAAGCCCGGCGTTTTGCCGTTCAATGCGCCGGTACATTTTCAGTTCTTCGGAACACTTGCCCTCGGATATTTTAAGCAAAAGGTTTGTTGATATTTCGGGCTTCATGCTTGCAATAATTATTTCGCCCAGTTTCTGCTTAAACATCGATTCCGCTACTGATACAAGTTCCGCACTCCTTCCCAGCCACTGTATCAGTTCGTCAAGTTCGTTGAACAAACATTCACCGTCAGATGAACGCGGGGCAGTTATAAGTTTGTCAATTTGTTCAATGTCCTTTTTAATGCTTTCGTACCATACGCTAAAATTGATTGTATCAGCCATTTTTATACTCCTTAAACTGTTTGCAAAAAGCATTTACCGAACAATACTTTTCGCAACGCGTCCTTTCGCCGCAACGCTTGACTACTTCATCGCCTTTGCCCTCTTTTACAAGTGCATTTGCTTCATCTTCTTTTTCAAACAGTTTAACCGCCGATTTGCGCCCTTTTTTCATTACGGCATAAACGTCCTCTTTCTGCCACATCTGTTCTGCCGTGCAATCAGGTAATTCATCGTCTGTAAATGCTTTTGCACAAACAATGTCGGTTAATTTTGCTTTGATAAATTCAAGCTGTTTTTCAGCCGTCCATATTTCAACGGGTATTGTCTGGACGGTTGACTTTGGATAATTGTCTGATTGCATGGCTTTCATTTCTGACCAATCACGGAAGATTGCAATTATGTTTGCCTTCTTGACTTCAAACCCGTGCTGTTTAAAAAGCCATATATATACGTTTAACTGCTCTGTCCACTCTTTTAACCTGGAACCGTATACCACCGACCATGCGGATGTTATTTTATAATCCGAAAGATTGCCGTCTGCGTCCAGTAAGTCCGGCGTTCCCGATAACTGAACCCCGTCAATCTCGCTTGTCATAAACTGTTCGTTGAGGCTGTTTTTGTCTGCCCCTCGTTCGAGTACGGTATGAACTGCGGAACCCAGCAAAGCCCATATCCGCTCCGAGCAGTCTTCTTCTATTTCGTCAATATGTCTTTCTGTCAAGTGGATAACTTTAACAGGTTTTAATATTTCTGTAACTGAATACCCCGTTCCCTTTTTGTGCCCGTTAAAACTTACTGCATTGACTATTGATTGTGGCAAATTGAACTTATTCGTGATTTTCATTAATCCACCGCCTCCACACCGTTAAACGGCAATTTAAGTTCTTTCCCTGCGTCTGTCAGTACAGTAAATATTACCTGTCCGTTAAAGGTCATGTACGTGTCTTTAATAGTTCCGTACTCGTTTATTCTCTTAATACGTACTCTTGTGTTTTCCATGGCTTCACCTGTTGTCGGGATGTGTATAGTCTTCAACGTGCTGTTGAAATTCTTCAAAAAGCAATCCGTTTGTAAACAACGGCTTGCCAAGTCTGTAAGTCTGCAACTTTCTTCCATCAACTTCTTTGCTGTCATAACTGGGTACATAGCCAAGATAAACAAGGTCACGAAACCTGCTTGCAATCGTTCCCACCCTGCAATCCGGCTCGCCAATGGCACGGCATATCTCAAGCATTGTTTTAAACTCTGTTTGACAAAACAAATACGTTTTGAGTTTAGTACAAAGTTTTCCGTCATCCTTTGGCGTGTACTCTTTTTTCATTTAAGCTCCTTTCACTTTAGTTTTTAGTTTCAAAAGTCCGAGTTCTTTTAGTGCAAGTCCATGAAGCCACATCGAAGCCGTTATTTCGCCTGCTTGCTTGCAACGGTCTTCAATCAATTGCCGCTCTTCGGTCGAGCATCTCATTGGTATCGTTTCGTTAAGACGGTAACCGAAAACGCATTTTCTTCCTTGCTGTTTTGCCATTTATGCCTCCTTCTTTTTTGTAATTGTTTGTTTGTCAAATTGTGCTATTATGTTTTCTATGAGATACGCACATCCGTCAATCCATACCGTTATCATCGCCCCCATGTGAAACAGTTGTATTAATTGTTTGTGTGAAAATTTTCTGTTTGTTATTTTATCGTTTATTATTATTCTCGCTGGATACATCATTTGATTTTCTCCTCGGCCTTTGCCGTCTTTCTTTTCCTTACACCTACAATATACATTGTATGTATGTATTTGTCAACAAGTATTTTCATTTATTTTTAAATAAGTGAAAAACACGGTTTAAAGCCCCTTTGACGACTTTACCCCTAAATACCCTCATTCAAGGAATAAAAACGCCCTTAAAGGGCATTTAAACGCCAAATAGGGGCCGTGTGGATGTCCTTTAAGGGCTTAAAACGCTTCCAAAGTGCGCTTGTGTCAGAGGCGTGAAGCGTGCGTTATAAATGTGTGTCCAAAACGTATGTAGTCAATAATCCCGTTTGGTCGAGCAACATTTGGGGCGTGTTATCTTCCCACTTGCTTACTGCGTCCATGACAAGTTTAAAATTTGGCACTGCGTCCTTTTGCAATCTCACACCCTGCGAACACACGGGGTTATCAGCACTACAAAAAGGCGTGTTCCATTTTAACGCTCGCCATATATTACCGACAAATGTATTTTGAAATATCCGCACAAGCCCAAAGCCAAGTATTGCGCCCCACCCGTACGGGCGTTTGATTTGAAGTTCTGCGCTCTGTTTCATTTTGGCAAACTCATCAAGGGTCAAGTCCATGTGTCTATGCACAATCAAGCGCACATCCCCGGCCATTACCCTGTCCCTGTACTCGTCTATTAAATGCCACTGCGTTCCTTTCGGGTCTGCTTCCACAGTTGCGCCACGTCCTAAACCAAAATAGCGGAACGAATGCGCCGGGTGAACGAACTTGCCCGGGTGTTTCGGGTCTGGGTACTTATCGTCCTCACTGAAAAACATTATAACCTCACCGCTTACGTCATAAGCGATACAATGCATTTCATCACCGTATTTGAGGCTCTTGCAAAATGCAATCCACTCATCAAGCGTTAGTTTCGGGTTTACACTCATTTGTCCACCTCTTTGCATTTAGCGCAGTTTTATTTGATAGTCGTACCATGTCGGCCCTTGCCAGCGTGTATCTTGATAGTAATTAGGATAAAACCACGGATTTCCCCAAGGATACTTTATTGGTATCGTTAAAGGTTGTACTGGGGTTGCCATTTTTTTTAGTTCAAGTTCAAGTTTTAGTTTTTCAACTTCAAGTTCCATTTTTTTAAGTTCCATTTCTTTTTCATTCATTTTTGTTCACCTCTTTGCATTTAGCGCAGTTTTCAAGCGCCATTTTTTGTATTGCTTCAACGTTTGCACGTGCCTTGCTTTCACCAAGCCATGTTTCTGTGTAAATAACTACCTTACCACCACACGCAGGGCATGACACTAAACGGCTGTACTCGCCCATTATCTAAACTTTTTAAACTTTTTCATAAAATGATAATGACTAAATAATGGCGTATCAAACCACTCAAAAATAATCCTTATAATTTCTTTCATTTGTTATCCTCGATGTTTTCCGCAATAGTTTCGGACAGCGTTTCGGAAGTTTCTGTTAAATACACTTTGCCGTCCTTGTCCCTGTAACTGCTTGCGTCAATAAACATTTGTATCTTTTCAACGTCTATAACGCGTTGTGGCTTTTCTCTATAATTTGTTGTTGCTATAAAAAAAATGACACAAATAACAACAAATATTTGCATTGTTATTTGAATAAAATCAAGTATTAATTTTCGCATTTATACCGCCTTTGGAATACTTATAAGTTTTATCCCATTCTTTTCGGGTATTGACCATGTAGTCAGGTCTGATATCCCGAGGTGTGTCCATCCCTGCGTTCCGTCTTCCATTCCCGTTACTCCGGCCTCAATTAAGGCCTGGTTAAAGTCCTCTTGATTGATTATGTCTGATTGTACCTTAATGCTGTCAACGCCGTCAACCGAAAAATCAAGCGCCATATTGAAGTTATGGTCTGAACCTTTGCGGTACGCCGGATCTGTGGGAAGTCTCAAACAGCGACCGTCATGGCTTCCGCCCCTGTAATAGTCGTTTATGGTTACAGGAGCCTTATAGAACGCCCTTAATATCTCGGCAATCGCAACCAGTTTCATGTTGATATATCTTATGCAAAGATCACCGTATAAAAGGTACAATTCTTTTGGAACAAATTCCGGCACGGTAAAATGTTCTGATACTTGTTTCATGCGGTCACCTCAATTCTTGTATTGTAATTCCTGTAGGTTTTAAAGCATACATTATCTGCCATTGAACAAATTCCATACTCTGCCACTTCCAGACAATAAAAAATGAACCGTTTGACTGCGTAATCCTGTACCCTTGTACGGATCTATTATACCCCGCTGGAAAGAGTATCGGCGTGTTTGTAAATGTCGGCGTTACGGTGTAAGTAGGCGTTGGCGTTAAAGTCCAAGTCAAAGTCGGTGTTAATGTGTATGTACGTGTCGGTGTCGGCGTCAGCGTCAACGTAAGCGTGGATGTCAAAGTTGCTACAGGCGTATTTGTCGGTGTAAAGGTATATGTCGGCATTGCACAGCTATCAAACTCCGCGAGCGTGCCATGATATTGGATATATCCGATTGCGCCGTTACCGTTGGCGTTATCTGTCCAGTCAAACGGCCAAAACACATTACCTTGATATTCTAATCCCTGCCCGCAGTCTGAAACTTGGTTTGTATTACTAAGTCCGCCTCCAGACGAGCCCGGTGTTACAACTGGGGTCGGGTATGTTATCCAATTAAACATATCATTACTTTCGGCGTGGTATAGGTAGGTAGGATAATCGATGTGCGGCACATCATGCCAGCGGGATCCAATTTTTTGAAACGACCTACTTCCCGCAGTCAAGCGTCCTGTACTATTATCAGGGTTAAGTCCTATCGCAGGCACGGCGGACATGGGTGCAAAAGTATTCCCTCCATCCGTGCTTTTTACCGGCCATAAAGCATATTGATTGCCAAGCGACGGGCATGCCCCTATTTGTACCTCTACAAGCCCTATCCAATTCGTGCCGTCAAACTGCATACCAATATTATCAACGGTCAAGGCAAGACCACAGCCAACAGATATAAACGCCGCAGAAGACAACGCTACGCCGACATAGGAAAAGTTTGTGCAATCAGTTGATGTGCAATACTCTATACTCCCCGACCACGCGCCGCCAAAATATAACCGCCACTCTGACCCGATGTGTACTGCGTAAGGTTGCGCAGTCGGCTGTGATATACCACCATTGCCGTTTCCTATGACACGTCCTGTTCTTGTCCACGGACCATAAGGATAAGGCGATGTTGCCATTGCTATGCTCTCACCATATCCGTTATGCCCCCATGAGTTAGCCGTATAAAACAATCTATAATTCCCGTCTGGGCCGAGTATCGTAAACGGCTCAAGCACGCAACCGCCCTCCCAGTCCATCGTCGCAACAAACATTGGGGTAGCATACGCGACAATACCGGGATTACAGGGCGTTAAACTATAGTGCGGCGTCGGGGTAAACCATGTCGCCGTGGCCGTTAAGTTTGGCGTTATAGTAAAAGTTGGCGTTATAGTTGATGTCAACGTAAACGTCAATGTCGGCAGCGGCGTTGATGTCAAAGTTGTCGGTGGCACGGGCGTTATTTCAACACCCCCACTGTTGACCGTACTAAAAACAATATTATCCATGTAGCAATTACAATAATTTAACGTATTATATCCCTCATAATTCCCGA
>QGNH01000042.1_pt1 | contig 11139 bp, 11 predicted proteins | sample 1735481 | NCBI WGS metagenome assembly QGNH01 (sample SAMN09239004, study PRJNA386568) | Viral metagenome, whole genome shotgun sequencing project. | reverse complement strand
CGCTGGTTGATGTACGCCAACTGGCTGAGTCGAGCCTCGGCTCCAGGGGAGCAAAGCAAGAAGTAATCAGCGTTGGTGATTGGCTCCGCTACGTTCGACTCAACAAGAGTCATGAGCAGGTCGAGCATACCGTACGTGAGGTTTCCACTGTTGATGGTAGAAGCGTCGATAGCGTTCTGGTCAACACCCTGCACCCAAGGGGCGAAGGTAGGGATACCCCATGTCGTTGCGCCACCGTAGTTGTCGATGGTTCCAGCGCCAAGACCGGGGTTTGGGCCACCAGTCGCAGCAGTGGAGAACGCTGAACAGATAACGTCCAGTCCGTCGAACTCGGGGTAAGGACCGTACGCGGTTGGCGTACCAGCACCCCAGAGCAACGAGGTTTCAATGGTGAAACCAAGTGACTTAGAGGCACCCATCATTTCCTTGGCACGAAGCGAACCAACCGTCTGAGCAGTGACAGCCTCAGCGTAACCAGTAACGGCTCCGAGGATCTGGTAGTGCTTCATCTGGAAGTTGTTCTGCACGTAGGTGCTCCACGACACAGCGCGAGCTCCACCGTCAACCACAGCGCCACCCTGAGAGAGTGAGGTGCGGGTGTTGAAGTAGTACACAGACGATGACCACTTCTCAGTAGGAAGAATTCCTACGAGCGGTGAGTAACGGCGTACGTACTCCAGCAACATCGGTGAGATGTTCTTCTGGACAAGTGCCGCAGAACCCGCAGCGTCCAGGGCTTCCTGTACATAATCAGACATTTATTGTCTCCTTGGGGTTAGCGGCTGTTCGCAGCAAAGCGCGGTGCGAAAGCCATTAGGTTGCGGTCATCGGATGCAACAGCACTGATTTGCTTCTGAAGTTCAGCAGTACTGAGCTTGCCAAGGAACGTGGCCTGAGCCTCGTCAGATTCCTGGATTGCCTCGTAGTAGGGTGCAGCGGCTTCAGTAGCGAAACCAGTGCGGTCAATCTTGCCGGAACGGCGAGCCTCATCAAGTGCCTTGGCGGTAGCCTCAGCGCTTGCTGTCTCGGACGCAGCAGTTACAAGAGCCTGCACTTCCTCGGCAGAGTAAACGACTGGCTTTGCGGCCTCGATAGCAGCTAGTTCAGCAGCTTCCTTGGCAGCAGATTCAGCGGCAACAGCTTGCTGAGAGAGCATCTCGGCGGCAAGAGCCTTGTAGTCAATGGCTGGGGCGGCGGGTGCAGACTCGGTAGCGGGTGCTGTGTCAGCCGTTTCAGCCGTGGTGTTGGTTTCAGACATTTCAGCCTTCTCCTTATTTGNNACCTTCGCAGTACGGGCACAGAGGAATGAGCGAACTTACGTTCTTTCCACATGCCGGACAGTTGGTCTTCTGTCCTGCTTCGGTTAGTTGATCGTTTGTTTCTGTTGATTCGTCGGAATCAGGAGCGGCATCGGGAACATCAGTCGTAGGTAGAATGTCTACGTCGCCGTCCTGGTCGGGGTCAATGAAGTACATCCCCATGATTGCTGCAAGAGCAATGCGGTGAGCAACCTTCAGAAGGTCCGCTCCGTCGTTGGCGTAACCAGTTGTCTGGACGCTTCCGTCACCGTTGGAGATGTTCATGGAGGCGTACATTTCACTGATGCCAGCGATTTCGAGGGTCTCTAGGATTCCCGAAACAAGATCCTCATACCACTCAGCGATTTCGATACCGTACTTCTTCGCCGCGCTCTTGATCTTTCCCTTGATGCGGGAAAGTTGAGCTGACGTGTACTTAGAGGCATTAGCCGCTACGTTGATGTAACTCCAAGCAGCCTTGACGTGCTGTTCGGAGTCGAGGGGATAGCGCTTCTTCTTGTCAGCCTGATAGCCGGGGTCGGCGTAGGTGACATTTCCGTAGGGCTTCTTGGGATCGTCGGCTTCCAGGATTTCAGACATGGCGTCCAGAACTCGTTCGACCAATTCCTCGGAAAGATGAGTGGTAGAAGATTCGTCGTCCTTTACATCTTCAGTGAATGGCTCGATTACCACTTCAACTGCTTCGGTGATGTCCATGAAGGTAGTGGGATCCACGTTGCCTTCCGACTCCAAGAAGTCAATGCCCTCAATCGTTGCTCCGGTAACGCCAGGAGAAGCTGTTCCATCTGCACCACCAAGGCGAAGAGTGGAGGCCGTCAGTACCTTCTGGCCGTTGAAGTCTTCGATGGTTGGCGTTGCGCCCCATCCACCACGAATAGAAATGGTGCGCTGGAATCCACCGTTAGTGAGTGCGGCGTAATCGCGACCAGTCGTCGTGTTGGGAACGTCAGCCTCAAACTTAAGAGATCCATCGTCTTCCTGCCACACGTTGGTGAATCGTCCCACGAGGCTCATCACGTCGTCTTTTTCAGCGGCGTCATGCGTGGTGTACATGTTGAGCGTCTTCCCCGCTGCAAGATCAGCCGTAGCTGATTCAGCGGCGCTGCGAATGTTCTCAGCGGTGTAAAGGCGGTTGTTCTTACTCACACCAGGGCGGAGTAGGGTTCCGCGAATAGTAGCAACCTTCGTAACTTGCGTATCGGCTTTTGCCATCAATTCCCCTAAGAGTTATTTCGGAACCCACATGTGGCCCCGGTGACTCCAGTTCTTTAGGTGAGCCAGTCGTTTCTTTCGTGGCTTCACAATCTTTGTAAACCCCGATGACTTGTGAGCTTTGCTCCACGAAGTTCGGGTATCGAAATGAGTAGAACCAATTTCCGGTATGAACTTCTTAAACCTTCCGGTCACTGTGGCGGCTTTAGGAGCCTTCTTTGCGTCGTAAACAATGAACCTGTCACCTCTCGGAAGCGGGCGGCTACCAGAGAGATATACACCATCTTGAAAACGAATGCTGTATTTACGTCCCCTCGAAGTTGATGTTCCGTAATGACCCGTCTTAGGAAGTTTGATCGCACCGTGATGAACACGCTCAGCCTTAGTCACTTTAGATATATTGGTGACAGAACCAAGTCGAGCTGCGTTCGCAAGTTCAAGGTTTTCTTCTTGAGCCGTTATCTGCGTTGCAGTCTCTTGGCCTTTTGAGTACTGAGCATGGAGCGCAGCGGCACCAGACACGGCACGGTCATACGGTGATGAACCGTTTCCCGAGATCCTGAAACCAGGAGCACGGCTAACCATTATTTAGCTAACCGACCTGCTTCTGTTGTAAGGCTGCGAACTGAGAAGCTCCGGGGATACCGTTGTTGGGTACACCTAGGGCACCACCCATCAATCCACCACTATCAAAAGTCCCAGAATCAAGAAGTACATGGCCTCCGAGGTTGCCAGTGAAGAGATGCTTTTCGTGTCCAAGGAAAACACCAACTTCTTCGGGCTCACCGAGAGTGCGTGGTCCCTTTACTTCGTCAGCCACTTCGTCGTTGGTCTCTTCAGTCGTCTGATCAGTTGTCTCGACAGTCTCTTCAACCGTCTCATCGTTGGTCTCTTCAGTCTTCTTGGCAGTAGTCATTACTGGTTTCCTTATGCGTTAGGTACTGGTGGGAGGATCGTCAGGTTGTAGTAGTTTTCAACTACAGACTCTTTGATCTCTTCTTCAAAGTCTTCTGACTCAGTAGCCTTAGGTGGCTTCGGCGCTCCCGCTGGAGTAGCGGCCTGTCGAGTTTGTCGGGCTTTCTGTGTTGGGTTCATGCGGTCTGGCTTACCAGGATTAGTGGTCCCAGAGCTTGGTGCGTTCTTTGTCTTGCTCGTGCTGGTTGGCTTAGCCTGTACTCCAACACCCTTTTGCGTAGCATCTGCACCCGCCGCAGCAAGCTGTACTACCGCAAGGTTGGCTTTGGAGAGAGCGTCGAGGTCACGGACAACAACCATGTTCTGGCGGTCAACGATGATTGAAACATCGCCACCGGGAGTTGGAGGCTCACCAATATCAGCGCGTGCTCGGTTGACACTCCACGTACCGTTACGGATACGCATGTCGCGAATCTGTTCGAGCACGTAGTCGTCTCGCCAGTCAACTGTACCGAAGTAGAGTGCCCAGTCTTCAATGCCGTACGCTTGGTAGAGTAACTTGAATGTAAACTTTTCGAGAACGAGCTCTTGAACGGGTCCAATGACGTTGATGCGGAAGTTCCTATCATCGGAAAGTCCTACACCGCCGCCTAGTCCACCGGACTTAGCAACACCAACCTTGGAACCCGGAACACCGAGCGAGGAGAGAATCTCATCCCTGGAGTCTGCTTGGTTACCGCGCCACACACTAATGTTATTAGTACCGAGCTCTTTAACGGCTGCCCCGCCCTTGGTCTCAAAAAGAGTACCAATGTTAGAGAGGCCAATGTTCTTAGTGCGGTACTGATCTTGGAATCGCTGACGTTCTACGTCAGGAAGTGCCATAGGCCAGTCAACGTGAGCCTTGAGAGGGTCACCCTTCATGAAGGTCATGCGGAGAAGTGATGCGCCAAAGATCCACGTAGTTACAGGAAGCAACACTTTCTCTATGGGAGAAAGCCCATAGATTGTATTGCCGGGAGCGTCGAATCGTACATGGATGACTTGGTTGAGCCCAAAGTCCGCCGTTTGGTTACGCTTCGTTTGCTGGTGGAAACCAGTGGGATCCCCATGGGGATCGGTCGTGATGGTTATTGTAGATGGATCCAGTGGATACAGAGCTAAGGGAGATCCCTTGAGGTACACCACTTCGGTGAATGAATCACCGTAGATATACAAGTCGGTAATCACACCACGCATCAACTGGCGACAGTCCATGCTTGGGTTAACGAATCGAAGCAACTTAGTTACAGCGACTACGCCAGCGTGAGGAGACTGCTTGATACTTACCGGCGAGCTGATGTCGCGAATTGGCTTTGGAGTGAGTCCGCCAGCCGTTGCTGTTTTAGCGATGATGTCAATGCCCACAGAGAGTGGGTAGCAGTTGACATAGAGACCGAGCAGTTGGTCCATACGGGCCGCTCGGTTCGAGTAATCCCCGCTCCATGCGTCTCCTGGCTGAGCCGCTGTTGCACCCCCGATGGGAACACCTTCGGCATAACCGGAGCGTTGTGGTGCCTTGGGCTTACGCCCTTCTAGGACTAGTCCAAACTGAGAATCATGGCGTTCCTGAATATCGTCTAACTTAGAGAGAAAAGATGGCACTACCATCCTCCTCGGCTAGATGGATCATTTAGGTCAGCGGGGAAAAAGAATCCCTCAGCGCTCATGCCAATCTTTGTTGGCTGAGAATAATCAACAGCAGGACGCGATTGCATCCGATCAAAGATCTGCTTAGCAGTAGGGGGAGAGTAATCATCATAGAGAACCGGACTGGCATAGTTGCCTGCGTACATATTGACATAACGCCAAGCGTCAGCCATGTGGTCTTCTACGTTACGAGTTTTTGCATCGTCGGGACGAACATCGTCGCGAGGAAGTGCTGGAATCGTCTCAATGAAATTAGGGCATGCCGACTCGAAAACATGGAACATCGGGCAAGTATTCTCGTGCCAAAGTCCCAGGTCTTTCTTGTGTTGGTGGTACTCACAGATCGGGCCTTCGTTGAGGCGCTGATGACACAGTGACCAACCAGTCACGCGGTCATTGTTCGCCTTAAGCAGACCAACACCTTCCAGACCGTAGATATCGGCAATGGAGTACGGAGTTCCGCGTTGTCCCCACATTGAAGGGTCGGCAACGTGAACTACAGAGCCTTCTTTCGCCTCGACTTCGGCGGCAAGAATGAGTTGTGCCTGTTGAGGAGCCATGACACCAGAGATGCAATACTCACGGTATCCCCACATGCGGTTGTTGTTGTCGAGGGCAATCCACAGAACCGCCCATGCGTCGTGGATCCCGTAGTCAACTCCAGCATAACGCTGCCATTCCATAGGAATGTTGAACGTATCTTCTTTTGGAATTACGTGGCGAGTACGACTCCACTGAGTGAAGAACTGACCTTCGGAAACATCCCAGTCTCCCTCAAGCATTGCAGCTCGACGGGCAGGATCTGGAATAGCCATAAGAGTGGCTTTGTAACCAATGTCAACGTACGGGTTGTCATCAATTCTTGACCAGATGAACGAGTACTGGTGAGTTACTACGTAATCACCTTCGCCAACAGTCTCTTCATGTATTACACGCCCATAGTCAGTGGGCTTAATGTAAGTGTCTTTGTAATACTGAGCGCCTATGCCGCCAGGGTTTGAGCCTGCACGACTTCCGAATACCGGAATGGTTGGTGTTCTGGAACGAAGACGCTCTTCAAGTCGTTGAATAACCCTTGGATCTGTGAGAGCTGACTCGTCAAAATACCAGAGGTTGTACTCACCACCCTGAATCTTTGATGCGTCAGCGATGGTCTCAGCAAACTTGAACAAGATGACTGAACCATTTGGAAAAGTCAAAGCTTTGGCGGTTTTGTTCCAACGTGCTCCAAGCTTTCGAGCATAATCCCAGTTTGCTAATTCACGAATCAACGACTCGTCTAGCTCTGGATACGACTTACGGTGCATCCCAATTCGAATCTTTGGATAGTTCATAGCGAACCAGATTGCGTCTTGGATCATGGCGGCTGTATTGTGCGTAGGAATGAAGTTCTCGGTGCAGAGATAGAGGTGATCGGGAGAGTTGACTTCGATGCACTTCATATCTTCTTTGCCAACATATTCGGCAGAAACGATGTAGCGAAAATCGCCGCGTCGAGTGTTCTTTTCGATCTGAAGACGCTCAGCTTTGCGGGCAAGACGGAAAACTGGAAACTTGGGACGAAACTTGATTCGCCATGCTGGTCCGCAGTCTTTTCCGTTCAGTTTGGTGCGAAATTCACGAACATTGACCTTGTGACCAAGGGAGCGGAGAATTTGTGCCAACCCACGTACAATCTGCTCATTGGTGTTTACGAATTCGGCAGAGCCGTTGGTCAGAATATTACCATCAGTGTCCATAAGACCCTGCACAAGTGCGAGACGCTGCTCGACCGATGACCATAGGTATTCTTCGGGAATATGCTTATTGCCGAGTAGACCAGAAGATTTCAGCGCCCCATAAAGTCCTTCAAATCGGACAATCTGGCATCCACTTTTTTCACCACGGCGTACAATTTCGGGAAATGAGAGGGATATGTTGTCAAAAACACCATCGTCTATTCCACACACCGTGCCAGCACTGGAGATGCCATCTCCTAGCCATGCACCCAAGGTGTAGGGATCAATGGAAAGATTCTTTGGGGCCAACTGGACTGGAGCACACACTGGAACAGCGTGATTTCCACGACCGCTCTCAGTTTTTAGGGTAGCCATTATTTCGGCAGTAGTGCGAACCGTCCCGGTGGGAACGTCCTTGTAGGAATATTCTCTCTCTGCATTGCGCTTGCTCAAAGATTCAGAGAACTTTTGGCTCTTGTTACCAGAAATCCCCTTGTCCTTACGTCGAGCCTGTCGGCGTGCTCGCCATTCGGGATCTAGACGAGTGAGTTGCCCTAGTTCTTTGTTGTCATAAGTGAGCCAAAGGTGCTCGTCATTGACAGTAGCAGTTGAACCATCATCAAAGGTAAGCATGTAGGCATCGTGGTGATGGACAGGCGACTCATATAGAACCGTGTACGCATTTCCATCACGTCCAAAAACTTGGTCACCAACATGAATATCCTTCATGGGAACCCAGCCTTCGGGCGTTGGTATATATTCCCTGGTCAGGATCTCTTTTCCACCAGAGGCAGCTCCACCAAAAAGAATGCGATCTATGCCATTACGAGACTGTTCGTGAAATATCTTCTGTCGTGCAGTTGGTTCGTAGCCCATCAAGGAGAAGGTATCTACTTCGCCCGGATTTACAGCCGAAGCAAGAAATTCACCTACATTGAGGGCCATTGATTATTTAACCAAGACAGCTACGAAGACGAGGATTGGAGTGAGGAGTACGGAGAATGAGAGAGCATTCCAAAATAGGGTGCGGGCACTCAAATGTCCAATCTTGGTAGCTTCAGTAAGGAGTTCGGTTCGACGCAATTGCAGTGGGAGCGTGAAGTTGTACTCGAAGCTCATTTCCATTGCTTTGGCCTGATCGTTCGGAGCCATAGGTTGTTCCTGCTCTTGAGTAGCCACTGGGGCTGAGGGAGTTGGAGGTACTTGTCCAAACAACTCGGCCATAGAAGGGGCTTGCGGAGCATAAAGCAGCTCATCTTCCATCCATCCAGGTACATTGAGTTCACGGGCTGCGTATTCATCAGGTGTCATCGACATTAAATACCGAGCCCTGGGATTGCACCTGTGCTATCCATAGCCATACGAATTGCTTCTCGATACACGATTTCTCGTTGATCGTCAGAGGCTTGTGAGAGGTATGCGACTTGCCATTCGTTGAGCCCAACCCAAATCAAGTCATCATCGGAGATCCGCTGAGGCAGAGTTTCTCCAGGTTCATAAACCATTATACTAGGCTCCTACGAAAAGTCCACTCTTTAGATTTTTTAATCATTAGTTCCACGGAGCCTCGACAAGGAGAATCTCGCCAGCGGCATTGCGAGTCTGTTGACAGAACATGACAAAGGTCTGACGCTGAGAACCAGTTGCCTTCCACTCATCGAAGTGTTCATCGCAGAAGCCCGACTTCACTGCGGGGAGAGGACAGTTAGCCTCACAGGGGACAGATGCCCTTTCCTGACGCTTCTTTTCTTCAGCATAGAAAAGATATTTCTGACGCTCGACAATCTTGGTCGAAAGAGACTCCATATCAAAGAGCCAACGCTCTAGCTCTCGGAGATCCTCGCGGAATGGATCACGCACTTTACGACCGGACATTCTCTGTTCGGCAGCACGCTCAGTGGCTGTGAGCTCAGAACTCCCGCCGCGAGAAGAAGCGACGATGCTAGAACCTGTGGAGGACATGGCGTAGGTATCAGGACCCACTTGGTCTCGACGGAATAGCTCTGCTAAGGCTTCGAGGTCAATGTGGCTAACGTTCTCATTGACTTTCTCAACGGACTTTGACGCTCTGGTGAGCCTTTCTTTGGACCGCTGCGATATTGACTTGGCACCTATTTTGATTAAATGGCTCCCTTACTGATTAACTTAACAAGGCTTTCAAGACTAAGCGTGCAATACGCCTGGGAGATATTCTTGCCACGTCTTTTGTGGACTACTATCGGTATTTCGTTCTTACCGCGCCGTTCGGCGGATTTCGTGACCTGATTAAGCCAGCCCGACAAATCCATTTTCACCTGTCGTTTATTCTCGATCACAAGACCTGGGATGCCCGTGATATCGCCATCACCGTAGGCGGCGGATCCCGTTCGGACGGCGGCGGGAAAACCATTCTCGTGTAAATAGTTAACGGTAGCCGTTTCGAACTCAGTACCGACTTGTCTTGCTCGGCTCACTAACAGGCATCCCTATCGCATTCACAGAATGGAGCGTCGTAGCATGGCCCCGTCTTCTCGTTCACTGGATGCAGAAACGTGATAGAAGCTCCACCTGGGTCCGTATCGTCGGGCAAATTATCCCAACTGTACCCGCAAACCAGACAATCGTACACAGTCCATGACTCTGCCTCGTCATTGATGTAGCTGGGGCGAATCTTGCCGACATATTCAGTGCGGGTATCTTTGCCCGGTTCGACTATTTCAGTAACTTCGACTTCGGATGGTAGCTGTCTTGCTCCACATTCGGAACATTCCCACGCTACTTCCGCATTAGGAAATGTGGTTGTCGTTATGGCGTTGGGGAAATAAGTAGCTGGGGGCACATTAGGAGGCCACGGAGTGCATTGCCACGGGAACGTAGGGATAAAATCGCCAACATAGTAGTCACTATATACCATTACATTAACTCCCTTAGAAAGGCGTAAAGTCCGTCCCATAATACGGTTGCGGGCCATCTCGCCGCCGCTGCCAAAATGGTCGGAAGGAAACGAGCGTAGGTGATGGGATTCCCATCGTTGTCCTTAAGAAGTCCTCGCGTGGCCCTGAGTTCGGCACGCTTACGGTTGACTAGAATGGAGACGCGGAAGAACACAATCGCGAAGATCGCGGCGTAAAGTGTTAGTAGATATTGCCACCAAGTCATTACCCATATGGTAGACCCCCCGTTCAACTCTTTAAACAGCAAAAACCCCACATCGCGAAATGTGGGGAAATGGTGGATAGTGCGGGGATCGAGCCCACCTAGGAACGATTTATAAGATCGTCGTCCGCAACCAGCAGAACTTCCTATCCATGGTACGTCAGGAAGATGACGATTCTTCTCTCAAGGCTTATGAAACCTCGGCCCAGACCGCTGGCAGACGTATGGTCGATGTGGGGCGATTCGGACGCCCGACGCGCAGGTTAGAACTCTGCCGCTCTGTCCCCTGAGCTACACACCGATTGTACTTCTTTGCTCCCCACCCAAGACTCGCACTCGGACTAAATCCTTCAGAGGGATCAGTGCTGCTTTACACCAACGGGGAATGCTGTAATACACAAAATGTTGCAATATATTGCTGCTTAAGCTTCTAACTGGCAAAATACTGCTTACTACGCGGAAGACGAAGAACACGATTCCTAAGCCTTGCGGCTCACAATCCTTAGCAGGGATGTCTCGCGCCTTGCGAGTCCATCTTCCATGGTTACTTCGCTCAAGGAGATGGATTTGAACCACCGTGAACTGCCCCAAAAACAGTCGTCCTGCCGCTAAACGATCCTTGAATGGTTACTGCGTTACTACACTACTCTTGATTCTTTTCGCTCGGCCCAAAAAACGCTTCAGGTACTTATCGCGTGGTCTGCACCACTCACAGTCATGCCCGTCAGGACAGATCCCGTATCCCTTACTTCTCACTGTTCTGCTCATCACGCCTCCACTGTCTTTCCTCGCGCCGTTTTACCGTTCGGCGGGGAATTGGATAAGTATAGAAAAGCCCGAATCCTGAAGGAACCTTGCCGAAATACCTAGTCATCTTCGATCCTACTAGCCTTTCCATTGTTCCCCAGTCGAGACTCGAACTCGAACTCCTAAGAAGCACCTTTTGAGGATGCCGCGCCTACCGATTACGCCACTAGGGAATGTTTGTGCCTAAATTAGCACACTCGGGGAGTAAAGTCAAATGTGTTAATATTGGAACAAGCGGAAGACAGAGAACACGATTCCCAGAGTGTTACCTCCGTAGGGTTTTCGAAACCCACCCGAGCCCCGCCCGGGTTATCTTCCATGTGGTGATATCTTCACATTCCCCC
>QGNH01001793.1_pt1 | contig 11143 bp, 14 predicted proteins | sample 1735481 | NCBI WGS metagenome assembly QGNH01 (sample SAMN09239004, study PRJNA386568) | Viral metagenome, whole genome shotgun sequencing project. | reverse complement strand
GAAAATTCCCTTTGTGTGTCTGAAACCGACCGATGGCGTGCACCCGCGGCCGATCGAGCGGGAGGCGATGCAATGAGCGCGCCGATCGAGATTACCTCGCTTACCAAAGCTGGCGGACCTCTCACGAAGCGGATTGCGCTCGCGCCGGACGGTTCGCTGCATTCGGACGGCTCGGCCTGCGTCATGTCGCGCGGCGCGGCCCGGCGTGTGCGGTTCGACAATTTAGAAGTGTTTGCCGAGCATATCGGCAGCCTTGATTCGAACGAGGCCATCGCGCTCGGCGTGCTGCGGCCCGATCTGCCGGACCGGACGGAGATTGTCACCAAAGACAAGTTGAACGGCTCCGCGCGGCCCGATCTGATCGCCCGCACCGGACAGCACATCGCCTATCAGCCCGACAAGCTTGCCCTCGCGTTGATCGACGTTGATACCAAGGGCATGCCGGCGGCGGTAAGGGAGAGGATCAAGGAAGCCGGCGGATTCTGGTCCGCCCTGATATCAGTACTGCCTGAGTTGGCGACCGCTGGCCGTGTGACGCGCCAATCGACCTCCGCCGGCATCTCGCGCACCGATACCGGCGAGCGGCTGGCAGGATCGGACGGGCAGCACGTTTTCGTCTTGGTGCGGGACGGCGCCGCCGTGGAACGGTTTCTTCGCACCTTGCATGCACGTTGCTGGCTGCACGGTTTCGGCTGGCTGATGGTAGGAGCCGGCGGGCAGTTGCTCGAACGATCCATCGTTGACCGCATGGTGGGAGCACCTGAGCGCCTCGTATTCGAGGGTGCGCCGAGACTCGACGCGCCGCTGGTGCAGGATCAGGCTGGCCGCCGGCCGATCGTCACCGAAGGCGTGGCGCTGGACACTGTGACAGCATGCCCGCCGTTGACGATCGTTGAAACGGCGCGGATCACGGAACTACGCGGCAAGGAAGCGCACCGGCTCGCGCCCGAAAGCGCCAAGGCGCGCGACGCTTTCATTGCGCGGCAGTCAAAGCGCCTGGCCGAGCGCACCGGCATGGCGGTTGCGGCTGCCGCCGCGAGGGTGGCGCGTCAATGTGCCGGCGTGCTGCTGCCGGACGTGGCGCTGCCGTTTGACGACGCCGAACTGGCCGGGATCACTGTCGCCGAAGTGTTGGCCGATCCCGCGCGCTTCGAGGGCGAAACGCTCGCTGATCCCCTCGAAGGAGTCGAATACGGCCCGTGCAAGGCGAAGATCATGCGCCGGACGGACGGCACGCCTTGGATTCATAGCTTTGCGCATGGCCGCACCGTCTATGAATTGCGGTATGATGCCCGCGCCATCGATGCCGCGCTCGGCAAGGCGGACAAGGATCAGGCTGCCGATACTTTCGTTGAAATGGTGCTCAATGGCGATCTGAGCGAGGATGAAACCGAGGCGTTGCGCAATCAGGTTGCCGAGCGCGCCGGCATCGGCAGGCGGACCCTCGACGCGCGGCTGAAGCGCTCCCGGAAGGAACGGGCGCAGCGGGAGGCGGAGGAAGAGCGTCAACGCCTGATCGCCGAGCGGTGCGATCCTCGCCCCCAGATCACGGCACCGGCTCCCGATGCCGAATGGCTGCCCCAGATGGGCGTGCTTAATGACGTGCTGGGAGCATCGCGTGCGCCGGAACCGCCGATGCGCGACGTTGATGGCTGCATGACGCGGGTGCGGGTGCGCCCTGTCTGCACCATGCACACCCTGACCGCGCTCGGATCGAACCAAGGCGATACCGAGGAAACGCGCCTGCCGGCACCGGATCAACCCTTGTTGACCCGACACGATGAGGCGGAGCTGGCCGAACTGATTGAGCAGCATATCGAGTACACCGACGCGACGGGCCGCCCTGTCCATCTCGGGCTGCCCTTCGTGAAGCATTACCTGCGCCGGCATGATGGCGCGCTGCCTGTCGTGGCCGCGGTGGCAACGCTGCCGATGGTTCTGCCGGATGGGACGATTCTGTCCGGTCATGGCTTGGTGCGGGAGCGCGGCATCGTCTTCCGCGTGCCCGGTGAATTGCAGAAGCTGTTGCCGGCGGTAGCGGAATGCACCCCCTCCGTTGTGGAGGAGGCAATGCGTTTTCTCGCGGATGAATGGTTCTGCGATGTGAAGGCAGATTATGCCGGCAAGTGCATCCTGATCGCCGCGGCGTTGACCATTATCGAGCGCCTGTTGCTGCCGGAGCGTCCCGCCTTCTTTATCACCGCCGGCCAGCGTGGCGGCGGCAAGACGACCACCGCCAACATGATCGCCATTGCGATCCTCGGTCGCCGGGCATCCGCCGCGGCATGGTCGCCGAGCGATGAAGAGCGACGCAAGGCGTTGCTGGCCTATCTCGGCGAAGGTGTCCCGTTTATCGTTTGGGATAACATCCCGCGCGGCGCCGCCATCTCCTGTCCGTCAATCGAAAAAGCACTGACGGCGGAAACCTACAGCGACAGGGTGCTAGGTGTATCCGACACCCGCACCGTCCCGGCAACCGCCGTGCAAATGTTCACCGGCAACAATGTCGCCGCCCGTGGCGATCTTGCATCGCGCTCACTATCGGCTCGCCTGACCGTTGACAGGCCCGATCCGGAGAACCGCGAGTTTGCGCACCCGGACCCGCTGGCCTGGACGGAAGCGAACCGCGGCAAGATTCTGCGCGCGCTCTATACCATCGCGCTCGGCAATCCGCGCTTGCGTGACAGCAAGCCGACGCCAGCGGAAACCAGATTCAAGACGTGGTGGAATCTTGTCGGCTCGGCCACCGAACACGCCGCCAAGCTGCATGCGAAGGACTCGGCGGAGCGCGTCGCGGCGATGGTTGCCGATCGTCCCGCATGCCCGCCGGCGGCGATCAGCTTCCGCACCCTATTCCTGGCCGGCGAGGCGGACGAAGAGCAATCCAGCGGCCTCGCCACCGTGCTGGACGTGCTGCGCACCAAATGGCGGGAGGGATGCAAGGCCGCCGACGTGGCAATGTTCGCGGGACAGGCTACCCAGGAAACGATCGAGTTTAAGGCGGCGCTCGAACAGGCCAGCGGCAAGCCCATGCCGATCATCACCCCCACCACGATCACCTGGCGCCTCAAGGCGTTGAAGGATGCGCCGGTGCTGATCGAAGGCGCGACGCTCGCCCTGCGTTACGTGCCAGACAGGACAAAGAACGGTGGCACGTTTATCGTTCGGGACGTGCGGCGATGAACGCAACCTACGCAATTTACGCATCCATTTGGCTAATGCCGATTCTGGAAAGGGCATTCACTGACCCCGGTTTATCCCTCCCTTGCCCGCGACGTAGGCTAAAAGGTTGCGTTGAATGCGTAGGATGCGTGCGACCCGTCCTGCCGCACTCGGCAGACCCGCCGCGACGCTTCCGCCGCCGCGATGTTTCCGACGCCAGCCTGGGAGCCGCGCGCCGTGATCGGTAGGACATCACCATCACCGGCGCCAGCGACGCTCGCGGAGAGGCTCGCCGACGTCGCCCGCCGGTTGCAAAAGCTGGCGCCCGACCGGCGAGACCCGGAACGCTACTTCGTTGAAAAGTCAGAGTTGCTTCACGACCTGCGCCAGATCGCCGCGACGCCCGATGCCACCGCGCCGGCACCGGGCCGCGCCGTCCGGGTGACGCGCCCATGAAAACCATGAGCATCACCGTCAAGCGCCGCCAGATCGACCTCGCCGTGGCGAAGCCGCCGCCGAGCGATCAGGAGGCGGGCAGCGCCGAGCGCACGAGGCTCTATCATTCCGGCCGCTGGCAACGCGCCCGCCGCCGGTTCCTGACCGCGCATCCCCTGTGCGTGGAGTGCGAGGCAGCCGGCTTCGTGGTGGCCGCTGTCGCCGTCGACCACCGCGACGGACACCGCTGCGCGGACTGGCGCCGCCGCTTTTGGGACGAGACGACGTGGCAACCGCTTTGCCTGGATTGCCACAACCGCAAGTCGGCGGCCGAGCTGGCGGACTGGAACAGGGCCGCCGGCACAGCCGCAGCACAACCGCAGGACACTTGGCTGCCCGGTTCCACAACCCAGGGGGGTAAGGGGGTGTGCATCCGCGCGAAGTCGATGCCCGCGGACCGCGTCACCTCTTCGCGAGAGTGCGCCGACTGACATTTAGGAGTCGAACCCGATGACGAAGCCGAAAACCACGCTGAACCCGCCGCGCAAACCGAAGCCGAGGGCAGGCCGCGCCGCTCCGTCGCGGAAGCTGGCGGACGTTGCGCCGGTCGCTGCGCTCGCGCCCGATCCGCTCCCGCCGCCGCCGTATCTGGATGAGGCGGATGCCGTGATCTGGCGGCTGACCGTGGCCCAGCTCGCCGTGCAGGGCGAAGTCGTTGCCGCCGATGGGCCGACAGTCGAAACCTACGTGGCGGCAATTTCCCGGCAGCGCCGCATCGCCGCGGAGATAAAATCGCAGCCCGTCGTGACGGACGGCAAAATAAGCCCGTTGCTGCGAGTCGCCGAGGCTACAGCGGCGACTGTGAAGAACCTTGGGCACGTGCTGGGCTTGAACCCCACGGCGCGCCTGCGGCTTCCTAAGCGCCCGCAAACGGGGGGTGGAAAATGGGCCGACCTGGATTGAAACCCTTCCGCCCTCCGCCGCCGCTGTTCCCGATCACCGGCCCGGTGCGCGGGCCGCTCGACATGATCCCCAAGGTTGCCGACCCGACCGGCCGAGGCGCCCGCGCTTGGTCCATACTAGCACGATTGCAGATCACCGAGGGCGAGCTGGCCGGTCGCCTGATCGGCGAAAACGCTCCGCCCTGGCAGCAACGGCTGGTCCGGTTGATCTTCGGCCATGTCGACGCGCAAGGGCTGCGGCTGTTGCGGGAGGTGTTCGTCAACATGGCAAAAAAGAACGGCAAAACAACGTTCGCGGCGGCTCTGGCATTGACCAAGTTGCTTTTGAATGAAGAACAGCGCGAACAGGTTGTATGCCTCGCCGCGACTCGGCTACAGGCCCGCATCGCCTTCGACAGCATGGCAGCGATGATCCGCGCCGACCAGGGGCTGGGCGACCGTTTCGAGATTGTCGAGCACCGGAGCGTCATCAAATACTCGCCTACCTATTCCACCGCAACCGCCGTATCGGCCGAACTGGCGAGCCTGGTGGGCTTCAACCCGAGCCTGGCGCTGGTGGACGAGCTGCACCTGTTGGGCGCCACACCGAAAGGCGCCAAGCTGGTAAACCAGTGCCGCACTGGCAACGTAGGCCGTCGCGAGCCGTTGGTCGTTTCCATTTCCACGGCGCCGATCGAGCGGAGCGAAGGAATCTTCGAGACGACGCGCGGCAAGGCGCGCAGGGTGATTGCGGGCGAAGAAATTGACCCGCATTTTTTCGGGTGGATTTGCGAACCGCCGCCCGGCTTGGACCCGGCGGCGCCCGAAAACTGGCATTGGAGCAATCCGAGCCTTGGCTACACACTGACGCGCGAACGGCTGGAGGCAAATTTGGCCGGGGTGCAATCCGATCCCGCCGCTTTGCGTGATTTTCGTTCGCAGAACTTGAACATTTCGCCCGAAGAAACCGCGGGCGAGGAAAAGTGGCTGTCCCTGGCCGAGTGGGACGGCGCGGCTGACACGTCGTTGACGCTGGAGGCGCTGATTGCCGAGGCGGCGCATATCTGGATCGGCGCCGACGCCGGCGGCCTGGACGATCTAAGCGCGATTGCGGCGCTGGGCAAGTGCGCCGATGGCCGCTTTCTTGTGTGGTCGCATCAGTGGGTTTCGAGACGCGGCTACGAAAAGCGCAAGAGCGTTTCGCCCTATGACTTATTCATAACGGCCGGTGAACTCGATGTATTCGACGGCGGCGCTGGCGATGTTGCCGGCTTCGCTGAGGTGGTGGACCTGGTTGCGGCATCCGGCAAGCTGGCGCTGATCGGAGTCGATAGCTATGGCGCAACCGAGCTGGGCCAGGCGTTCGCTGATTGCGGCACCGAGACGCAAGCGGTTCCGCAAGGTTGGCGATTGACGCCCGCGATATCGTGGATCGAGCGGCGCCTAGCTGATGGCAACTTCCGGCATTCCGGGGCGACGATCCTGCGCTGGAACGTGTCCAACGTGACGGTGACGCGGCAGGGCAACGCCGTGTCGATTAGCAAAGCAACCGCAGTCGGCGCCGGCAAAATCGACGGCGTTGCGGCGCTGCTCAATGCTGTTGCGTGCTCAATCAGCCAGGCCGGCCAGGATGCGATCGGAATTTATTCGGACGGCAGGGGGCTCTTTTCAGTATGAGCAATGAAACCCCCAAGCCGTCCGGCGAAATCGCGGTCCCGTGGTTTTCGGCCGAGACCTGGCCGGAGCTGCTGGCAGTTGCCGCGGACCGCGCGACGCTACCCGACACGTTCGCCGAGTTTGAAGCGATCGCCGGCAGCAAATTCGACCGGCTTTGCGCGCAAGGGGCGCCACTGCAAAGGGTGCTCATTTCCGTAACCGAATTGGCGGAATGGTGCCACGCGCAGCACCAGCCCGTTGACGGCATGGCGCGCGCCGCCTTCGCGGCCTTCGTGCTGATGCGCCGGGGGCGAGCGAACTGATATGGCCGATCCGATCGCCGCATTGCGTGCCGCCCGCGACGTGCTGCTGATGCACGGCACCGCGGATGTGGTGCCGGTGGCGCGGGCGATCGATGAATGGCTGGCGGCAGGTGGTGACTTCGCCGTTGCGCTGGGGATGGCGAGCAATTGGCATTCAACGCTGCGCATGCGCGAGCGCGACCGGGCACTGCGGGAGCTGGCGGCGCGGCATTTCTCCGACCTGACCGGCCGGGCCTTGGCGCGCGCCCTGGCTGCCGCAGGGCGGCAATACGAGGCACGGTGCTGGTCGAGGGACGGCGCCGCGCTCCGCCGCCCTGACGGCCGTGACGGGCTGCTACACGACATTGCCGCCCACGGTGGAATGCCGAGCGAAGGGCATCTGCGCCGAATGTTCGCTGGCTCATTTGCTGCCTCGCAATGCGCCAGCCGCGCCCTCACAAACGCCTGAGCAGGAGAACACTTTCATGGCAGGGCTGGCGCGCATGATCAGGAACACCCCCGCGGCGCACGATCCGGCGGAGACCGAGATACCGAGGCCGCTGGACGATCCGGCGTTCGCCCGCGAGTCGGGCCTGCTGGACGCGTTCCGGCGCCGGCTCGAAGACGTGGAGCGCGAGCGGTCTATCCTCGAGCTTGAACACCATCTTCAGGACCGGCCCGCCAAGAGCGACGGCGAGCTGAGGTGGCGGCTGCGGAAGCTGAAGGCCGAGTGCAGGCCGCCCGCGCCTGCCGCCCCCTCGCCTGTCGAACTGGCTGCGTCAAACCCTGCCATCGCCCGCGGGCTCGCGATCCTGGCCGGCGAGGCAATCGCGCAGGCCCCCGACTTTGCGGCCCGCATGCGCGAATTGGATCAGCAGCGCGGGGATTTGGCCGAGGCGGTCAACGCGCAGACGGAGGTTTGCGACGAGATTGCAGGCGTCCTGGGTCTCAGATTTTCAAAGGAATTGGCGCCGGCCTGGAATGCACTGCAAATCGAAATGTATCGCGCCGCGCAGGAACTCGCCCGCGCCGCTCGCCGAGTCCGTGAATTCCGAGCCCGGATCACGGCTGCCGGCATTCGGCCCCGATCCGACATTTTGGCGATGCCGGCCGTCCGGGCGCCGCTGATGCTCGGCGACGAAACGAGTTGGGATAGCGAAATCAGCTCCTGGCGTCGTCTTTTGGAAACCGGGGGCATCCTATGATGGGCACGGTGGAACAGCTCCGAGCCTGGGGCGCGGAAGTCGAAGCCGAGCTGATCCAGGCGCGGCAGGAGCTGGCGGACGCCGAGGCGGCGCTGGCCGAGGCTCGGACAGCCCGCGACAGCGTTGCAGCCCAGCGCGACGCGCTGCACGAAGGTGTCTCGCCGCTGGGCCGCTCGATGGCCGGCGCGATCCGTGTCCGGCTCGGCCGCGGCGACGAGGATCTGCGCCAAGTGGAGGGAGCAGTCGCGCGGGCGGCGGGCGTGGCGGACAATGCCGCGGTCAAGGTTGCCGATTTGCAAGAGGCTCTCGCGCAAATTTCGAAACTGTTAGCGCCACCTGGGCCGGTCGATGAGCCGGTCGAGGCGGTGCAATGAATGCGGCGCGGCTTGTGCTCATGTCGCGTCGCGGGCCGGCTGGGTGTGGTTTGGATGGCTCCTTTCCTACAGCCAGTCGGCCTTTCTTTCCGAAAGGGATATGACAGTGCCGACTTATCGCGATTTCAGCCGCACCATCCGTAACACCGCGCCGCGCTGGCCGGTCAAATTCCTCGGCGGCGTTACTGATCGGCAGGTTAAAGTGATCGCCAGCGATTCGACGCCGGATCGGTATGGCGACATATTGGTTGCGGCCGGCGTGCGGCTGGACAACTTTCGGCGCAACCCGATCGTGCTCGCGCAGCACGATGCAGACCAGCCCATCGCGCAGTGCGCGAGCATTGCCATCAACGGCGACGCGGTAGTTGCGCTGATAGAATTCCCGCCAGCCGGCACGGCTTCGCTCTCGGACGAATATTTGGCGTTGTTGAAGGCGGGCATCGTTTCGGCCGTGAGTGTCGGTTTCCTGCCGATTTCCTGGGAGCCGATCCCCACCGGGCGCCGTTATAACGCTTGGGAAATGGTTGAGCTGAGTGTCGTGAGCGTGCCGGCAAATCCTAACGCATTGGTAACGGAGCGCGCCTTCGCTGGCATGCGCAGCCGGGCCGCCGACCTGCGGAAGGCCGCGGCGATCAAGGCGCGGCTGCAAAGCCCTGCGCTCCGGGTGCCATGCTGGGACGATGGGGCCGCCGCCGACCCGGCTGTGGAAGCCGAGGCTGCAAAACGGCGCGACTATGCGGCTCGCGTCGCTGCCGCGACGGCCTGGCCGCAGTGGTGGTAACTCACCGAGGCCGCTCTGCTCCGCGGATGGTGCTGACCCGGGCAGAGTTGGCGCTGAAGCTGGAGCCAATGCTCGCCGAAAAGGCCAAAGCTAACCTAGTTGCGGCCGGAGCATCTCATGCTGGAAATCAGTATGCGCGGCCGAAAATGGAACCTTTGCCAACATTGGCAAACCTTCCGTTTGTTGAACCGCCGCCGGCACGGCCTGCGTCAAGGTCGGCCATCAAGCCAGTGGACACACGCGCCGAAATCGCCCGGGCTGCCGGCGCCGCGCATGCCGCCGAGCGGTGGCATCGCTGGCCGCATCGTGGGCCGGTTGTTCGACCTTGCCGACGGGGTGCGCCGGCTGGCGCGAGATGCGCAACGCCGGGCGCGGGATTGACTACTGCTGAAGCGCCGAGCAACCACGGAACAGGAGCGGCTTTCATCATGGACGCGGAGATCAATTCGGCTTTGTTAATTGCGGCATTGCAAGAATGTGCTCTGCCGTTTCCCGTAAATCTGCGGCGAGTTGGAGAGCCTGCATCGGTGTCATGCCAAGCTGGACTGCCCCAGGAATGGCGGCAGATTGATTTGGCGTTGGTGAACACTCAATTCTTACCATTACGATCGTTTCGGCGGCCGGAGCAACATGAAACCCCGCTACGGGTTTCCAAATAACGTTATTGTCGTCGTCCGTATCCCATTTCATCGCCATAGCATTCGCTCCCTGGTTGGTGTCGCAACCCCAGGATAGCGAAGGGCGGGACCGGGGGCGAATCCGGTCCCGCCACGATCTACGCCAACACGGGGGGAGACCGGCGCTCCGATCAAGCTGCACATGTGCAGCTTGTTTCCCAGGCCAAGGCTGCGCGTGTGCTCAACGTGTCTGAGCGCACCGTGCGGGACGGGAGGTGATTCGCGACCACGGCACCCCGGAGCTTGTTGCCAAGACCGGGCGCGGCGAGATCGCGGTTTCGTATGCGAATGCCGCAATGTTTTTCTTTGGGAGCGGGCGAACCGCTGACTACTGAGCGCATCGAATGCCCGCGCTAATCAGTGACCCACGAATAGATCATGTCTCCCGCGATGTTCAGCTTGAACGTCATCGTTCCGTTGAGCGCTGGGCCGCGGTTCAACACAAACCGACCGTGGCACACCATCACACTATGATCTGCATCGTACCGAACGGTTACCAAATGCTCGATATCGACCGCCTCGATATCCCGCTCTTTCATCGTCGGAAGATCGCCGAAGTCCGAAAGAAGCATCCGAGCTAGACGCCGACAGATATTGTTAGGTGATTCTTCGGCCTTGCGCTGCGCCGCCTCTGCTTCGGCTCTCGCTACCCGCTGTTGTTCCCGCTGCGCCGCTTGGCGCTTCGCTGCTTCGGCAGCGTCTTTTTGGGCCTGTAGCTGCGCTGCCGCTTGCTCTCGCGCAGCCTGCTCGCATGCCCGAGCATTATACCACGCCATGGTGGGATTCATCCATGCTGCGGGCGGGATGCACACGGTTTGCGCATGCGCCGACGTGGCGACGAACAAATACAGCAGCGCCCACGCCGGCAGCGTGATGCTGCGGCAGATGCGGCGCGTCGCCGGCATGTCGAGTATGGCCGACGTCCCCCGACGCTAATCATGGCTGCCGCCCGCTGTCCAGTGATCTGCGTCACGCATCAGACCGCCGATGTAGTTGCGGCCCGGTCCCAGCATGCCCGCACCGTCTCGTCAGCCCGGAACACCGCGGCCGGCTGCTCGACTTGGCCGACGCGGTGCGCCGGCTGCCACCGCCGGAAGCCAGGGCGGCAACCTAGCCTCGCCGGCGCCGCGCCAGCGGCAGGAACGGGACTGCGGCGATCAATAACGCCACCCATGGCGCGCGATTGATGAACTCGACGTGTCCGAACGCTCCGATGCCGATGATGAAGATCACCAGCAGGAAATAGCCGGCGATCCTTCGGACGGGCTTGAAGCATAGCAGGACCAGACACAGCAGCCCAAATGGGCCGACGATAATCACGGCACATTCTCCCGGCTGTCACCGAGACGACGGCCCGCACCCGCCTCGGCGATGCGTCTCGCTGCTCGGCGAGGTGCCGATGCGCCGCCCGTGGCGAGCGACGCCGAGCGTGGCACAGCTCCATGATGCTGGGCGCCGGTCAGGGTGCGGCAGGATGGCGCGGCGATTGCACGGTTCACCCGCATGGCAGCGATCTATCCCGCATTGCCGTTGCGTCGCAAGGTGCAACCCTCGCCCGCGGCATGACGGCACCGCCAGCATGGGGAGGCGTGCGGTGATCTGGCCGAGCG
>QGNH01001037.1_pt1 | contig 11148 bp, 6 predicted proteins | sample 1735481 | NCBI WGS metagenome assembly QGNH01 (sample SAMN09239004, study PRJNA386568) | Viral metagenome, whole genome shotgun sequencing project. | reverse complement strand
CGGGCAAACTGTTTACAAACTATGGATTTGCATTTTGCCTGTTTTAGCTGGTTTCGACTTCACCCAATAATGACGGGCAAATCCTCACTTTTGTCAATATCTTCAATGTATCTAGCCACTTTATCACTTCTCTTGCGTTCTCTTTGGTTCCTCAGCCTGCGTTAGTCATAACGCAATCATAACGCAATCAATGCCCGAAAGCCGGAATCCGCCGTCCACCCGTCCAGCCAGTCAAAGCGCGTCCTGGGTGACTTAGCAAAGTGTAGTCGGCATTGTGGCAGGTACCGTCGTCGCGGTGAAGTCCGCTGGGTGGGCGCGGTTGAGCTTTGGCCCGGCGTCCGCGCGGAATTATTTACAAAAGGGCCACGCGGCAAACCTCGTTGCGGGGAGCTTCGCCGCGAGTTGACTTCGTATCAAACCGGCGACAGCCTTTCACATGTCCTTTGACCGTGAGCGGACGAAAAAACAGGCGGCAGAACTTGCCGCCAAGGGGGTGTTCATTGGCACGTCGAGCTGGAAATACGAGGGCTGGTTTGGGCAGCTCTACACCCCCGAGCGTTATGAGTATCGGGGCAAGGTCGCCAAGACCCGCTTCGAGCGGGCATGTCTCAGTGAATACGCCGAGGTTTTCAAAACAGTCTGCGTTGATGCAGCATATTACACGTTTCCATCGCAAAAATATCTCGAAGGTTTGACATCGCAGGTGCCGTCCGATTTCCAGTTTGGCTTCAAGGTCACCGATGAAATCACCATCAAGAAATTCCCGAATCTGGCCCGATTCGGCCATCGCGCGGGCCAACCGAACGAACATTTTCTCAATGCCAAACTGTTTGAAGCTGCGTTCCTGCGACCCTGCGAACCTCATCGAAGTAAAATCGGCCTGATGATGTTTGAGTTTTCCAGGTTCTATCCGAGCGACTATGAGCATGGCCGGGAATTCGTGGCGGATCTGGACAAATTTCTCGGCGAGCTTCCGAAGAGCTGGCCCTATGCCGTGGAAATGCGGAACAAACATTGGTTGCAGCCGGATTATTTCGCTTGTCTTGCCCGTCACGGTATTGCCCATGTCTTCAATTCCTGGAATGCCATGCCTGCGGTAAACGAACAGATGGCGATTGAGGGCAGCCGAACAAGTCCAGATCTCTGCGCCGCCCGGTTTCTGCTCAAACCCGGCCGCAATTACGAGGAGGCGGTGAAAACGTTCAAGCCTTACGACCGCGTGAAGGAACTATACCCCGAAGCGCGTGCTGCGGGCAAAAAGCTGATCGCCGAAGGCAAGCAGGCCGGGGGCAAACGAAAGACTTTCATTTACGTGAACAACCGGCTGGAGGGCAACGCTCTGGAGACAATCAGTGCGTTGTTGGAAGCCGTTGATTGAGCGCGGTCGGCACGACAATAGCAGAAAACGACGACGTCCATGAATAACAAGCCTGCGTCGTCTGCGGTCCGTAGATTTTTGATTCGATTGCGGATTCCAACTGCGGCATTTTGCATGTTTTGAAAGCGCCTGGAACAGTCAACCACAACGCAACCGACAAACGGTATTCCAGCAGTGAACTGGTTCGGCGTTTACTGGCGTTGGCGTGGCGTTTTCGCGCGGATTGCGTGTGGTCAGTGGTGTTGAGCTTGATCATCCTGATGTTCGGTATCATGGGACTCAAGTTGCTGGGCGTGGTGATTGACATCATCAGGCAGGCGCTCAACTCCTCTTTGCCGTCGCCGATCTATCCGTTTGGCTGGAACCCACCGACGGGATGGTCAGCGTTGCAAATTGTCACGGCGATAGCGGTGGCGATCATGGTGCTGGCAATGTTTCGGGCGGTGCTCACATACATCTACAACATGATCACGGCGCGGCTGACTCAGGGAGAAATCGTGCCGACGTTACGCGCCCAACTTTATGCGAAGTTGCAACGGTTGAGTTTCAGCTTCTTCGATGTTCACGGTTCCAATTCCATTTTCAACCGCGTGACGGGCGACGTGCAGAATACGCGGCTGTTCGTGGACGGCGTGCTGTTGCAAGGCGTGAACATGATCCTGACGCTGGCGGCCTACGCATTTTTCATGTGGCAGATTCAACCGGCGCTGACGCTCGCGTGTTTGTCGGTGTCGGTGCCGTTGTGGTGGCTGGCGCAGTTTTATTCCGGGCGGCTGCGTCCGGGCTACCTGCGCAACCGCGAATTGACGGACAACATGATTTTGCTGTTCAGCGAAAGCGTGCGCGGCATGCAGACGGTGAAAGGGTTTGCCGCGGAATTGCACCAGGTCCGGCGGTTTGAAGAGGCAAACAACACGGTGTCCTTGCAGCAGCGAAAAATTTTCTGGGATTTGTCGGTGTTCACGCCCGGCACGCAGATGCTGTCGCAATTGAGCCTCGTGATTTTGTTTGCCTACGGCGGCTGGTTGTATGTGCAAGGGCGGATTCCGCTGGGCAGCGGGCTGGTGGTGTTCGCGGGCTTGCTCCAGCAATTCACGGGACAGGTGGCGAACATCTCGACCATCGCGAATTCGGTGCAGCAAAGTCTGGCGGCGGCGCGGCGCGTGTTTGAAGTGCTGGACACGCCGGTGGAAGTGCAAAGCCGGTCGGACTCCATCAAACTGTCGCGGCTCACGGGGCGGATTACCTTTGAAAAGGTGACGTTTGGCTACACGCCGGGAAAACCGGTGCTGACGGAAATTTCGTTTACGGCGAAGCCGGGACAGGTGATCGGCATTTTCGGAATGACCGGCACGGGCAAAAGCACCTTGCTCGGTTTGATTCCGCGATTTTACGATCCGCACCAAGGCCGAATTCTCGCGGACGGACAGGATTTGCGGGAGCTAAACCTCGACGTGTTCCGGCGGCAGATTGGCATTGTTTATCAGGAAAGTTTTTTGTTTTCGAACACGGTGGCGGCAAACATCGCGTTCGGCCATCCGCACGCGACGATGGAACAGATTGAGCGCGCGGCGCGGATTGCTTCGGCGCACGAGTTCATCACAGCGCTGCCGCATGGTTACGAAACGGTGCTGGGTGAATCGGGCGTGGATTTGTCGGGCGGCCAGCGCCAGCGGCTGGCGTTGGCGCGGGCGTTGATCTTGCAGCCGCCGATTCTGATTCTCGACGACCCGACGGCGTCGGTGGATGCGCGGACGGAAAATGAAATCGTGTCCGCCTTGCGCGAGGCGATGATGGGGCGAACAACCTTTGTCGTGTCCAGCCGGTTGAGCTTGTTGCGCCGGGCGGATTTGATTTTGGTGTTGGAGAACGGACGCTTGACGCAGTCCGGCGCGCACGCAGAATTGGTTCATCAGCCGGGGCCGTATCACGAAACCGCGCTTTTGCAGATCATGGATTTATGAGCGCGCCACCGGAAAATAAATCGGGAGCGGACCCGGTCGCGAAGGGAGGCCATTCGGAACGCGAGGCGATCACTTATTACAATCCGACGGAGGAACGCGAAGCGGACAAGGCGCCGCTGCAATCGAAGCTCATCCGCCGGATTTTCCGTTACACGAAGCCTTACGCCGCCAAGCGGAACTGGCTTTTCATTTTGACGTTCACGCGCGGTTTGCAACTGCCCGCGCTGGCGTGGCTGATCGGCCGCACGATCAACGGGCCGATTTCGGGACGCAACTTGCCGGAAATTTACTGGTCTGCGGCGGGATATTTTGCCCTGGCGCTGTTCACGGTGGTGAATTTTCATTTCCGCCAGCGGTTTGCGCTTGAATTGGGCGAGGCCGTGGTTCACGACATGCGGTCGGAGCTGTTTACCAAATTGATGACGATGCCGATGTCGTTTTTCAATCAGACCAAATTTGGCCGCATCATCAGCCGGATGACCTCGGACATTGACAGCGTGCGCGCCGGCGTGCAGGACGTGGCGTTCGTGCTGGTGGTGCAGGGATTGCAGATGACGGCTTCGGCGGCGCTCATGGCGTGGTATGACTGGAAGCTTTTTTCATTGATGGTGCTGCTGGTGCCGGTCATCTGGTTGGTGAATGAAAACTACCGACAGGAAATGAGCCGGCGGCTGCGCAAGGTGCAGGAATCCTGGAGCCGCGTCGCTTCCACGCTCGCCGAATCGGTGAGCGGCATCCGCGTGACGCAGGCGTTTGTCCGGCATGATGTCAATGAGGGCTTCTTCCGTAAGTTGATTGATGTGCATGGTGAGAACAACGTGGGCGTCGCGCAGGCGTCGGCGGTGTTTGTGCCGCTGCTGCAATTGAAGAGCCAGCTTTTCCTCGGCGCGATGGCGCTGCTCGGCGCGTTTGGCGCGCTGCGCTGGCACGGCTGGCTGCACATGGAAGTCGGCGACCTCGTCATGTTCTTTTTCCTCGCCAATTTATTTTTCGATCCGGTGCAGGCCATCGGCAATCAATTGAATCAGGCATTTATGGCGATGGCGGGCGCGGAACGATTGTTTCGGATGCTGGATCAAAAACCAGAATGGCAGGACGCCGCAACGGCGAAACCGTTGCCGGCCATCCAGGGGCGCGTGGAATTTCAAGGTGTGCATTTTGAATACAAGCCGGGACGGCCTGTGCTCAAGGACATTTCGTTTGTGGCCGAACCGGGCCAATCGGTGGCGCTGGTGGGACACACCGGCAGCGGCAAGACGACGCTCGTGGGCTTGCTCCAGAAATTTTATCTGCCGGGCAGCGGACAGGTGCTGGTGGACGGCATGAACTTGAACAAAATCACCAGCGATTCACTACGATCGCAAATGGGCAGTGTGCAGCAGAATAATTTCCTGTTCTCCGGTTCGGTGCTGGACAATATCCGGCTTGCCCGGCCAAAGGCAACGGAAGCCGACGTGCGCGCGACATTAGCAGCGCTGGATTGCCTCGACTTGCTCGACGCGCTGCCGCAGAAACTGCACACGCGGGTGGCGGAACGGGGAACGTCACTGTCCTTTGGTCAACGGCAACTGGTGTGTTTCGCGCGCGCGCTGCTGGTGAACCCGCGCATCGTGGTATTAGACGAGGCGACCAGTGCGATTGACAGCGTCACGGAAGCGCGGTTGCAACGGGCGCTGGATATATTACTGCGCGGGCGGACGGCGTTCGTCGTAGCCCACCGCTTGAGCACGATCCGTAAAGCCGATTTGGTCCTGGTGCTGGACCAGGGACGAATTGTCGAGCGCGGCACGCATGAAAGCTTGTTGCACCAGGCCGGAATTTACGCCCGGCTGCATCAGGAATTTGTGAGCGCCCAGCCGGCGCAAGGAACAGTTCAATTCCAAGGCGTCACTGATCATGGCAGACTTTGACAACTTTGCCTCGCATCTGACGAACACAGTGACGTTCGAAATTCAAATAGATTATGCGGTGTATATTCGGCGAATTTTTTGGCAGCCCACAGATGTTCGCTGTCATCCATTTTCAGTGCTTGAAGGCGAAGCTTGACGGTCTCATCACAGCAACGCGAGTTGGCTCACATTCCTTACAGCCTGCTTCTGCTTTGCCGAAAACTCTCTCAGAATTTCCAATTCCGACTCGATGACGGCGCGCTCGAAAGGGTGAGTCCGTTCGGAAAACCGCGATCCGAGCCAAAACAAAAATTCATCGGACGATTGCCAGAAAAACGCGGCCAACGCTGCCGCAACTTCCTGCACCGATTGCCCGCATTCGATCATCACCTGCTGTGCTTGATAGCCCTGCATCCAACCGGCTGGCAGTTCTGTGCACGCGCGGGCCGGGTTCAGTGCCAGCCACAACAACCGCGCGAGTGCCTGGTGCAAATGTCGGGAACCACCGCCCAAAGGGCCGAAACGTTGCCAAGTGGGTTCAGGCACGTCCGTTACCGCGAGTTCAAGATGCTCTTGCGCAAATCGCCAGGCGATGAATCTGGTTTTTCCCGGCCAGACGCCGGCTCGGTTGAATCGCGGTTTGAGCGAGCGCAGGAGTTTCGATTCGCGTTTCAGGGCGGCCGCTTCATTGGCGCAGAATTGAAATTCGATCCGGGCCACTTCGCGCACCATCCGGAGATGACGGCGCGGCATCCGGTCGGGATTCGCCACCCGGTAATGGTTGAGCCGCTGCTTTAGGTCCTTCGCCTTGCCAACGTAGAGCACCTTGTCGCTGGCATCCTTCATCAAATACACCCCAGGTCTTCGGGGCGTTCGCCGGAAAAAACTCTTCCCCAGCCGCTGATCGAGCGGCTTCGGGTCGGGAAAAAGGAGCGTCTGGCCCATGCGAGCAACGTTTTAATTGAAGCCGGGGCGCAGCGCCAGCCGAACCGGCAGCTTTTCCGCCGTCGTTGAGCCTTGACACCCGGCACCGATGATATACTGTATGGATATACAGTATGATTGAATTGACCCGGAGACAACAGCAAATTCTTGATTTTATCCTGAAATGGCAACGGACGGCGTCCACAACGCCGACCTACCAGGAAATTGCCGATCAGTTTGGTTTTCGCAGCCTGAATTCCGTGACGGAACATGTGCGGCTGTTGCGTCAGAAAGGTTGTCTCGAATCCGAGTCCGGCAAGGCGCGGTCGTTGCGCGTCACTTCCCCGCTGGCGAAGTTGCGGAGCCGGCTGGTGGACATCCTGCTGTTCGGTTCGATACCGGCGGGATTGCCGCAAACTCGCGAGCAGGACGCCGAAGGTTGCGTTTCCGTGGACGTGGAAAGCATCGGATTCAAACCGACGCGGAACACTTTTGCCCTGCGAGTGGCCGGTGATTCGATGATGGGCCGGCACATTCTGGACGGAGACATTGTCGTGCTGGAACACGGCCCAGAACCGCGTCACGGCGACATCGTCGCTGCGTTGATTGATGGTGAAAGCACGTTGAAGACGTTTCTCCGCAAAAGTGGCAAGCCTTACCTCAAAGCCGAGAATCCGAAATATCCCGATCTCATCCCCGCCCAGGAGTTGATGATTCAGGGAGTGTTCAAGGCGCTCATCCGAAGGGCGAAGGAATGAATTATGGGCCGGACCATCGTCCATCTAGACGCAGATGCCTTCTTCGCGTCCGTTGAGCAGGCCGCCGACACGCGTTTGCGGGGCAAACCCATAGCGGTCGGCGGCGAACACCGGGGCATCATTGCTTCGGCTTCATACGAAGCACGAAAGTTCGGCATCTACACGCCGATGCCCACAGCGCGGGCGCGAAAACTTTGCCCCAAGCTCATCGTGCTGCCCGGTGATTACGAACGATACGAGCAGTTTTCCAACTGGATGTTCGGCTATGCTTACGACTTCACGCCGGACGTGGAACAGACTTCGATTGACGAGGGATACTTTGACCTGACGACCAATCGGCGGAAGCCGGCGGTCGAAATCGCGCTCACAATTCGCACGGCAATTCAACAGTCTTTGAAGATCATCGTCAGCGAGGGCATTGGCTCGAACAAACTCGTCAGCCAGATTGCTTCCAAGCTGAACAAGCCTGCCGCCTTTCAAGCCGTGCCGGGCGGACAAGAGAAACAATTCCTGCATTCGCTGCCAAATCGCTGGCTCCCGGGCATCGGGCCGAAAACCGCCGGAAGATTGAACTCAGCGGGACTCGCCGACATCGGGCAAATCGCCGCTACGCCGATTGACTTGCTCGCACTGCTCTTGGGCAACCAGGCACCCGTTACGCGGCAGTTCGCCAACGGTATTGACGAACGCCCGTTGATTCCCGCGAGCGAACCGCAGAAATCGTTCAGCCAGCAGGAGACGTTCGACGAGGACGTGACGGACGAGGAATACGTCGAAGCCGTGCTTCGACGCATGGCCGACCGATTGTTTGCCACGGTGCGCGAGGAAGGCCGGAGCGTGCGGACGCTGACCGTGAAGGTGCGTTACAACGACCGCGACGAAAACCAGCGTGCCGCAAGCCTGAGAGAACCGACGGACTTGGAAACGGACGTTTACGGGCGCTTGCACGGGCTGTTGCGTGAAGCCTGGCAGCGGCGTGTGAGCCTGCGGATGGTGTCGCTGAAATTGTCGAACGTCTATGACGGCGTCTTTCGCAGCGAACTGCCGCTTGAAACCAACTCCCGCAACCACGAAGCCCGCGAACGGCTTGCTTCGGTGTTGGACGAACTGCGGCGCAACAAAGGCTGGTCGGTCGTCCTACGCGGACACGATTTGCGGTTGCGCGATGCGCCGAGGGACATCGTGAACGAGCGCACGCGACCCGCTTCTTCAAATCGGAAATCAGAAATCGGAAATCGGAAATCGTCAGAGCCTCCTCATGTCGGCTGCTACGTTCCGCTGCGATGCCACAGCTACTACACGTTTCTCGATTCGACACTGTCGCCCGCAGCCATCGTGAATCTCGCCAAACAGCATGGCATGTCAGCAATCGCTTTGACCGACACCGGCAACTTGCACGGCGCGGTGGAATTCGCGCAGTCCGCGAAGCTGGCAGGCGTTAAACCGATTTTCGGCGCGGAATTGCAGGTGAACGAGCATCCGCTCTTACTCTACGTCGAATCCGCTCGCGGTTATCACAATTTGAGTCGCTTGCTGTCCGCGAAAGCGGAAACCGCCAGCGACGAAGAAGGCGCGGTCGCAACCCAGCAGCGTCGCCCCATTGCGTTTGAATGTCTGGATGGTTTTACCGACGGCTTGATCGCCGTCAGCACGAACTTGCGATTGGCCGAACTCTTTCCCGGTCGTTTCTATCAGATGGCCGTGAAACACCTCACCCGGTCCCGCGACTGCGGGACCACCCTCTCCCCATCCGATGCGGAGAGGGAACTACCCGTCGTTGCGTGTCCGGCGGTTCATTACGCGCTCCCGGGCGGCCGGACGAAATACGATATTGTGCAATCCATCCGCACGCTGACGTTGCTCCGGCAGGAACACCCGGACAAACGCCTGGACGGGCGGTTTCATTTCCGCACGCCAGCGGAAATGACCATCGCTTGCCACGACCATCCTGAATGGCTCGCGCCTTCACTCGAAATCGCCGAGCGATGCAATTTTGAAATGCCATTCGGTAAACCGCAGTTTCCCGCCTTTGCGCCGCCAGATGGTACAACCCCGCGCGAGTTCCTGCGCCAGCTTGTGCTGGACGGTGCGCGACGGCGTTACCCTGACTCTCAACTCTCAACCATCCACCCTCAACTCAGCCAGGAACTCAGCATTATCAGCGCGGTCGGTTACGAGGAATACTTTTTGGTCGTTTGGAACATCCTGCAGGATTGCCGGCAGCACGGCATTGAATGGATCACACGCGGCAGCGCGGCGGACTCGCTCGTGTGCTATTGCCTCGGCATTTCCGATGTCTGCCCCATTCGCTTTGGCCTCTACTTCCGCCGCTTTCTGAATCAGGAACGCATGGCGCTGAACAAACTGCCGGACATTGACATTGATTTCCCGCACGACCGCAAAGACGACGTGGTGGACCTCATTTTCGCCAAATACGGCCGGGAGCAATGTGCGGTGGTCGGTGGCTTCTCGACGTTCCAGGCCCGCAGCGCGTTTGCGGACGTGGCGAAAGTCCTCGGCGTGGCCGAACGCGAAGTGCGCCGCTTCACCGATCATTTCCCGTGGAGCTTCGGGGGCGGCTGGGTGCCGGACGAACCCACGCCCAGTGGCGGGGCGAAGTTGCGTGAATTGCTCGCGGCCAGTCCTGAAAACCGCGACCTGCCGTTGAACGAAGAACCGTTCAAGACCGCCCTGGACATGGCGGAGTTTCTGGACGGCTTCCCGCGTTATCCGAAAATGCACCCGTGCGGCGTCGTGCTCTCGCGCCAGCCGATGCACGAACTGACGCCGACGTTCATTTCCAACAAGGGCTATCCCACCACGCACTTCGACATGGACGCCGTTGAGATTGTCGGGTTGGTGAAGGTGGACGTGCTCGCCCAAGGCGGACTGGCCGCGATGCGTGACGTGAAAACGTCGCTGGCGAAACGCGGCGTCACCGTGGACTTAAACGCCCTTGAACCGTGGCAAGACCCGCAGGTTTGGGAGATGATTTCCAGCGGCGGCGCGCGGGCGGTGCATCATATTGAAAGCCCGGCGATGACCGGCCTGTGCCGCCAGTGCAACGTGCGCGACATTGACACGCTTATCGCCATTGTGAGCGTCATCCGGCCCGGTGCGGCCAACGAAGGCAAGAAACTGGCGTTCACGCGGCGCTATCAAGGGCTTGAGCCGGTGATGTATCCGCATCCGTCGCTTGAACCCGTGTTGCGCGACACCTTCGGGCTGATCGTTTACGAGGAACACATCCTGCAAATCTGTGAAACCTTCGCCGGTTTGCCGCCGGGACGCGCGGATGTGCTGCGCCGGGCGTTGAACAAACAGAAGCGCGCCGTCATCGCAGAGATTTGGGATGAATTCTTCGCATCGGCAAAGGCGCGCGGACATGCGCCAGAGAAAATCGAGGAAGTGTGGGGCTTGGTCGCAGGCTTTGCCGGTTACGCCTTCTGCAAGGCGCATTCGACGGCCTATGGCATCGAGGCGTATCAATCCGCCTGGCTCAAGCGGAATTACCCGGCAGAGTTCATGGCCGCGGTGCTGACCAACGGCAAGGGATTTTACGACCCACTCGTCTATGTGCTCGAAAGCTACCGACTCGGCCTGAAATTCCTGCCACCATCAGTCAACGAACCTGGACCAGCGTTCGCCGTGCATGGCAACGCGATTCGAGTTCCGTTGACGCGGACCAAAGGACTCACGGAGCGCACAATCAAACGGCTACTGGCTGAACACGAGCGCGGGGCTTTCACGTCACTCGCTGACTTCCATCGTCGCGTGAATCCGATACCGGAGGAATTGGAGGCGATGATTCGCGCTGGCGGCTTTGACGAATTCGGTCAGACCCGCACCCGACAGTTTTGGGAGGTGCAGCGTCTTGTGAAATCGGAAATCGGAAATCGGAAATTAGAAATTGAAGGCCGGAATTGGGAATTTGATTTCGATGCCGGTGCCGATCCGATTTCCACATTCTTCGACGGGAATTCGTCCGTGCTGCATGAGCCGACACGGCGCGAACGGCTCGAAGCGGAGACGGAATTGTTTGGCTATGCCGTGAGTGGGCATCCGCTGGAATTGTTCACGGACGTTGCTTGGGACACCTATTGCCCGGTTGCGCGTCTGGGCGAGCACGTCGGCGAAACCGTGGTAACGTGCGGGCTGGTGGTAGAGCAACGGACGCATCACCAGATCACGGGCGAGCCGATGAAATTCCTGACGCTGGCGGACTGGACGGGCAT
>QGNH01001792.1_pt1 | contig 11153 bp, 16 predicted proteins | sample 1735481 | NCBI WGS metagenome assembly QGNH01 (sample SAMN09239004, study PRJNA386568) | Viral metagenome, whole genome shotgun sequencing project. | reverse complement strand
CCCAGTGTTACACCCTCAGTTACCCCCTCGCCGACACCCTCACCTACGGCATCACCAACACCGACCCCTACACCGTCACCACCACCAGGCCCACCACAACCATCACCAACCCCCACGCCAACCACCTGGCCCACCCCGTCACCACCTAACCCCTCACCAGTACCCGTCCCCTGGTACTGCCAGTATAGATGATCCCCATAAGGTGCGTCCCAACGGCTGCGCCAACTTCTCATTTTTTGGTCAAACATGCAATACCCTGTGTAGAGACACCCACCACTCGTTGTTTTTATCGGTAGATGAATAATGATGTGGGTGTATAACTTACCACCGTGAGCGAATCCATGAGCCCCGAAGAGCGCAAAATATTATACGAAACAAACGCCACGGTGCAAAACAAACTATTACCAGACATCAAAGAGACGAAGGACACGCTGCAGCGGATAGAAGATAAGTTAGAATCGTGCATAGCTTATGACGCAGCTCAAGACCCTGTTGTCAGAGGACACAGCGAAGACATAAAAGAACTTCAAGCTGGTGTTGGCGTCCTCGAAAAAGATGCTTATGCCAACCATAAGATCATGCAAGCGATTATAGCTGTTGTGTCTGCGACTGTTGTTGCAGTTATTTGGGCCATCGTTGGCAACATACGCTGGTAATAATTATCGACACTCTTTTCACCCATCCGTGACCCATTAACACACGAGTAGTATACCGTATACCCACTACAGGTGATCCTTTGTCGCCGAACACCACTTTACTTAACGACCTGGCACTCCGTTCAGAAACCAGACAGTCCCAGGCTTTCAAATCATGGGTCCTCTTACCCCCTGGCACCCAGGTCTTCCCCCGTTATAACTGGAGGGAGTTCGCAAATAAAGGGTATATAGAGAACCCTGACGTATTCGCGTGCGTATCACTCCTCCAAAAGACCGTCGCAGGCATCGACTTACACCTATATAGCAAGTCAGACGACAAGGAGATCAAAACACACGCCCTCCTTGACCTCATCGAGCGACCCAATGAGGAGCAGGCATATCAACCCTGGATGGAGGACGTCGTAGGCGACCTCTTCTATTCTGGTAACACCTTCATCGAGAAAGTAGGCCCACACAAGAACATACGATCACAGCCACGAGAGCTATGGACCCTCCCTCCCTACCGGATGCACGTTATTCGCGGCGATTATCGTGAGCGCGTATCCGGCTACATGTACATGCAGGACGTCTCGTTCGCACGAGATGAGATCCTACACCTCAAGCGTTACCACCCCCTTGATGATTTTTATGGCCTAAGCCCACTCCGGGCCTGCGCCCTCAACGTTGACGCCAACAATGCGGCAATGAAATGGAATTATGAGCTGGTTAAGAACTCCGGCCGCCCTTCGGGGATCGTCAGTGTTAACGAAGAATCAATGGACGAAAACACCTTTGAAGAGTTTAACACGAGTATGCGTCAGGCGTACACGGGAGAACACAACGCAGGTAAGATAGTCACCACGACAGGAGACCTACAGTGGAAGCAAATCACCATGAATCCAATGGACATGGACTTCCACAATATGTACCTTACTAACACGCGCAAGATCTGTGCAGCCTTTGGTGTCCCTCCGCAGCTCATCAGCGAAGAGACGGCCAAGACATACTCAAACTTCAAAGAATCACGGCAGGGCTTCTACAAAGAGACGATCTTACCACTCCTTGACTGGATCCTTGGGGAGCTCAACCACTGGCTCACCCCTCTGTTCGGCGGCGGCATATACCTCTCATACGACGTAACTGACATCGAAGCAGTGTCTGAGGACACAACCGACACCTATGACCGAGCACTCCGCGCCCTTGCAGGCGGAGCGGCAACAGTCAATGAGACACGGTTGACCCTTGGCCTCAAGAACCTCGGACCACAATGCGACGAACGCCTGATCCCCCAGAACCTCACCCCAGAAGACCTCGTGGCAGGGAAGCTCCAGATGAATAACAACCTTATAAAACAGGGCATTGCACCGAACGCCCCTGCAGCAACTGGCCGCCCAGCGATCAGCGCAGACGGTGAGAAGGTCCAACCGGCCACAAAACTCCATAAAAAACCTAATAAGGATCCTAACAACGAAAAAGCGAAGTGAACCCATAAATGACAGGAATAAGCTATAATTCGCCTACGTGCTATGCAAACCTAGGTTTTGACAACTGGCCCTCTCAGAACCCTGCGGCCCCCGTAAATGGGGTGAATGCTATGCTTCTGACGTCCGCATACACCCCTAACGTCCTCGCCGACGCAAAGTACGCAGACATCTCAGGTAGTGAGAGCTCGGCAACGGGCTACTCAGCCGGAGGTGTGGCAGTCACCCTTAGTAACACGACGATGGACGTCACCAACAAAGACGTTATGGCTGCAGCAAACCCCCTCTGGACTCTCACTGGCCCTACGTCCCTCGCGTGCCGTTACGTGGCGTTTTACATCAACGCAACAATAAAAACCATAGTCAATCCCCTGATCTCATACACAGACCTCGGCCAGACATACACTACAGCCCCCACAGGCGGCCACACGAGCTCCTTTGGAGTCATTGAGAACGGTGGTGTTACCACAGCTCTGACCGTGGCAGCGCCAAAGGCACCGGCGTCAAAACCCAAAGCAGCACCAGCGATAACCAAAAAAGCAACCGGAAGGAAGGTGGCGTAAATGGCACCAGACCTCTTGAAAGTAGACAACCCAACAGCCTCAGGCGTATCCTACATCCCCTCGACGCAGGATTATATCTGTGGCGACCTGATCGTCACCGGAACATTGGTGAATGACAATAAGCTGCGCGTCCATTCACTGACGATGCAAGCAGGCAGCGTATACGTTGCCCTCGCAGGCAGCTTAACGGAAGTGAACCCCTTATTATGACTCAAACAACTATTGTAGTGGTCCCTGGTGTTTACCAGGTGATCGTAGATGATTCAGCCCTAACCGTTGCTCACCAATGGATGATTAGCGGTTCGTGGACAACCAAGCTCTTAGAAAACCAGAACGGCCTCACGCAAGCAGTCGGCGGAATAAAGCAACCCTATAACCAGGCAAGCCTCGCCTCAGACTACACCAGCACGAGCGGAACCTACGTCGCAGTTGGCATGGCTGCATCAATCACGCCAACCGACACGGCAGTTGAGGTTATCGGCTCACTCACCGTCCAAAACAACACCGCCAACGATGGAGTTGGTATCGCACTCTACCGCACGACCGGAACAGCCCCTGTACAAGGCGCTGCAGTCGGCGCAGACACGAAGGTCTGGGAGAACGCGACCATTCACGCTGTCGCAGGACAGAACATGAGCCTTGGTTTTGACTTCGTTGATACAGGGCTTAGTGTTGGTCAAGCATATCAGTACTACCTTGTGTTCAAGCAGATCACCAGCGGCACGATAAAAGCAGTTGGCAATGCAACCCTTCAAGCTGCGTGCTCGTTTTACGTGCAGAACATCTAAATGGTTGACGTCACCCCTTTAGAAGAGGCCTTCGGCTTTAAAGTTTATAACCCGAAGGTAACGACCCATAATAACATTTTACCACCCCTAGAGGAGCTCCAGAACTGTACGACGTGCCTTAAAGGCCGAGAGTACGCCAAGTGGATGTACGGTGACATGGAGCTGAACTCCATGGACGATTATCTTTACCACTGTAGGTGGGATGGGAAAAAACACATCGGCGTTGGCATGCGACACAGGGACAACGATTGCACAGATTACATTAGAATCAGGAAGGACTAGGTGACGACCAAAAATGACAAGCGCAGTATTTGACAACGCCCCTATCAAAATGATGACTGGGCTCGTGAACATACAAGCGAACAGCACGACAACGTTTTGCGTGCTTGGCCCTACGGCAAACGCACCTGTAAAGGCAACATGGGCAACCTACAACGATATTAAATGGGCGGCTTCAAGTCCGTTTGAAATAGCAGCAGTCAACGGTTACGCACTCGGCGGCTCAGGGGTTGCCACCGTTGTACCTACTGTTACGAGCGCGGTAGTAGGACTTAAAACAAGTGCGCCGCTCGTATTCACGACAAACGCAACGATAACCGCGCAGTATGTTATTATTCAAAATACGGCTGCGACGTCGACAACAACCGCGAACCCGTTGCTATGCTATCTCGATTTAGGGGCGCAGAGTGTAACAAACGGAACGCTTACACTTACGTGGGCGGCAGTGGGGATATTCACGATGACGGTTGCGGCGGCTTCGTGAGGTAATAATGGTTAATCAGCAGATGGCAGCGACGCACTCGCCCGTTTATACCGCCATCACAGTTACCGGCACACTAACATCGCCGCAAGCGGAAACGGGACAGCAAGCAGGGCGCGGAGTTGTAACGTTCCGCAACGAAAGCACTCAAGACATTTATTTCTCGAATAATGCTGACTGTCACATTACTATGAATTATATGACTTTGCCGGTCGGCGAATCTGCGGTATATGCAATCGACACAGGTTCAGTAGTTACATTCTACTTCGCCGCCGCGTCCTCGGCAACGTATCTGAAACGAGAGGAAATCTATTAATGGTTGATCGTACCGCATCAGTATCCGGTAATTGGTCAAATACAGCAACATGGGGCGGCTCCGCTGTTCCTACTGACGGTCAGAGCGTCGCCATAAACGGGGGCATAACCGTTAACTTTGACGTTGACCAATCGGCGTTTGCTACGGGTATTAACGGGATAACGTTAGCCTCTGCAACCTCAGTACTAAAGTTTGCGAATAGAACGCCGACGACCGCCAACGGTGGGGTGTATCTTCAACTTAAAACCGCAACAGGCATTACGGGGGCGGGAGGTGTTAAAATAGGCGAGCCCGTAGGCGTCGGTAATGGAATAATAACGCGACCAGTACAAATAACGTCGTTGCTTGTGGACGGTGCGCCAGCAAATCAATCCGGTCAGGCGGTTATTAAGTGCGCCGATACTACCGGCTTTGTCGGCGGCGGCGCGGGTGTTGGTAGCACAATATATCTTGTAAATGGTGCGGAAAGCGGTAGCCCGTCAACGTCGTTACGCGAAACGTTAACCGTAGCGACTGTAGACACGCAAACGCAACTTACCTGTACTGGTAATTTAACTAATTCATACACTGCCGCAGCCGGAGCGTATGTTACTCAACTAGCCATACCGGGCGTAACAATAAATTTCGCGGGTGCGTATTCCGCGTCAGGAGCGATAAACACATCGATAGCGGCGATTGTGAACGGGTGGAACCCCACTACCGGGTCGCCTAATTCTAACGCTTATTGTATGTTACACGCCGACGCTGCGATTGGACAAGGATACGTTGATTTAGAAAATGATATGGGATTCAACGCAGGCGAACAGATACTAATTTCCTCGCCGTCTACTACATTGGATTCTGCTAATAATATTTATACGGTTACGAAATACGACGCTACCGGCGGTGTAGATTCTAAACCGCGTGTGCATATTTACCCGGTATTAGCCACTACCGCCCGAGCTGGCGGACACACCGGAGCGCAAAATAACGATTATGCTGCATGGTATTCACGCCCTATACTTGTTTCAAGAACCAATATGGGGGTTGGTAACGCATTTATATCAGCTACAACAACAACCGCGACAGTTACCGGAATACAATTTTACAATTCAGCGGGGGTGTATTTTAATATGGGTGCAATTGACGGGGCAACGGTAGGTAATTCGACGTATCAGGCTTCTTACGTACAATACTCTTATGGCTCGGGGTACGTTAATAATTGCACATGCTATAGGTCGAGCGGTATAGCTATGCTGTCGGCAACCGCGCCGTCGTCAGGGTGCTTCTTTTTAGCATCTATAGGTTATAACTCTACGCGAGCGGTCGCCTTAAATCCGGTTGCGACAAACACGACGGCTACATACTACCTAATCGACTCGTCCTTATCCACCTTTATAAATCCCATTGCACGATACGCGCCGCTGATAGGGGGGCTAAATCAAGGGGATAACATAATCATCGGCGGCGCAACCGCCGGGGCCGGAACCGATATAGCAATAACTACTAACATGGGGCGCTTTACGCTCTATGGTACAACACTCGGACAAACGATGTGTACTGGTTATACAACACAGTATAACCCTGTGTGGGGGATGACTGTAAAAGTGTATGACCACGCAGGCGTAGCCGGTTCTAATTATCTATGGTGTAAGGGTGGTATCGGAACTACGAATCAAGCAACGTACGTCTATGGAGTAGACACCTATGGCACGATGAAGTTTACCGTTGATTCGATAGTCGTTAATACTCCGATATTTTGGGATACTCGCTTTTATATGCCCGGTAATAACCGCCCGCTTTCGTTTACCGTTCCTATGTTTGCTACCACCGGTGAGGGTATAACCGCCGCAGTATGGATAGTTGACCCCGCAAACGACCCATTATGGTTTACTGCGTTTCCGGCGACTACCTATCTTGCGGGAGTTAGCGCGGGAACTGCTCAGGGCAACGCGCTCGCGGTTTCAAATATGCCGACTCCGAATAGCGCGTGGAATACTGTAAACGTCACCGTTCCGGCGCAATCGGCGGGGCGCGAATTGATTTGTAGAGTTATTTTTATGGGAACCACGGTATCAAAAATCGGCTATGCTTACCTTCTGAATATGCAAAAAATGTTAATGATGACTAAACAGAGGTTTGCTTAGTGTTTGCAACGCGATATAAATGGGAATCCACCCCGCAGGCGGTAGGATTTACGCAAACTATAGTTCCCGACATTAGCGCCGCGACCATCCAACCGATCAGACCCTGGGTCGGTCTCGGCGTCACCCAACAAGTCACCCCCGACGTCACCGCTGCAGCCGTTAAACCATACATAGTCACACGCATATTTAGAGTGCTCAATCTATACGGCAGCCTCATCAAAGAATGGGCTCTTAAAGGGTTTAGATCACAAGACCCACAGCTCAAAGGTGAACAATAATGGTAGCATACAATGACACACGATCAATGGCACAGGGTGAGACGATCACCCTCAATTTTGAACTTATAGCTCCTGACGGGAGATCCCCCATTGACCTCACGAGCCTGACGCTCTGGTGGGGGCTTGACCTTAACGGCACTCTCTTACGTTACAAGACATCTCCAGACGACATAATCATAAACGCAGACCCTACAACGGGTAAATGCACAGTACCACTTATACTAACTGACACGGAAGACCTCACCCCTGACAAGTACCACTATGAGCTGTGGCAACAGGACTATTTAAACGAAGAAAACAAGCTTGCTGAGGGCTGGATCAACATAAAAGCGACAAGCATACGGGAGACACTTCCTTTACCCCCTGACTCTTTAAAGCGGTGAATAATATGGGTGGTGGACCAGGCTATTCAATCGAAAGTAATATCATCCAAGCCGCCCAACCACGTATATTGTATACGCCGGTTGGAACATGGACGGACAAAGATTCGAGCGAGACATAGTAAAGTGCTTCAACACTCACTTTGAAAACGCCAACATAAACGCTATTGCCTACCGCTTCGAGAGATCTTCTCACTACACCGTCCAACCGGCCGATGTGCTAGTGGATTCGGCCGAACCACAATTTTACCTCGCCATTGAGTGCAAGTCCTTTGACCCGAAAGGACCCAATGGTAAGCTCTACTTTTCCAGCGCGTTTAGCGACGCTACGGGTATACCTCAGCTTGAGCGTATGCGGACTTTTTTGACTAAATCAGGCCGTGAAGGCCACGTTGCAGTCGAAGCCAAGATAGGCGCACGCCTAACAGCCCATATCTTGCCTTTTTATACAGTTTATGCACTTTCTAAGCGGTCTCCAGGGTTATCTCTAAAGACAATACATGACGATGGACACCCCTTGATCCGCGAAAAAGGCAGTTACTCGTTCTAAAGTTCTAAATTATCGAAACTGCTATCATCCTAGCACATCATACATCCCTGCGAGTGTATACCTTATACTTGAACTAGCTAGTGGTTCTATGACAGACAACGATACATTAGACTATACTTTTGAGTTCCGTTCGCTCGACGAGAAAGGCCATTTTACTGGCATGGCGTCGGCGTATGGGATAAAAGACTCTTATGACAGCATCTTTGACCAAGGATCCCTAGAACCAGAGCAACTCCCACTCCCTCTCACTTACCAACACGACTGGAACCAGATGTTAGGTGGTGTTTCGGTCTTTGAGAACCGTTCTGATGGCCCCTACATCGAAGGCGATTTTGACCTTTCAGTTGCCAGGGCTAGGGAGATCTATTCATTGGCAAAGAAGGGCATCATAAAAGGCCTTTCTCACCGATTCAACGACTCAGTTAATGAGTACAGGGATGGGGTGCGTCACATCACCCACGCAAAGGTCTCAGAGATCACACTCACACCAATTCCATCAAACAAGCAAGCAGGGATCACAAGCCTACGCTCAAAGGAGCAAGTCATGGAAGACGAAGAAACGTATGACGATTATAATTACACTGGCGACGTCGTCGAAGAAACCCGCGACAGTGGATTAGACACGAGCAGCGGTTGGGACGCAGGCGCAGCGCGAGCAGCGTGGCGAAAAGCAGCCACTGGAGCCGATGGTAAGGTAGATCTCAGTATTTATGGCCGTGGATTCCTTGTTAAAGGCTCTATGATGAGTGATTTTAAATTCCCGATAGGTATGCCTACAGACGGCGGCCAGCTTAAGGTTGTATGCTCTGCAGTCCACGCAGCCGAGACTCGCCTCGAAGGCAGCAATGTTTCAGATAAAGCAGCTTTAGCAGCCAGGATTGAGACGCTCGCCAAAAAGTGCGGCTTCCGTGACAAGAAGGACAGCGACGACAAAGGCGCTGATGACACGGATAAAGAACGTGCAGCCTCCACAGACACGACAACAACTGAGCAAACAGTCCAGGATGAAGACGAACTTGAATTTGAAAACGCAGACCAGATACTCCAGGAGCTCGACGAACGCCTTGGGGAGCTAAACACAATCAAAGATTCGCTAACCAGGATCTAAGAACATGAAAGCAGCAGAATTTTACAAACAACACGAAACGCGCATGAAGGCCATTGACGTGACCCTCGGCCAGTTCAAAGAATATGAAACAAGATTCAATGAAATGGAAGAGGCACTCAAGACTATTCAGACGCAGAATAACAGACCCCCTATCCCGTCTCAGACAACCGAGACTCGCAAAGGGGCCTGGCATGACTCAGAGCTACGCAGCTTCTCTAAGACCGGCGAGATCAATCTCGATAACGTCAAAGACGCTGAGACTCGAGCCCTCTACCAAGCTGATGACACTACAGGTGGTTACTTCGCTCAGACTGAGTGGGTAAACGAACTTCTAAGGAACATCGTTCTTTATTCAGAGATAGCAGGAGCCGTTGGAAGTCGCAACACTGCAGCCACGACAATCGAGATCCCTGTCTACGACCACTCGTTCTCCGCACAGTGGACGGGTGCTGAGGTCGCAACCAAGTCTGAGACGACTGGACAGTCCTTCGGGATGAAACAGATCACGACTCACGAGATATATGCCCTTATTGATATGTCGCAGAAGGACCTCGAGGACTCGAGATTCGACCTTGAAGGTTACATGATGAAAGAGTTTGCACTCCAGTTCGCTGTAGCTGAGGCATACGCAATTCTCTTCGGTAACGGCATTGGTCAGCCTAACGGGATCCTCGACGCATCGGCAGGACTCTGGGGTGGAACCACGACCGCAACGCAAGACGTGGTTGACCCCAACGACATGAAGAACCTGTTTTGGTCACTCCTACCGCAGTACTCGCAAATGCCAGGTACTCAGTGGGTCATGCATCAGTTCATGGTGCAGGCGCTCGACGAGTTCCGTGGAGTTAACGAGAAGCAGTACGTCTGGCAGCCAGGCCTAAGTGCAGATCCGTTCAAGCAGTCGCTAATGGGTCACGACATAGTCCTTGCACCAGAGATGAGCTACAACAACTCCAGTGGCCGAAGCAAGCCAGGCGCAATATTCGGCGCTCTTGATCGAGGCTACCTCAAAGTGAACCGCATTGACACTCAGATCCTACGGGACCCATACACCCAGGCTACCAAGGGCCTAATCCGCTTCGTTGCTCGCCGAAGAGTCGGCGGCAAGGTTATACTCCCAGAAGCGATCAAGGTTCTGACTCTCCACGCTTAAAACAGGAGAACAAACAAAATGACAGTATTTGACCGCGCACACGATATGGTGATTGTGCAGACGCTCCAGCCAGGGGTCTACAAGGCGGCCACAAACGGCCAGGCTTACGTTGACACCCAGGGCTACAAGGCAGCGACGATCTTCATAATCTCCGGCACGATAACGGATGGAACGAACTACCCGTTTATCATTAATGACAGCTCGGACCACACGAACTTTAACCCAGTAACCACGTCGCCCCCGCTGATTAACACGAACATCACAATGGATGGCTCAACGAGCATGAACGCGCCAGGAACCGTCGCCACGATCACGACCGTCTCGCAGACGTTTGTGCAATCGACGGACGGTAACTCCCAGCGCCGGTTCGGCTACGTTGGCCCCAACCGTTACCTCCGTGTCGATGTTGGCACCGTGACCGGAACCCCCGGGACAGGTGGGGTTTTTGCCGCGTTTGTAGTGCTCTCTGAACCTGACGTGAAGCCTGCAGTGCAGAGCTAGACAATGCCTAACGGCTGTCGCGTCCGGATACTATGCGACACCGAACGCCACCAGGTTGGGGAGGAGTTCAACCTCCCCACAGCTCTGGCGCGTAAGCTCGTAGAGCGCGGCACAGCGGAGTTCGTCAATGAGGTTAACAACAGTCTCACAGCCGACTAGCGAACCTGTCGTCAATCAGGACGTCAAGGATAACATCCTTGTCCGGACCGATGACGATGACGACTTCATCGACCGCACGATCACCATAGCTCGGCAGATGATCGAGGACTACGCCAAGATCTCGATGATGCCCCAGACCAAGCAGGTCGTTATTCGCCGCTACGAACTCGAACATCACCCGCACCCTGAGCTTTACTTCTTTATTTACCCAGTCCCAGGCCAGTACCGCACCTATCTCCCACGTCCACCCATAGTGGAGATCACTGAGGTAGACCAGACCTCCATCAGCGAGGACGGCACGACCGAGGTAACTGACACACTGGACCCCACAATGTACTATCTTGAGGGCGAAGAG
>QGNH01001194.1_pt1 | contig 11154 bp, 9 predicted proteins | sample 1735481 | NCBI WGS metagenome assembly QGNH01 (sample SAMN09239004, study PRJNA386568) | Viral metagenome, whole genome shotgun sequencing project. | reverse complement strand
GCCGGAGACTGCTGGTACTGCCCGGCGAAATGGTACTCACCTTGTGCTTCCCGTATCGCATTCAACGTCTCAAGCGGCTCGCGTTCCGGATGCAATGCTTCACCCAGTTTCCGCCTGATCTCGCGGACTTCACCCAGACACCTGATGACATGAATCTCGTCTTCCTCGGCGATGGCCGGGAAGCGCAGGATTTTCCAATCGCCCGAGTCCTGGACATGCCCGGCCAGGTCGTCTTCATGCAGGCGCTGCATGATGATGACAATCGCCCCATTGCGTTTGTCATTGAGCCGAGTAGTGAGCGTGTGGCCATACCACTCATTGACAGCTCTGCGCTGGGATTCCGAGGCCGCTTCCTCGGGCTTGAGCGGATCATCGATGATCAGTATGTCCGCCCCTCGTCCGGTCAGCACTCCGCCTACGGACGTCGCCATCCGCACGCCATTTCGGGTGGTGAAAAAGTCGTGAACCGCCTGTTTTCGCGGTGACAGCCGGGTGGCGAAGAGATTCTGGTACCAGGAGCCGGTCATGAGTGTCCGGCACTGCCCCGCCAGGTTATCGGCCAGTTCCTGGCCGTAGGAAACGCAAATGATTTGGGAGCTAGGATTATGGCCCAAGAGCCATGCTGGAAAGGCCACCGAGGCGCAATGCGACTTGAGCGACCGGGGCGGCATATTAATGATCAACCGGCGGGTCCTGCCCAAGCGCACTCCCTCGAGTTCCTGGGCGATCTTTTCGATGTGCCAGTTGGAAAGAAATGTCGTTTGCGGATTGAGCTCGCAGAAGCTGCGCTCAATGAACATATAGAATTCGTTCCGCAAGAGGACCTGGTACTCGGCCGCCGAAACTTCAATTTGTTTCCCGTTCACGATCAGTTTCATTATCGTTTCCTCCTTCAGAAGTTGCTTCGAATCGCTTCATCAGTCCCTCCAAGATGCGCTTGTCGGTGTCTTCGAGAAGACCTGGTTTCCCGGATTTTTCCTGCTCGACATGCTCCTCAGCCATCCGCACCAGCGGCGTGCCCAAATTCAAGGCCCGAAGATCGCCGCTGGCGCTCTTGTTGGCAAGCTGCATCATCCCTGCTTCTAACTTAGTGACCTGGCGCCGCCGTCCGTTTTCGTTGATCACCACTTTGGTTTTGAACGTGTCAAGAATCACCGTCGCCATGTTCCGTTTGCCCTTTGGCCGCCCTTTGGGGTTGCCGGACGTGCCCTTCTTGAATTGGGTAGCCTTGGGCGGCTTCTTGTAGCCCACTGCATTGAGGTCATCGCCATCGTTAATCATGTCTCTCCTCCTCCCTCGCAACGGTTGTCAGTTTCGGCTCGAGGCCCATGTCGGCCAACCGCTCAAGCCCTACCGCAACAAACGCCGGTTCCAGTTCCATCGCAAAGCATCTCCGTCCTGTCGATTCCGCCGCACACAAGCAGGTTCCCGAGCCGGAGAACGGCTCGTAACACACCTCGCCCTTTCTCGTGTGCAGCAGGATCGGCGTGGTGAACAGCTTCAAAGGTTTCTCTGTGGGGTGACGCGACTCCTGACCCGGCAGTACCGGAACGTCCACCTGCCACACCGTGGTCGGGAATTCGCCTCTGTTCCTGCGCGGTTTGTTTCCCTTACGCCAGCCAAAGAAACAGGGCTCATGGGCCCACAGGTAGAAGGAGTGCGTCAGCGTGGCCTTGTTCTTGAACCACACGATCTGCTGATGAACCAGCAAGCCGCTGGCCTCCATCACCGCCTGCACTTCCACCTGCCGCTGGCTGGCGTGCCAGACGTAGACGGCAGCTTTTTCCTGGCAGACATCCAGCGCGCACTTCAGGAAGGCTTCGTAGAACGGGGCGAGCGGTTCGTCCTTCGGCTTGTCGGCATAGCGGCCATGCCACTCCTTGTTCTTGTTGTTGTCCTTGAAATTCTGCGGGTGGTTCTTGCCATCGTAGCCAACCAGGTAGGGCGGGTCCGTGGCGCACAGCGCAGCTTTCTCGCCGTTCATCAGCTTCGCGACCTGTGCGGCATCGGTCGAATCCCCGCACATCAGGCGGTGCTTGCTGATCGCCCAAATCTGGCCGAGCTTTGTTCCCCACTTCTTCTGCAGTTCCGCCGCCTGGTCGATCTTAGGGGCTGGCCCCTCGACAGGTTCGCCTCCGTTTGACTGGATAAGGAGCTCCTGCAATTCGCCTTCAGTCCAGAACTCCTTCAGGTCCACTTCGAGCGAGCCGAGCACTTCCAGGTTCCAGTCGAGGTTCAATTCCGCGGCGCGGTTGTCGGCAATGGCCAGTTCCCGCGCCTTTCGGGAGTTGATGTCCAGGTCAGACCGCTGTACCGCCACCAGTGTCGTGCCATCACTGGGCACGATGACGACCCGCTTGTAGCCGGCTCGTCGCGCAGCCTCCACGGTCTTGTTGCCGGCGATGATATGACCGTCGCGATCCACCAGAATTGACCGCCCCGCCCCATATGTCGTGAGGCTGTGATCAATCATCTCGGCACCTCGCTCGGTCCCACGATTGGCGTTCTTCTCGTCTAGTATTAGGTCTTCGAGACTACTCACATGAAGTCTGGCCATTGCGGGCCTCCTTTTCTATTTCTTCGGCTTCTGGGCCGCTCGGGTGCAGGATAGTGGAACTTTAAAAATGAACCTATCCATCTGAACAGCTTAGTGATGGACAGTCTTGAGGGCGGTTACCGGTTCTTGCGGGAGTTCCTCATCTCCGAAATCTTCTTGCGAATGGTCTCCGGTTCGTGGCCTTTGCACCACGATAGCCAATAGTGAAAAAGAGCAGCGGGAGATGGGCGTGCACTCCAAGCGAAGACCTTTAGTGAAATGGGATCCTGTTCGAAGAACATCTGCCATCGAATCAGGTTGGACTTGAGGAAAGGATACCTATCCCCGGAATCGTAAACAATCTTGACGAATGCTTCCGCAATCTCTCCTTCACCTAGATTGGCACGTTTTCTTGAGAACATTTTCTTCATGTCCCGAAATAGGGATCGAAGCTCGCGAATCGCCTGGGTCTGTATGGAAATCAGGTCAGGATTATCTATGGGGGGCAATTCTTTCTTCTGCGCAATTCGTGCTGATTTGGCCATTGCCTTTCCCAATCGTTCAAATAATTTAGGGCCTTGTGGTTCCAGTTGCCACATGCTCATTCGCTCCAGGACGATGCAGCTAATGGGCAGGCGCCAGCCGAGCGTCTCCGCTTGCTGAAGAATGATTTCATCAAGTTTGGCCAGTCCTTGTTCTGAAGTGGCCAACGGCGTGGTCGTTTCTTCAGACAACCGGCCCAACCATATCTGGCGTATTTGGTGGGAAATTTGATCTTCCAACTCCTCAAGCTTCATCCCGCGATGCCAATCGATTCTTGAAATGATTTGGGGCATGGCTGCGGTCCTGCGTGGTTGGTGCTTGTGTTGACTCATGACGCCTTGTCTCCCTCGGTCAATCCCACCCAATTGGTTTACGCAAAAGTAAATCCGTAAGCGGCGGGAGACTAAGGTAAAAAACGTGCTGCGTCAAGCTCGCTACCTTATCCGTGCTTCAGCGGTGCTTTTTCCGCAGTATTCCTGGTTCGCCGTTAGCGATTCTCTACTCTCCATTTCGCTTGACTGTTTGGCTACTCAGAGCGTCACTGTGGGTGCGCTAGGAGTCGCATATATGGACAAGGACATTTCGAATCAGGTCGCCCAGTTGCCGAGTCTTTCAAAGGCCCATCTAGGGGATCTTTGGCAGAAGCTTTACAAAAAACCCGTCCCTTCAGGAATCCGCCGGGAAATCCTGATCCCCTTCCTGGCCTATCGGATTCAGGAGATTGCCTACGGCGGCCTCAAGCCCGCTACCCGCGCTGAGCTACGTCGTATTGCCCAAGCTCTCAAACGGAATCCCGCCTCCAGCGAGCTGCTCATTCGGCCCCGAATCAAGCCGGGAACCCGCCTCCTCCGCCAGTGGCGCGGAGAAACCCATGAGGTCTTCGTCACCGACGCTGGTTACGAGCATCGCGGCGTCCGCTACCGGAGCCTGTCGGAGATAGCCCGCAAGGTCACTGGCACCCGATGGTCCGGTCCCGCCTTCTTCGGCCTCAAGAACGCCACTGCTGTAGGTAAACACGATGGCTAAGGAACACATTCGCTGCGCCATCTACACCCGCAAATCGTCCGAGGAAGGGCTGGAGCAGTCCTTCAATTCTCTGGATGCTCAGCGCGAAGCCTGCTGCGCCTTTATCCTTAGCCAAAAGCACGAAGGCTGGACTCCACTTGCTAACCGCTATGACGATGGTGGGTTCTCCGGTGGCTCAATGGAGCGACCCGCCTTGCAGGAGCTTCTGAGCGACATAAAAGCGGGCAAGCTCGATACCGTGGTCGTTTACAAAGTGGATCGCCTCACCCGGGCGCTCACCGACTTCGCCAAAATCATTGAAATCTTCGATTCCCACTCGGTCAGCTTTGTCTCGGTGACCCAGCACTTCAACACCACGACTTCAATGGGCCGGCTCACCCTGAACGTGCTGCTTTCCTTCGCCCAATTCGAACGAGAAATCACTGGCGAACGAATTCGCGACAAGATTGCAGCCTCGAAGAAGAAGGGGATGTGGATGGGAGGGGTGGTCCCAATGGGATACGAGTGCGTGGACCATCGGCTCATCGTCAATGAGGCTGAAGCCGAGACAGTCCGCGAGATTTTCACTCAATACATAAAGCTGCGAAGCGTCCGAGAGTTGAAGAAATACCTGGACCAGAGTGAGCTACGCAGCAAGGCACGCACCAGTGCCGCTGGACTGAAATCAGGCGGGGCGACGTTTTTCCGGGGCGCCCTCTATCACCTCCTCAGGAACCGCATCTACATCGGTGAGATTCACCACAAGGACCAGTGCTATCCGGGGCAGCACCAGCCAATCGTCCCTCGCGAGTTGTGGGACCGAGTGGCTGCCCTCCTTGATTCCAATAATCAGGCCCACAGGTCGGGAGCATCCCTTTCGACGCCGAGCCTGCTCAGTGGCAAATTGTTTGACAGCAACGGAGCCCGATTCACACCTACCCATGCTGCCAGGGGCGCGAAACGGTATCGCTATTACACCTCACAGTCTGTTATCCGGCGGGAAGGCACCCAACCCGAAATCACGCGGTTCCCGGCCCAGGACCTGGAAAACTTCGTCCTGGGGCAAATCCATCTCCTGCTTCAGGCCCCGGACAAATGCACAGCGGGGACCGAAGACAGCCCAAGCAAAGAGGCGGTCACAGAACGAGCCAACGATCTGGCGAAGAAATGGCCGAAACTGGAAATCTCGAAGCAACATGAATTCACGAAGAGCATCCTGAGGCGCGTGGTGGTAGGCAAGGCTGCGGTGTGGATCGAAATCGACCAAACCAAAATGTTCACGGCTCTGCTGGGGCAGAATTCTGAAGCTCTCTCCCCATCAAGCGGACGCAAACATGAAATTCTGAAGCTGTCTGGCGATTTCCAAGCTCTCCGTCGAAGCGGACAGATCAGCGTAATTGACCCTCAGAATGGCTCATCCTTCGAAGGACCAACTGTGCCGTCCCTGGTGAAAGCGATCGCACGGGCTCGGGACTGGTACGAACGAATTGCTGGGGGTGAAATTACCACGATGGCTCAGCTGTCCCAGGAATCAGGGCTACGTCGGCGATACCTCAGGACAATCCTGCACTGCGCAACGCTGTCGCCTCAGATCACCGAGGCACTGCTGCTGGGCAGGCACCAGCCCAACCTCTCACTGAAAGGTGTTCTCCGTGACATGCCACTCGGTTGGGGGGAGCAGGAAACGATGATCCCGTTTCTCCGCATGATGAGTGGATGATTCTCGACATCACAACCAGCAGACTTCAATTCCTAGAGCGCACGGCGCGTGGATCGTCGGCCTGAAATGCGCGTATGTCCGATGCATGGGTTATCGGGAGGATTTTTCGTAACCCGGCGCGTGCCGCCGATGCCGAGCGGTTTTACGATCCCGTCGGGTTTCCCGACTCGGTGCAGCGGGCTTTCGATGACCTTCGGGAGCTTGGAACGGGTCAGCATCGTCCGCGCGTCCTCGTCGCGGACCCTTATGCACTCGATGAGCGCTCGCTTTATGCGATTGGAACGATTGCCGCGCGTTTTGGCGGCGTGGCGTTCATCGATGTCGCCAGCAGCTTCAAAGCGGGAGACACGGATGCGGTGCCAGAAAAAGCCGGACGTTTCAGTGGAATTTGGGAGGCGTTCATGTCGTGGATCGCACGCTCGCGCCGCAAGTCGGCGGACGCCACGAAGCGCCAGGAAACGGAGCGCAGAACCTTCGAGACGGCTGACCGCGTAACCAGCACCCTCAAGATTGGGTTTCGCTTTTACCGGGCAGAACGGTTGCATGACCGATTCCTTGTCGTTGGCGACCGTGTGTGGCACGTCGGCCCCTCGTTCAACAAAATCGGCGAGCAGGTTAGCGCGATCGTGGAAATGACCGACGATAAAATCAGGGGACAGGTTCTCGAATCCCTAGGGCGGTTTACCGCGGGGACTCTCCTCAAGGAGACGAAGCCATGAGCGATGCTTGGTACAGAATTTTGAAGCAATCTCCGTTTTCCGGCCAGCGCCAGGCTGAGGCTCGCCCCGACGCCGCCGAAGTCGAGATCGCACTGCAGGAGTGCGAACAGAAAGGCGTTACCGATAGAGATTCCGGCCGTGTGGCCGCATACGCATGGTACTCCGGCATCGAGAATGACAGGGTGTTGAAGCTCGTCCGCGCAGCAGACGCCGGCAAGGTGCTGCTGCGTGAACTGTCCTGTTACAAGCTCCCAGGTGAACGCAAGAGATTAGAGCTGATCGCACCGTTGGTACATCGTGGAAGCACCTTCAATCTGGCGCAATCTCTTGGTAATCCGCAAATAGGCTGGGCTGTGACGGTGAAAGAGACTGTGCATGCTGACCAAGGAGGTCTCCCTATGACCGACGAAAAGTCGCTCTTGAATGTTAAGGAGTTTGCGGCGCTGCTAAATGTCACCCCGGCCTGCATCCGCCGCTGGCTTTTAGAACGCAAAATCGCATGTGTGAAAGTCGGCGGCCGGCTCGTACGCATTCCCATCAGCGAGCGCGACAGAATCGTCGAAGACGGATTTCGCCCTGCTCGCGAGGATCGTAATGGCCGCTGAGCCTCCCAATATCATGCTGTCTGCTTTGACTGCCGAGCACGCGGCATCCTTTGCCCGCATTGGTGTCCCTGATGATCTACTGGCCGCATCCGGAATCCGCAGCGTGACTAATGCTGAAGCGCGTGGGTTCGGCTTTCAGCTTTCGTCAGCGTCCGATTTGTGTGGAATCCTGTTTCCCTATCACGATCCTGCGTCCGGTCGGCCCGTAACGGCGCGACTCCGACGGGATCATCCCGATATTGATTCCTCCCGGAAAATCGTACGGAAATACGTCAGCCCGTATGGGGACAACCGGCACCTGTACTTCCCGCTCGGAGCGAATGCCTTTCTGGGGGACACATCGGTTCCCGTGGTTTTGATTGAGGCGGAAAAATCCGCGCTGGCGTTGACGGCACTGGCAGCGCGCGCCGACAGGCAACTCCTCGTTGTCGCGACTGGAGGCTGCTGGAGCTGGAGGGGCAAGGTGGGAATTGAGACGGTATCCGACGGCAGTCGCCATGAAGTCAGGGGCGCATTGCCGGATTTGGATCGAATTGATTGGGGAGGCTCTCGGGAAGCCGTGATCTGCTTCGACGCAAATTCTCAAACGAATCCAAACGTTTGCACAGCACGCCGCGCGCTCGCAGAAGAGCTTGTCGCACGCGGCGCGTCAGTGAAAATCGCAAGCGTTCCTCAGCAGGAAGACGTGAATGGCCCGGACGATCTGATTGCGGTCTGCGGTGATGCCGCCGCATGGGCCGTGATCGATTCCGCAGAGTCGGTTGAGGTAGCGGCATTGGCCGATGCTGAGTCGGCCATTGCTTTGTTGGAAGCAGATAAGAAGCAATCTCCGTCTCTTGCTCTTGAGGCCATCGCTGCGGTTCCGGATTTGCTCCGGCGCACGTTGCTAATTGGCTGCGTTGCGAACTTGCGAATTCCCGGATTGACGAAAGCGGCCGCGACGGATTGCATCGCCACATTCAATAAGCAAAGGGAGACGAAACACGCTGAAGCGCAGGCGCTAGCACGGCAAGGTCGCTTGCTCCGATTGCCCGTCACGCCCGCGCAACTGATAGCGGACGTTGAAATCTATTATTCGCGCCGCCGGCATCTGCCCGAGGGCACGGCTCTGGTCGAAGCGTTGTTTTGCCTCAATACATACGTTTTCGACGTGTTCGATACGACGCCTTATCTGCTTTATGAAAGCGCGACAGGAGGTTGCGGCAAAACGACGGCGCTTGAATTCCACGAGGCAATATGCGCACGCGCATACCTGGGGGTTGATCCTACTGCTGCCGTGCTTTTTCGCCGAATTGACCGCGACCGGCCCACATGGTTGCTGGACGAGGCGCGTGTTTTGCAGACGCGGGGTGACCGCGGGCAGGAAATTCTCGCACTGTTCGACGCGGGCTACAAGACGGGTGCAACGGTTTCGCGCGCCGAAGACCACGGAAAGGAACTGCGCGACTTCGCCGTTTATTGCCCGAAAGTGCTAGCAAAGATCGGTGGATTCAAAGGAACGCTGCTTGATCGCGGGATCGTCATTCATCTCGAAAAAGCCCTTGGATTGCCGCAGACACGACGGAAGGTGCTGGCGAAAGAAGCTGGCCCACTCAAGGATGTTCTTGAAGCCTATGCTCTGCAATATCGCCCAACGCTTGAGGGGTTTTACAAGGACGAACCGGACCTAACTTACTGGCCCGCACTTTCCGGGCGCGAATCGGAAATTTGGGATCCCTTGCTGATGCACGCACGACTGGCAGGCCCGGAAATTGAGAAGCGTGCGCTGGAAGTAGCATTGCGATTCTCACACGGCAAAGCAAAAATCGCCCTCGTAGAAGACCTCAACCTGGGCTTGGCGGCAGAGGCACTGGAGGCATTGGAAGCGCGCGGTGACGACAACTTCCTACCGAGCGCGCTCGTTGCGGACCTCTTAAATCGAGAAGTTTGGGGTGAGCACCTTGCCGAGCGGAACAGTGATAAGGCGAAGGTCTCATTGATCGGAAAGTTTTTCAGGCGGTTTAGGCTTCAGGGAGACCATACCGTGGCGGGCACTCGATACAGCCGCTTGGAGGCGATAGGTGCGCTACGCCGTCATGTCCCCGGTGCTCAACCGCCTAGAAGTGTCAATGTGTCAGCAAACGAAACAACCCTCAAAGAATCAGGAGATTGCGCGCCTGACACTTGTTCTCAGGAAGTGTCAGCGGAAGTGTCAGCGGCTCAAACCGCTGAGCCGATAGGGGTTCTGGTTGCGCCTGACACCTTGACGCCTCAATGCGTGGTGGAGGAAGACCTGTGAGCGTCGCCGAAACCTTGAGCGAAGTCGAGGTCAGCGGCGCAGCTCTGCTGCTGGACGGAGACCGAATCCGGATTCGGTATCCGGAAGCTCAGCAGCACGAAGAATTGGCGACTCAAATTGCCTTTCTGCGCGCCCACCGGGACGAAGTGGCGGAATGTCTTCGTGCGCGTGCAATCGCTCCCGGAATGCCTCCGGGCGTTCGCCTGGTCGGATGGAATCTGAAGAGCCCGCCTGTGGCGATTGATACGTGTTCCGTGGTCGTTGATTCGGATCTATTTGCGCGCAGGACTATCGAGCAATTGCGGATTGCACTAGCGCAACCGAAGCGCTGGGTCGGATGGACCGTCCCGCAATTGATGGATCGGCTCGCCCAAGTGGGCGTCGTTGTAGCGCTCGCGCCCACCACGCCCGAGAACACATGAGCATCGCAGATCTAGTCGGCTGCGATGTCCATATAACGGCCTACAATCCAATCTCGGCATTTCCCTTCTATCTCATCCGGAGAGCTATCATTGAGTAGCGGAAGCTTCTCTTTGAAGCGCTCTTGAAGCATTGATACCTGAAATGCCCTCGGAGGAGAGACCTGCTCCCACTTCAATCGAGCGGCCTCAAGAAAGTTCGCCGCGAGCTTATATTGCTCCCGGCCAATCAACAGTTCCCCTATCCAGCGTCGAATAAAACCCCGGTTCATTACATGCTTGTGGCGGTCCTTCTCGATTAGCAGCGCTGATTTCTGATAACAGATAAGCGCCAAGTTGATTTGACCCATATAGTGTAGGCAGCGCCCAATATTCCCATAATACGCACCGCCTTTAGATTCATCTAGTTCCTCCGGATCTGTCACTAGCGTCAGATCACGGCCTGACAAAAAAAACGGAAGCGCAATTTCGGGCTGTCCAGCATCCCGTTGGGCCAACGCAAGATCGTGATCAATTTGGGTGTATGTGTCAACATCTGACACGTCTTTTATAGCTCGCCCCTTCATCCCCCATTTCACTGCATCAGCAAAATCGCCGCGGACCCACTTCGAATGGCACTTCATATAACAATACAATATGTAACGAGAATCCCTCTCGGCTACCGTCAACTCGTATTTCTCCAATAATGCGTCGATCTCACCATACTCACCTACTTGTGCAAGTGTCTCAATATAGGTGCTAAATACGCGGTCGAAATGTTTATACTTACCATGCTCTGTTACCCAGTCCATAGATGCTAGCAATAGCTGCACCACTCTAGTAAACTCTCTACTATAGCCGCTCGCGCTAAAAGCGTCTGCAACTTCTTCGAGGGCCGCCAACGCAAGGCCAAGTTTTCCCGCGGCAATGTCGAGCTCTGCCGCCTGAGTCCAATACTGAAGGATCGTTAAGCCAGGGCTTTTCTCTAGCTCGGAGCTGTGACTGCCCATAAAGCGTTGGTACCACTTTATAATATCGTCAATAAAACCAATGCGGTCTACGCGCGAAAAACTTTGCCGCACAAATTGCCGAACCAGAGGATGGAGCTCCAATACGTCGTCTGCAGACTGACGCCTTTTTACAACAACAAGGTTCATGGCCTTAAGTGTTTTCAGCGCCTTAATCACCTTCTGATACGGACGGTGCCGCTTCAGATATTCGGTGATTTCAGTTTCAGTCGCAGGCCTAACTGTCTCTGCCATTGAACGCAACACTAATTTCTCGCGATCCTTAAGAGTCATCCAAATCGAGCTTAGCGTCCTCTCAGGCAATGGGCCTTGCTCAGCTCGC
>QGNH01000188.1_pt2 | contig 11172 bp, 18 predicted proteins | sample 1735481 | NCBI WGS metagenome assembly QGNH01 (sample SAMN09239004, study PRJNA386568) | Viral metagenome, whole genome shotgun sequencing project. | reverse complement strand
CCGCCTCCACCGCCGCCTCCTCCGCCGCCTACGCCGACGCCCGTAATAAATCACGTCTTGAAACCGCGCAACTCGTGCGGTCAATGCTGACGCCTAATTTTAAGGGGAAATAAAATGGCGAAAAACTCGGCGGCAAATGAGACGATGGCTGGTACTGAGGTGCTCGCCGACCTGTCGTTCAAGGATTACACGACGCGGCCCGGCATGAGAGCCAGTTACCTTTCCGCGCTATCCCGTGGCACGCCCGGCGGGGCTGAGTGGGTCCGCACGCACGAATTTGACACCGCCTCCATGCGCTTGGGCCGGGCCGTTCATTGCATGGTTCTCGAGCCGGACGTTTTCGCCTCGTCCTATACGTGCGGGGGCAGTCCAGTCAACCAGAAAACGGGCAGGCCATACGGAATTGAAAGCGATAAATACAAAGAATGGGAAGCCATCCAAAAGTTGCCGGTAATTTCCAGCGAGGAACATCGGCTAATCTGTGGCATGGCTGAGTCCATAGCCGCGCACCCGATAGCACGCCAGATCAGGGACGGCCCCAGGGCTACGGAACTAAGCCTGTTTTGGGACTTGGACGGGCTGGCGTGCAAAGCGCGACTGGATTGCCTTCAGGCGGTCAAAAATACCGTGTGGGACATTAAAACGACTGCCAGCGCAGCCTATAAAGCCTTTGAGCGTTCTATGCTGACTTATTGTTATCACCAACAGGCGGCGTGGTATTTAGACGGCGCCAGCCGGTGCGGGCTAATTGACGGGCCCGCGGCCAAGTTCCTGTTTTTGGCCGTTGAAAACAGTGCCCCATTTAACGTTGCGGTCTACCAGGCATCCGGCGCGTTGCTCAACGCCGGCCACCAGGCGAACGAAGCGGCGCTTGACCTTTACCGCAAGTGCGCGACGACCAAACACTTCCCGGCCAGTTATGCCGATGAAATCATTGTGCTGGATTGTCCGGCGTGGATGCAGGAACAGGAAGAGGCATTGGAGGCTTGAATATGGCAAAGGACCCGGAAGAAGATTTACCCGCGCCGCCGTGGCGCACACAGTTTGGAAGCTCCATGTGGTCCCCGGGCGATATGGCAGAGGGGCAGGTTATCAAAGGCAAATTCAAGAGCTACAAGGCCAAGTTGCTCTACTGCAAGGGCAAGGCGGCGGTCAAGATAACCTGCATAGTAGCCGTGGAGAAGGGCTGTGGGGCAACTGCTGAACAGGTGGTGGCGCGTGACGGCGGGAATGAACTGGTGATGCCCGTGGCGATCAACAAGACCTCCGGCGTGGAGCTAACCGCCGCTTGGGGCCGTGGCCATAAGAGCAAAGACCCGAAGCAGGGCTGGGATTACTCAAGCTGGATGAACCGACCAATCGAAATCCGACGCGGGCTGGTCAAGGCATTTGGGGCAATGAAACCCGCCGTGCTGGTTACGCCGGGGGCGGAAAGCGCAAAGGCGGCACCACCAGCGCAAGCCAAACAGGCCGGGGATGACCTGGAAGATTTGACGCCACCAGATTCTCCAGAAGCATACTGAGCGCCGGTCAGTGAACGTGCGGAATTTCGGGTTTTCGGTTGACAGGCGAACCATGACGACGGTGAAAAAAACTTTGGCAGCGTGGAGACGGGCACAGAACCAAGCCCGCCAGGCCGTGGAGCGTGCAACCCGGTTGTATCACGCCTATGGCCGGGCGGTGGACGCGGAACGTAATTTGACCCTTTTACGCAAGAAGCGAAAAACCGTAAAGGGTCAAACATAACCAAACATAACAGTTGGCGTCATAGGTTGATTTGGTGTTAAAGGGTCAAGTAATTTTAGGGGTGATTTTTATGGACAGATTTCGACGTTATATCTATAATCAAAAGCTAATGAGGCGTGACATTCCGGCGTCGCGGCTGCTGGTAACCCTCCACCACGCCGCGCGCCGTGCCGGGGCAGGGCGAGAGAGCGAGCGCAGACAGACTCTTAGCTATCGCCGTTGGGGTACTGCAAACCCGTGACGGTTGCCCCGGATAATTTAACCGGCGCGTGCCGGTGGCTGGCTGAGCGTTGCGGGTGACAATGGAACTTGACCCGCAACGCGAACAGCCGGAAAGGTGACGATGAGCACAAAACGTAAATACCGCATACGCGCTTTTCAGGCATGGGACACAGTGAAATGCAACGCGTGTCATGGCAGCGGGTTTATAGGCGAATATACCTGCACGGGGTGCCGTGGGAGCGGGTATTTCTCGCGGCATTATGAATACTTCCTGTGCGCCAGGCCAACAGACGCGCCGAAGGAGAGGAAAGGGCTTGACCGTGCTTAAAGACCCCGCACAGTTTGAACTGCTCAACGCGAAACAGCGCGACCGGCTCCGGCGCGAAACATACTATCGGGATACTATCAATGCGCTTTGCGCTGAGTTGAACGTAGAAAGACCGGAGTATGAATATCGCTTTTGCCTGACCCGTCAATGGCGCATGGATGCGGCATGGCCTAAAAGATTGGTTTATGCCGAGGTAGAGGGAGGAATTTTCAGCGGGCGCGGCAACGCGAAAAAGCGCGGCCATACCACCAGCGTCACGGTGTTTTTGCGCAACCTGGAAAAGTACAATCAAGCCGCCGCCGCCGGTTGGCTCTTAATACGCGCCACTACGCTGATTAAAGACTTGCGGCCCAGGGCGAAAATAAGCAAGCGCACCGGCTTGCCACTGCCACAAAAAAACGTGCCTGGCTACGGCCTGGAAAGCCCGGAATTAAAACAAGTGCTCGCCCAGGCGCTGCGATTGCGCACGCCCGCGCTGGTGCGGATGGAGGTCTCGCAATGAAAATTCCGCCGCCGCTTGACAAGTTCATGTGCTCACATTGCGGCGAGCAGCATCCAACTGAATATTGCCCAATTCACGCGCAATCTGAGCGCAGCATCAGGCACAAGCCGCTTGACAAGAGGACGCGAATAATTAGGAAGCCAATTACATTAAGTGCCAATACGATTAACTTGTGCATAAGAATTGTCAAGAAAAGATGTGGTATTACTTGCAAATCCCTACGGAGTTTGCATTGGTTGCATAGGCTGGCGAGAGGAGGCAGAAAGTGAAAGCAAAAGAAATGCTGATCGAATACTATCGGGCATCAGCGCTAGTCGAAAATTACGAGCGGAAGCAGCGGCGTCGCATACTCCAAGGCCGCCGCCACTATTTCCACTTTAAAAAGACCCGGCTGGCTGCGAAACTTGAAGGGCGAGTCGAGGCGTGCGAAGAAATCCTGGCGCTCTTGGAGCGGGAAATATGAAGAGCGACATTAAGCATTTAGAAAAGGCCGTCAAAGCGGCTATGATCCAGTGGAACCGGGCCTGCGATAAAACCGGAAAAGTGGTGGCGGCCGCGCAGAACCGCCACGAGCGGAACTATTTTCAGGGGCCTGAGCGGAAACGATACGAGCGCGCCGTCAAAGCGCTCGCCGCCGCGAAAGCAGATTGTGCGGTGGATGAACTGGTTAGGGTCAACGCTGACAAAGGCTGGAATGGTATAGCGCCATTCCCATTTTTGGAGGATAAGACAATGGGTAAGGTAGATTGTGTAGCAGGAGATACCGTCGAGTTGGAAGTGTGGATTAAGGAGAACATAAAAGGCGAGCCAAAGCCCGACGAGGGGGTGGGCGAATCAGCCTTAAGAATTTTGAAACACTACCGTTTCGCGCTTAAGCAAATCGCGCATCGAGCAACATTTCCGCAGGACAAGAACAGCGATTGCGAAATAGCCCGTAAGGCTCTTGGCCTTGACGACATACCTGGCCCTGGTAGGGATGGGCGAATAGAGCAAGCATTTGCCCTATATCACGACGCATTATCACTGACGAGTTCAATGATTCTGAGCGGCGAGGCGATGTCGGATACGGCGAGGCAAATGATTAAGGCAGCCTTTGACGCTGCTGCCGCTGTTGACGGACAGTAGGCGCGGAAGGGAGGCGGACGATGAGCAAGCGCAAGCCGCTGGACCGCACAGGACACAGGGAGCATCTTAAAAAGTGCTGCTACCCGTTTGAGCCGTGCAGTTGCGCTTCTAAGCGCAAGAAGCTCGACAAGCTAGACCCTGATACCGTGGCAAAATGTGTTGATATAGTCCTAACACATTGCTCCGCGTCAGGCTTTTGCTTAGGGATAGGGGAGTTATGTATATAATTCCCATAATTTTAGGTCATGCAAAGTTTTACCCTTACAATGCGCCACTGAGCGCGGAAAGGAATACCATGCCAGATGACATAGTTTGGTTTGATGTTGGTCGCGGTAATGCGTCTCCTAGTAATTTTAAATCGTCCGATGTTGCTTGGTCTTCGTGCGCGGGTTCACACACCGGCAAACATCGCAGCGTTGGCGTTCTGATTGGGCTAAAGGTAGCAAAGGAGTTAAATTGGCAGGATTCTGATAAAATGATTCCTGGGGTTAAGAATAATGGGTGGCTTTTGGTTAGAAGGGCAAAAGAAAATGAGCCTGGCTTACTCTTGCGCGAGAGAAATAACACGTCACAGTCTCAAGGCAATGCGCAGGCACTACGTTTTCAAATGAGCGGAAAATCATCCGAGTTATTTCCCAACAGTGTTTGTATGCACATTGTTGAGCACCGGATAATTGATGGCATGTTGGAATTTAAAATAAGCTGCCCAGAGCCGCGCTAGTTTTCGGCGCGATTTTCCTTGATGGCGCCGCGAAAATGGCGTACAGTGGGTGCCGGGAATGGTGAACTTCCGATGCTTGAAAATGCAATGCCAGCCCTGCCTCGTGTTCCTGCGCAAGCGGGGATCGCCGCTTCACCACGGCCCGAGCCGGCTGGCGTTGCTTAATTTTCGCGTGGGGGCGGGGAAGGTGGAGGAAGTGAAGCGTGGAACTACTGAGCATCCAAAATTCAAGAGCCTGTGTCAGCGCCTTAATTTGCGGATATATGAAGCGGTAGGACTGTTGGAATGTCTTTGGCAGTTTACGGCCCGTTACGCCCGACCTGGAGACGTAGGCCGGTGGACCGACGAGGACGTAGCCGCCTTTTGTGGCTGGCCGATGGATAAAGCCGCGGATATTATGGCGGCGTTGGCCGATACTGGCTGGCTTGACCGCGATGAAGGTGCCCGCTTCCTGATACATGACTGGCACGACCATGCGGACGACGCAACTCACATGGCTATTGCCCGGGCGCGGGAATGGTTCGCAAATGGTAAAGTCCCTAAATTCAGCAGGTTATATAAAAAGGAACAAGAGAAATTGCGCACATACTACGCACAGAATACGCCTCCCGTGCGTAGGTTGTGCGCACAGAATACGCACACAACACGCACGGTGTGCGCTATCCCTCCCCTCCCCTGCCCTGCCCTTCCCTCCCCTCCCATAAAGCCGTGCGCACAAAAAGCTGTGCGCACAGCGCCGGTGAGCGAGGCTGAACAAATTTATCAAGCATATCCAAGAAAAACTGCGCGGAAAGCGGCCTTAAAGGCAATAACGGCGACGCTGAAAGAGAAGGACTTTAAATTTCTTCTTGAGGCCGTCCAAGCTTACACAGTTGCCGTGGAGCTCTGGCCAGCGGCGGACCGCGAGAAATATGTTCCATACCCGGCCACATGGTTTAATGATGGCCGTTACGATGACGACCGCGAAACATGGAAACGAAACGGAGGCGGCAATGGAGCAAATCGGGGAAATAATCAAGCGCAGCATGGATACCACAGCGGCACACGCGGCGCCGACGTGCGCGCCATTCTTGAGCAAAAGCGACGGGAATCTGAAAAACTCGAAAGGGCCGAGTCCGAGGGGATCGAAGATAAAATCAGAACTGGCGATGATACCGCCGTCTCTGCGTAGGATTTTAGAGACTCGCATAGATATTTTAAGCGTCTCGCCGTGGTTGTTTTGGGGTAAGGCTGGTAGCGGAAAGACTTGCGCGGCAGTCGAGATTTATAAGCGGTGGGGAGGCATGCGTGCTTTTTGGGATGCGCAAAAAACGATGTCCGCATTTTTTGAACACGAATACACCATTCGCAAAACGCTGGAAGATGCCGATTTAATTGTTTTGGATGATGTTGCGGCCAGATCACCAACAAACCCGCAACTAGACGCATTGCGAATGATTTTAGAATGGCGGCGCGGCAAGCCCTTGCTAATCACGAGCAATCTTGGTCCAGATGCGCTTGATACGGTTTTAGACGACCGTTGTGCGAGCCGGATATGTGCGGGATGGTGCCATGAATTTAAAGACGCAGACAGGCGTTTATTGGGGGCGATAATCACATGACGCTTTTCAGGCCGGTCAGCATACCGGGGATCGAGGTGCCGCTGTGACGACCGACGACCGGGCCGCGCAGAACGCAGCGCTCAAATCCACGCTCGACCGCGCTGACCTGACCGGCCTGTGCGGCGCCTGCCAACGTGACGCCAGCGCCTGCCAGCACACCGGCGGCGGCAGAGACGGAACGGTTTGCGCGGGGTTCGTGGCGGATGAACGGAAAGTGGCGGGGATTTTGGCGTTGGATGATGCTGCGTTGCATCGCGAGGGGAGGGTAGCGTGAGAATCGTTTTATTTTGCAACTGGTATAAGTGCTCAGACGCCAAGCATCAAGAGGAAATTGATTTAGCTCTTGAAAAGAATCTTGGCTTAGATGTGGATAGGGTTGTGACAGTTGTTCAGGATAAAGACTTTGAAGAATTACACGAACGATGGGACACACATATAGAAATTGTTAAACATCGCCACACTTTTAACGACATTTTTGAGTTAGCGGTAAAGGAGCCACGAGAAACGATATGCTGCACGGCTAATGCAGATGTTTATTGGGATAAAACAATAGAAAATATATCCAAACTTGACTTGTGGGGGAAATTTTTATGCCTGACGCGACATAACAACGGCGTGCTAAATCTACAACCGCAAGGCAGTCAAGATTCTTGGGTGTGGTTAAGTCAATGCACGCCCCGAACCTTTTCCGAAACCCTAGAGTTAGGCCGCTACGGTGTGGACGGAAAGCTAAACTTCCATTTGCTCTCAGACGGGTACGCGCTAGAAAACCCGTGTAACACCGTGCATGTTCACCACCTCCATGCGGAGGGAAAGTTTGACAGCCCGCATCGCTTCCCCGCCTACGAATACCCGCTCGGCTTCGTGGCGCCACCTAACCGGCGCGGCCAAAATAAGGCCTGGATTGAAAACGTGCCGGGCGAGCGCGGGGATAGATTACCGACTGTGAGAACGAGACAGGTAGTAGGGGCAGACGGAAAACTCTCAATCGAAAGCTGGTGACAAATGATAGACCCTTTGATTCAGGCTCCTACCGGCGGATACCCGACTCGGGACGACATAGCCCGCAAGTATTGTCCCGGGGCCGCGTGCGCCGAGATTGGCGTTGCCTTTGGCGGCTTTGCCCGCGTGATACTGGCGCAAAAGCCAAGCGTGGTGTATCTCGTAGACCCGTGGCAGCACCAGCCAGAAAGCGTGTATGGAGGCGATCAGGCAAATGAGCCACAAACAAACTTCGATAACACATTCCGCCACATGAAGCGCGAGTTTGGGCCGCTGCCAAACGTGCGATTGATGCGGATGTTTGGCTTTGACGCGGCGCAACAAATAGAAAATAACACGTTGGATTTTGTGTACATTGATGCCGTACATACCCTCCCAATGGTTCTTGCAGATTGTTGCATGTGGTGGCCGAAGTTAAAAAAGGGTGGACTTTTATCAGGACATGATTTATCGCTTGGTGAAATGGGGGTGAAGGGCAGCGGCAATTATACGCCAGCGCTGCAAGTTTCAGAGGCGCTCAAAACATTTTTATATTTAGTTCATAAGCCCCAGTGTGACGTTGTGCCAGATGATCAATCCTCTTGGGGAATATTCAAAGGGCTTTAACATGCGCGTAGCGATATTTATCCGCAGCTATTCCAGCGATGCCGCATGGTTGACCTACTGTTTGCGCAGCATCCGCAAATTCTGCACAGGCTTTGCGTATGTGCTCGTGACCGTGCCTGACCGTGACGCCCACATTTTTGCGCCGATGCAGAGTCAGTTTGGTATCCGCTTGCACACGTACCAGGTGACGCGCAAGCCGATGTTGTCGAGCGAGGTCCAGTTGTGCCACGCTGATTCTATTTGCCCCGATGTTGACGCGGTATGCACGCTGGACAGCGACTGCTTATATTACAAGCCCGCTTCACCACTTGACAATCTTCTAGGTGGCAGGCCAATTCTGCGCGGCCAGGCGTTTGAACTATTGGCGCGTGAAAACAATCCCGGCGTTATCTGGCAGGGCGCGGCTGAAATGGCGCTTGGCTGGAAGCCGGAATACGAGTGCATGTGTCATCCAACTATTTTCTTATGCAAAACCTTTGCGCCGTTTCGCGCTTGCGTGGAGAAGCACACCGGCAGGCGCTTTGATGATTACGTGCTGTCGTGTCAAGAGCGCTGGCCGCAATCGTTTGCGGAACTGACCAGCCTGGGCGCGTTTGCAATGCGAACAGGCGATTACTTTTTTGCGGATATGCACGGTGTCGGGAAAGCTGCTATAACCGACAGCGGTGAGCCGGTCAACGCACACAAACTGAAACAGTTTTGGTCAAAAGGACCGATGCCAACGGCTGAGTTGGAGGCGATTTTAGAATGAACGTGCCAATATTTATCCGCTGCTTTTGGAAAGATGCGCCGTGGTTGCATTACTGTATCCGCTCTTTAAAAAAGTACGCTCAAGGTTTTTCTGAAATCGTGGTGACGGTGCCAAGCCGCGACCATGCCATATTTGAACCGATGCAAAAGCAGCACGGCTTTAGGCTGAATGAATACGCTGTGCGTGAAGATAAGCCGATGATTCATGGGATGCTGCAAGTTTGCCGGGCTGACGAAATCTGTCCTGAAGCGGATTTCATTTTCTTTGTTGATGCCGACTGTTTAGCTTGCCAAACCGTCACGCCGCTTGATTACTTTGCGGACGGCAAGCCCGTCTTGATTGGCCGCAAGTTCCTGAGAATGAAAATATCTCAAAGCGAAACGGAGCGGTGCCAATTCAAACAGTGGAAGCCGGTCATTGAGGCGATGTTGGGCTATACGGCAACGCACGAAACAAATTGCAGAGTGCCAAGCATTTTCAGGCGCGAAACGTTGGCGCCGTTCCGGGAGCATGTGGAGAAGTACGTTTGCAAGCCTTTTGATGAATACGCTTTTTCATGCCGCGACCCGTACCCATACACGTTTTTGGAGTTTGGGCCGATAGGCAATTACATCTTGCGTTACGAGTCCCATCTGTATAGTTTCTTTGACAAAGACGGGCCGGAAATCCAACGCTTTGCGGACTCAGGCGCACCTAATGCGATCTGGTCAAACAAGATTAAGCAGTGGTGGAGCCACGGCGGGATAACCGAAGAAATCAAAAAGGAATTGGAGGCTATCTGTGCTGGCGCTTAAAAAGGTCACGCTTGTATCAATCGTCACGCGCCAGCACGCTGCGGGTCGCGCCGCTATTGATGATTGCCTGAAACAAGCCACGTTTGACGGCGTGATCGTGTTCACAGACCAGCCCGATTACTTTAGGGGGCTTGGCTGTTCCATTGTCGAGCCGCGAGAGTACCGGCAATGGTGCTGCTGGCGCCTGATTGAAATGCCAAAGCACCGCGACAAGTTCGCCGGCCATATCCTGTTTGTGGAAAGTGACGCGGCCATAGTTAAGCCCGAGGCGTGGACTAAAGCATTTTTAGAATTTGACTATATTGGTGCGCCGTGGACTGACGGCGTGCAGGGCAATGGCGGCTTTACGCTTATGAGCCAAAAACTATTGGCCGAATTGAAAACGCTGAATATACCGGCGACAGTGACCGCCTGCAACCCCAGCGATTACAAGATTTGCCGCGTCTACCGGCGTTACCTTGAAGCGCAAGGGGTTAAGTTCGCGCCGCTTGAGGTTGCACAAAAGTTTTCTTCGGAGCAGGGGCCTTACACTCAATCGTTTGGCGTCCATTCGTATCGGGGTTGTCAGCAAAAGGTGATTGATGAACATAAAAAATTTCACTGACGAGGACCTGCGGGCGGCCTATAACCAACTCATGCAGGCTAAGCCGCAACTGCCGCACTACAGGCGAGCGCGATTGGCGCTGATTGACGAAATGGAACGGCGCGGCGAGGCTCAAGACGCAATCGTTAGGAAAGCGCAGGGCCGCGTGGTTATGAATGAAGCCAGTAAGGTTTTAGCACAACGGTTTCCGATTTTTAGATGGGGGCGGCGATGATAAAAGTTGAGGAATTTATTGCGCATTGTGGGCGAGTTGCAAGATTTCAAATGGAGAAAAAATGAATCTAAAAATAGGAATTGTGGTTTTAGCGACCGGGCCTTATATTCAATTTGTGCCGGACTTGATTGAGTCCGTGCGAAAGTATTTTCTCGTGGGAACTGCAGGGATAAGCCCGTTCATTCTCACGGACGCGGCCACCTGCCTTGAGGGCGTGCGCTGCCCGATTGAACACGCGAAGTGGCCGGGCGTGAACATGCACCGTTATCATTCCGTGCTGCGTTACGAAAAACAGTACAAGGGAATGGATTTTCTTTTTAACTTTGACGCTGACCTGATTGTCAAGCAGCCGATTGGCAAAGAGATTTTAGCGAACTTAGTGGGACTTATCAGCCCGACCGCCTGGCGTTGGCCGGTGGATAAATTCCTGTATGAGCGCCGGCCAGAGTCTGCGTCATACATTCCGTTTGGGCAAGGCAAACACTTCTTTAACGCTTCTATCAGCGGCGGTCTTATCGGGCCGTATCTGGACGCCATTGGCCGCATAGCCGCGTTGATTGACCGTGACGAACAGGCCGGGCTATCCTGTCCGCAATGCCATGAAGAAGCGGCGCTTAATTACGAGTTCCTTCATTACCCGCCCGCACTCAGCCTGACGCCCGACTGGTGCTGGCCTGTAGGCACGTATAGCCTCAAGCGAGACTTTATAAAGCCTATCGTTTCAATGAGGTTAAAGAACAAGACTCTTGACACGTTTAAGTGAATGGTGTATTGTATATGCGTCCATGCCTTTGTAGGGCGTGAGGTTGTGAAGCGATGCTAACCTTACAATATAAGGCGTATAGCAGTTTATCCTACGATTATAAGTCACCAGATAGGCACTTGACAGTTTATAGGAATGGCAAATCACATAAAACAGGGTTATGCACATCGTTGATTCTTGTAAATGCTTTGAC
>QGNH01001316.1_pt3 | contig 11179 bp, 27 predicted proteins | sample 1735481 | NCBI WGS metagenome assembly QGNH01 (sample SAMN09239004, study PRJNA386568) | Viral metagenome, whole genome shotgun sequencing project. | reverse complement strand
ATTGATGTTGATTTTAAAACTGATACCATTAAGAACTTATCAAAATAACATATAGAAACCCCGGGGAACCGTAAGCAAGTCTCCCGGGGCATACACACACTTAACCCTAAATGTGGAACAATCATTTTTTATACATGCGATCTTTTTTGATCTTCGCATCTTGTCTTTTTTGGAATTCATGCAGGCACATAGACGGTACAATGTTTATCACGTGTCCCGTAATAAAATCAACCACTACACCAACTTTATCATGCACATATAAATATCTGTTTGGCGTTCTGCCTTTCAGGCGGGTGCCATTTCTAACAATATCTCCCACCGCAACAGGAGACAGATCATATTTTTTCATCTGGTCTATTGTCGTCATTGGAAACGTCAAAGAGAATATCTTTGGTTTATCTTCGAGTGATGATGCCATAATTGGAGAACAACACATCAACAGTATCAGTAAAATCATTCGGTTGTCCTTTTAAGTTCTTCCATAGTGTCTTTTAATGCGCTTGCCATAATTTGAGCTTTGATTTCCAGAACTTCGCTTATCATTGAGATTTTGAAGGTATTCTCAAGCTTAACAAATTCCTTGTTTGGTTCAAACTCGAGATTCACCAAAGCATTATTTATTTGTAGGTTTTTTGCTAGTTCCTTTAGATCGGTGACCAAATCCTGCAAATGAATCATTTTGCATTGTATACGTTCGTATGACATCTTCTGATTTTGAGTTTTTTTTTGAGCGTCAATTGATGAAAAGAACATTAAATAACATAAAGTGAAGAATGCAATCATCCCCGCACAGAGTATTAATCTATCAAACCAGTGATTCACGCTCCCATTCCTTCTATTATTTTGTTAAGAGCTACTCTATTTTTTTTACTCACTCTTCTATTGCTGTTATTTTCCAACCTAGTTGCCCATTTACAATTTCCAGGTTCGTAGTTTCCATTATTATCTATCCTTTCAAGCGTCATTTTTCCATCCTTTGGCCTATAGCCCATATCTTCAATAAAATTATTAAACTCATTCCATCTATCACAAATTTTAATTCCCCGGCCCCCATAATTGCAATAAGATTTATGATTAGCATTATTGCATCTGTCTCTCATTGATGACCAGATATGATATTCTGGAATTGATATAAGCCCATGCTTTATTTTACTTTTATAGCCACAAATATTGCATCCTTTTGTTATTCCTTTTTTTAAAGGAGACCCAGAGATAATGCTTATGTTTCCGCATTCGCATTTACACGAATAATGAACACCATCTTTCTTAATATCAACTCTTTCTAAGACGGTCCATTTATTGAACTTGTCTCCAGGATTTATTTTAACCTTAAATGATTCTCCAGCGCATTTTCTTGAGCAGTATTCGCTGGGATTTGTTTTGCAAAAATTTTTCGCTTCAAAAATATTATTGCACTGCTTGCAAGTATGTTTCCTATATCTTCTAGTTTCAACGCATGGCCGCGAACAATATTTAGGAGGTGGCCTGTGTTTTATAATCTTCTTGGGAATAAAAAAAATACCGCATTGATTGCAGATAAAATTTTTAACCATATGATTATCTCGTTTCCATATTGTCTACAATCTTCTTGAGCTCAACTATATTGTTTTGAACTAAACTCTCTTGGCACGCAACAGCCTGACGCATCTTGGACAGTTCTTCAACTTGCTTTTTAACTTTGCCTTCAAGATTGGCTATTATTTCTTGTATCTCGGTCATTATTATTCCTTTTTGTCTATTCCTATTAACTCTTCTTCTGTATAACTTTTCTCTAAGTCGTCGATAAATTTTGTTATAGGTGGAGCGAAAAACATCATTCTTCTACAGCTTTCACACCAATACCATTCATCTGTTCCATGGGATTTGTGCGGTATATTTTCCATTTTTTTGTGGCAAACATTACACGGCACCCATTCAGTTTGAATCATACTCATTCCCTGTAGTATATATGGCTTACCGCTTCTCTTCGGATGATGTAATGTCCTAAGGCAATTTCATCATCATCACTGCGCCAATCCCGCATAAATTCTTCTATTTGTTCTTGTATTTCATCATTTAAGAAATCCTGGCTTTCACAATACTTAGCAGCATCTCTCTCTAGTCCATCTTCTCTATTTATAAAATAAATTGTTAAACGTGATCTTATTCTATTTTCGACTGTCATATTTATCCCTCTAATTCATCAATCCACTTATTCATTACTTTTTCCATGCCATATGGATACTCAGTGGGTATTTCTTGCTTTATTCTCTCTTCGTATATTTTTATTCTCCACTGATCGCACAAATCCCACGCTTTTGAAAAAGAGGTTGTTATGCCAACGAGTAGCCAGGGATCTCTTTCTTCTCTTCTTATTGCCGCATTAATATTTCTATTAACAGTTTGTTGATAGAGCTCAATATGCCAGGAACATGTACTCATGGCTTCATCATTTAAGTTCAGTTCAACGGTCCATAATTCTTCATTTTCTATCATAGTTTTCCAAATGGTCCCTTAAAGAACTCTTGTATAAAAGGTCGGAAAGTATCAATTTTACTCAATTCATTTAACGCATTGTCCATGTATTTATTGTTTTCGAAACCATAAACAGCAAATAGGGATAATAAAATAAACATTTCACTGTCTTGCATCCATGAAGCACTGCAATTTCCCATAGAGCCTTGATATCTCTTATCTTGATATTCCTTTACCTTACAATGGTAATCTTTTGGAATATTAAAAGTAGTAACAACTAGATCAGTAATTTTGCCGTTATTGAGATTCCATAGGATTCTAACGTCTTTTTTTTCTATTATCTCTTCGCTTAATTTCCAACTCATATTATTCTTTACCTTTTAAGGCGGTAACAACATCTTGCATGTGCTTCCATGACAGATGGCTTAGATCGCTTATCTTGTAGTATTTCAATAATCCAACTTCTCGTTCTGGTTGCTCACTCAATATAGATCTCAGCATGCCAAGTTGTTTATCAGAGATTGCATCGGCCGGTTTTGAATTAGCGGTTATTCCTGCTGATTCATTACCATCATCATCTTCATCGGTTGCAATTATTCCAAGCATAGTACGCATTACATATCGGCTGATATATGATATTGCTTTACCAAGTTCTTGAGAATTGGTCGGATCCTTCAAGATGATAGGTGACATTGATATCTCTTCTTCTTTGTTGAATTTAATCTTGCTAATGAGAACGTGAGATCCTTCAACGACGTCGGGGTACTGAATGAACGAAATGCCATATTTCCCCAACGCTTCTCTGGTGGCATGAACAAGTTCATTATAGCTAGAAAAACGGCTCTTATAATGAGGATTTGACCCATCAAGTGAAGCAGATTTGAATTCTGATTGCGCTTTGCTTAAAGCGGAAGCCAATGTTTCGTTATTCGTTTCCATTTTTTTCCTTTTCTTTTGGTGTCTTTGGTGGCCAGGTATATGTCTTCTTCCATATTTGCTCTATTGAAAGACCCGCATTCAAATCATCACATATCACTGATGTACAATAGCTATTGGTGGTGGCATGTGACCAATAGAGTGAGTTGTTTCTACCAGCTGCATGGGCATAGTGGCATATCTTATAATATTGAGCTTCCATTACTTGGGTCTACTTTCCCTTTTTGGGTTTAATTTTTAATAACTCATCAAAGAAATCGGCATATGTATCATTTCCGCTTGCTCTAATCATGTATTCGACATCTTTTAGTTCTTGGGCTATTTCAAATAATTGGCGCTGCTCATAATCAAGTTGATGATTCAACTCTTTTATGGTTGTTGATCGATCTTTGAATTCATCAAGACGATCATTGATTGCTTTTTCTAATGCTTGCTTAAGTTCGGGTACATTCATTGACATGATTTATCTTTCAAACATTTCTTCGAGACTTTTTTCACATATATTTCGCCATTGCGTGGCATGATTTCCGCATAGCCATATTCTTTCATCTTTATACATAAATGGGAATATACTACCTGGTTCGCTTTCATCACACTTAAAGCAGGATAGTTTATTATTATCAAGCATTACTTGTTTTTGCTTTTCGAAATCCATTAAATCCCCTTATCAATTACAAATTCAGGTATATCAATCCAATGCGTCACTAGTGACTGGCAGCTCAATCCAACAGAATGGAATCTTATCCCCTTTTTATATAAATCTTTTTTGGGGGGGCATGTTATCTTGGGAAATTGCTTATAAAAGTCATTCATATCAGTAAGCTGAGAAATAAAAAAATTGTCATCACCACAATAAACTAAAACTTTCTTATTAAGTTGTGGTAGTTCACATTTTATTGATGTCCATTTCATTATTTATTATCCAATTCATGAAATTTCTTCATTTCACGATTATATAATTGCATCGGAGATAAACTTGCTTCATGCATGGCCTGATCCCATGTCAATTTAACCTTAATTCGATTGCATTCTTTGCAATCGACAGCGCATTTATTAAAATGTAATTCACATTTATGATCTATATCAGTTGATTCGCATCCATGTTTGCATATTTCATATAACTTCATAATTACGCTTCCAATATCGTACAATTAGGATACATTTTCTCAACCTCATCTGCTCGATCTAATAGTTGTTTCTTGAGTCCTCTCATCTTTTGCTGGGTTGATAGAATTGATTTGTCTAAAACCAACTCATTATCCATCATATTGTTGAGCGCCAATTCATAGGCATTATATTTATCAATTAGATATTTGATGTCTGGGTTTTTCATGATTGTTCTTTCATTGGGTTAAATGATTTACATAGCACGTAAATTACATAAGTGCTCATAATTTACGTGCTACAATTGTTTATTTGACGCACTCCCTATGATGGGATAATGGATTCAAACGGCGGCTGCCTCTTGGTCTTATATCGCCTAGCCCAAAGGTTGACGCCCCAACCACTGATATAACTATAACATCAAATATATTCAAAGTCAATCATTTAATTGCATAATATTTCAATCAATGTATGCTTGATAGTGGAATAATGTTAATGATAAAGGAGATCAAATGAACGAAGTATTAGAAGAATTCAGCGCATCATCACCGCAGTATCAATCAGATGTGCGTATCAGGCTCAATAAATATATGGCCAAGAACCCGCTTCCTTTGACCGTACACGCACGTGGGGCTGGTGTATCACATAACTCATTATATAAGTTATTGCGCGGTGATTTGGTGACAAATATGGTGGTGTTTAAGATTGATAACTACATAAATGGAGATGAATAATGGAAGATCATTGGTATGAATTAGATATGACAGAGGCGCAAAGAGATTATCTTATTAGGTTGGGTGTTGATGAAGACGAGGTTGAGGGGTTATCTATGGGCAGCGCAAGCAATATGATTGATGAGCTTCTTCAATTAAGAAATCAATAGACACAATTCAAATAAAGAGTACAATCTGTCGCTGTTGAGATTATGGCCGAATGTATTAGCGTATAGCTTATAATCAAACGAAATCTAATACTAAAACAAAACCCCACATCGTTAGATGCAGGGTCTTGAAATTTTTGTCCCGAATTAACTTATGAGCTCCGCAGTTCGTAGTTATTAATTGGGGCGATTATTTTAAGTTTCCAATGAGAAAATAAAGGTTCCACCAAGAACAAACAGTATTTCTAGAAAGGATATGATTAAGGTATGTTATATAAGTATGTAAGTCAAGCAAAACGTGAATTTAAGTTGAATCCTAAAGGGTTTTTGGCCAATATGCCATTATCATATCAAATGTGGTTAAGTGCCTTAGTATGTTTAGACAACGATCACTTCAATGTATACCCATCACTAATTAATTTAGCGTGCAAATCGGGCATAAGTCTCAGCACTTCAAATAGAATCAGGAAATACTTGGAACGAAGCGGTGTTATTAAAACACAGCAATTCAGATCAATCAAAAACGATCCCATAAAAGTACTCGATACATTGCGATATAATTTGCATCCAATCTTACATGACCGTAATTTAAGATCAGATTTAGCCACAATCATCCCGTTTAAGAATTCATTTGGAATGCCCACCATAAAGTGGCAATTAGCACCAAAGCGTATGTTTAAATTAAATGAAATTAGTTACAAACAAGATTATGACATAGTAATAACACCTTTAGGTATTAAAGATATTAGACATTTCAAGACTCGTGCGCATGCGCATCATACACGCACGCAAGAAGCCGTTATTCAGCGAGAAACAATAATAGCGGGGTTGACATCCCAACAGTTGGCGCAGCTTGAGAGCTTACGCCAACAAAGAAAACAATCGGCTGCTGATGCATCTCGATTGAAAACCATGAATCCCGCTTTACGAGATGGGCTGATGCCCACTCGACCATATCGGCCTGATGGAATTGAGACCCTTGACGACCTTTTTTATAAAAAGGGATTAATATTAACATAAACATTAACCAATAAGCTCGGTTGATCGTTTGTTGACACAAACTTACACCCTACAACGAATATGGATTGAAATGCACGCATTCACAGAAGAACAACAGTTAGAGATCGATGGCTTGCCAAAGAAAGCAGTAGCGTATGCCAATAAGAAGATGCAGGAATCACTCAATGCTCACAAGGTTATTAACAGTCCCTTCAAGTGGTTAATGGCTACGGCAAACAGTTGGGTAGAAGAAAACAAGAACAACCCCAAGCAGGGAAAATCGAAATCTTCTAACTCCGTACCATCTGATCGCACCAAGGCAACAGTAATCGATCATGAGGCTGTGCGTGATACGCTGAATGACCGTAAGGATCGATTACGCATGAAAGCCGAAGCTATGGGCATTGATATTCATGCGGGATGGACGCTTGGTGAACTTGAGTTGCTGATCAATGGCTATGAAGTGCTGCCATTAACTCGTAACAATACGGTACGGGTTGAAACCAACTCCGCTCAGCTGGGTGAAAGTCCATTACAATGGGCATCTAAAGTTGAACCAATATTGCATCAGTTTGTTTTGGATAAAAATCCGGGACTGACTATAACTCGAGGCATTGCAGATAAATATTGGGATAAGCTTACCACCGTTGAACAAGCAACGATCATGGCATTTGCTCATCCCGATTGTGAGTGTCGATCCGGAGCTCCAACGATCGCATCTTTATCAGAGGTCGTCACAAAGCCACACGATGTGAAGCCCGTTATTACTGAACTCAATATGGCCCAATGGAAGAAACAAGCAGAAGAAAACAATAAAACCCAAAAAAGAGAAACTGTGGCTGATAATATTACTTTTATGGAATCATTGGCGAGTGACGGTCCACCACTGGGACATGACGAAAGTAACATCGACTTTGATTATGCGTATGATGCATCGTATAATTGATAATGACAAACACATTACGTCCGGGAGGGTATGCGTATGAAGGAATTGTTATTATTATCTTTGTTGTTTTCTTCTATTGTGGCAATGGGGCCAAATCATCCAAGTCGATACAATTATTCAAAATCGGCAGGAAACAGCCCCGCTATTCATCCCAGAGTATTGGCAGTTAGGCACCAAAATCAAATTGAGAGACAGCTTATATTAAACGATAACCATAACCTTCAACCAGTTAATTTGCTTCCAGCTGCGCCTAAATTACACCGTTCTATTGAGATTGATGATTTAAGGGCAGTTCATTTAAGTGAAGTGCATTTAATTGATATTGAAGCTCAACCAATGTCTCCTGAAGTTCAAGCAGCAAATATAACTGCACATTCATCTACTAAAGTTGCGTGTATTGCTTTGGGTGCTTCCCTTGTTACGGCAGGACTAACTGCCGGTGTGATACTTGCAATACACTTCACGTCTTGCAATTAATATTGTATGGTGTGCGCAAGCAGATAAATTACACCATAAATAACCCAACAAGGGGAACTTATGATCCACTGGACTGAGCCATGCGCTGAGAAGATATTCACGCTTGAAAAGACTGTTGCTCGCATGAGAATGGAACACGTTTTAGAAATGGAACGCCTTATTGGCGAAATCGCTTGTCTTAAAAAGAAACTAAAATTATTAGAACAGAAACCGGAAGCTGCTCAAGTAATCACTGTGGTGACACTGGGGCCATTATGAATCTAATAGACGCAAGAAGAATAGCATTCGCATCAGAAAGATCTCCGCGCTCCATGCACTTCATAATAGAGGGTAATCCAATTCCATTGGCCAGACCAAGAATGTCCAAGGACGGGCATGTTTGGGACTCACAAAAGGCACAGAAGTTAATCGTTGCACTCGAATTACAAAGACAATTCAAAGACCATCCAATATTTACATCGGCTTTGGGGATATCATTACTATTTTACTTTGATATGCCAACGAGATTATCCAAGAAGTCTAAAGATGGGACTATTGGCAAGCCGGTCACTAAACGACCAGATACCGACAATCTTATTAAGTTCTATTTGGATTGTGCTAACGATATTATATTTACTGATGACTCTATTGTGACGCAAATATACGCTGAGAAGTTGTATGGTGAAAGACCACGCGTTGAGATTTTAATTGGAGAGCTATGATAGAATTGGTAATACTAAATACTCATTGGATATGCGCATTTCACCAACAATGCCAAGATCCCACCAATCCTCCATGTCCAATCTATAAAGAAAATAAAGGTGAGCTGTAATGGAATACGAAACTTCCCATAAAGGTTATTTCGATAGAAAGCCTCGTCCTTTACAATTATTGAAGCGTAAAAAGAAAAAATGCGACACTTGCTTCAATGAGTACGAGGCAACTAAAAATCAAAGGTATTGTAGAAATGAATGCAAGGCCTATATTTACGTCAAACAAGGAGATAGGTAATGGCAGAAAGAAGAAAGAACCGTCGTGATCAAGATTTACGAGATGCTGTATCTTTACTACCCTCTGCACATATGTTGAAGAGAATTCGATTTATGCCTGCAGAAAAGGACTTACAAAACATACTTGGAGATCAATTGGTTGAATGGTCTTTGCTTGATGATTCTGATGATATTGATGACTTCTTGGCAGACAAAGATATTGGACCCATGAACTTCTATAGAGCATGCCCTAACAATGCATATCTTGGTGAGTGTTTAGAGATTGCTATGGCCAGAATTGGTAAGCGTATCAAGGCAAAGATCAAAGCGTCTCATGATTATAATATGAGAAGATACTTGCATCATGATGGTATGGCACGACTTGAAAGACAAGAGAAGTTAGATGCTGATAAGAATCAGACAGTTACGACTATCTATAAAGAAGAGAAGATTGGCATTCCCGTTTTTGGAAAGAATAAGAAATGAAGTGGATTAAATGCTCTGATAGAATGCCTGAAGAAGATATTGAAGTACTGTTCACAGATTGTGAAGATATAGAGTGCGGCTGGATCGAAGATGGGAAGGGTTTGATTTATTCATACGGATGTAATGATAGAGAGTGTGGATACATCGACGATACATGTGGTCATCCATTTAAAATGGAGATATCCCATTGGATGCCATTACCGGAGTTGCCAAATGACTAGAGAAAAATGTGATGGGGTTGATATGGCAACCGGATTACGTGATTGCTGGATATTAACATGTCCTAAAGATCATTACTGGCGATATTATGAACTCCATCCATTCAAGCCAACTGAATGGACATTAAAAGTGGTGGAGGAACAAAATGATAACACTTGATCGCTTCGAACCACGTCCGTATCAATTAGACTTCTTTGACGCCATGGAGAACTCTGGCGACAGATACAAACACGCGATCATAGTGCACCCCAGAAGAAGCGGCAAAGATTATATGACCTTTCAGTATGCATTGCGTCATGCACTCAGAAAGACTACAACGGTGCTTTATATGCTCAAAAGTTATAGCCAAGCCAAGCAAGTTATATGGGATCTGATTAATAATGACGGCATAAAAATACTTGATACTATTCCGCCGGAAGTTATTAAGTCTATGAACGCATCTGAACTGAAAATAACACTCAACAACGGATCAATTATAAAGCTGGGATCTGCGGAGAACTATGAGAAATCAATTGTTGGATCTAATGCTAGCCTTATCATATTTTCTGAATATGGTACTTACGACAACGATAATCCTTACTTATTTGCTTCTCCAATCATGGCCGCTAATAACGGTCGTTTTATTTTTATCAGCACTCCTCGGGGGCGCAACCATTATTATGATCTGTGGATGAAGGCCGCCAAATGGGATGATTGGTACTGCGAGCTTAAGACTGTTGAAGAGACGGGTCATATTTCAACTGAGATGATGGCAACTATTGAGCGTGAGCATTCGTATGAGTTTATACAACAAGAGTACTATTGCTCGTTTTCCAGGGGTATTGAGGGATCTGTTTACAGTCACTATATCAACAAGATGATTGAAGATGGAAGGATTGGCCGAGTGCCATATGATCCATCGTTTCCCGTGTCAACAAGTTGGGATCTTGGGCATGACGATCAGACGGTCATCGTTCTATTCCAGATCGTGAAAAACAACAACATTAACATTATTGATTGCTATGCGAACAACAACCAGCCCATTGGGCACTATATTAAATGGCTGAAAGCGCAAGAATATGTCTATGGCAAACATTTTGCCCCACATGATATCGACGTACATGATTATTCCACAGGCCTTACTCGATTAGAATACGCACGTCAGCTAGGTCTTAATTTTGAGACCAGAGAAGTGAAGAACAAGTTGTGCAGTGCTACGCCCAAGAAATCTATCGTTGATGGGATTGAAGCCGTGCGTGTTGCATTCCCTAAGATGGCAATTGATCAGACTAAGTGTGCCAAGCTTATTAAGGCATTAGAAACATATCACCGCGAATGGGATGACGACAAAAAGAAGTATTCAGATGCCATGGTGCATGACTGGAGTTCCGATTATGCAGATGCATTTCGTTATATGTGTTTGACATTGGACTTACATACTCAGGGCATGACCGTTGATGATGTTCATGCTGGCTATAATCAAGCAATGTTCTCTAATTCTAATGCGCTTGATTATCCGTTTAATACTGACAGACCAAACTATTCTAACCATAGAGGATTTTAAATGTCTGACAAAGTTGATTATAAACAAGTGAAGAAAGATATCGATACCATTTCTGCAAAGGTTTCTCTTTTGCTGGATTTTATAACTGAAGAATATAATGAAAAACACATTGATTTAATAAACGAATACTTGGACTGTCAAAATTCATTACTTAATTTGATGTGCCG
>QGNH01001898.1_pt1 | contig 11186 bp, 12 predicted proteins | sample 1735481 | NCBI WGS metagenome assembly QGNH01 (sample SAMN09239004, study PRJNA386568) | Viral metagenome, whole genome shotgun sequencing project. | reverse complement strand
CGGACTAGCAAAACCGCCCGTGTATGGTCGCCTCGCGAAGCGGCAGCGGGCTAACGGTCTTCGCCTTTCTTTGGCGGCGAGTTTGTTCGCACTGGTGGCTCTGGAGCAGAAAGTTTGGCAAGCTCCGTAGCAGCCTCTTGGTTGCCCTGCGCGGCAGCCTTGGAGAAATAGTCACGCGCTTTGTCCAGGTCCGTTGGCACACTTTCTCCTTTCAAGTAGTACATTCCCATCCGGTACTGACCATACGCGTCTCCCTTTTCTGCTTTGTCCTGATAGAACTTCACGCTGGCAGCGTTTGCTATTGCCTTCTTCTTCTTCTGCTCCGCTTCGCCATTGCCGACTGCATTGGCCCCCGGCGACGCTGGCGATAAACTCACGGCGCGAACTACCGGGACATAGGTACCCGTCGCCTTATTTCCGACCCCGTGAACGACCCTATAGACGTAAGTATAGTCAACAACTACGTCGTCACCAACCACAGCATCTTTCACAGTTGCTCCGGTACCTGCTCTAGTGACGTGCGGCTTGACCTCCGGTGTGCCGCCGACCACTATAGTTTTTCCGTTAATAACAAGTCCCCAACCCTTGTCCAACTGCGACACCCCCTGCACTATTCCCTGAACTGAAAAATCTGGTGGCTGCTTGGGGATGGGGATGGAGGAAGGACGAGCAAGTGCAAAAAGCGTAACAGAGGACAAGACCAAGAGGCACAGGAGCTTTTTCATAGAATGATTCAATTAAGTCTGTTCAGGAATACTCCGCATTTGATTACGGTGGGACCTGGATTCCCGCCTTCTTCCGGTTCGCGACCGTGTCCGGCAGGCCGCAGTCGTAAGCCTCCAACACGACGCCGTCGCCTCCATTCCAGTTTTCGACCCGCATGGAGAGGAACGGCACAGTAAACGGCGTGACGCCGGGCAGTTGATGACTGGAGTAGATGACCGCGTCGGTTGTAATCTCGGCGTGCTTCGGGTGGTGGTATATCAGGATGGTTTTGACGTATTCGTCGCCTATGACATTGAAAACGCCGTATGTGCCGCCGTCGTCCAACACCTCCTTGAACACGTCGCAACTGATTGACGCCTTGCCCACGTCCGCCACCTTTATGATCGAACACCTCGCGGCTGGCGTGGCGTAAGTTTTCACCACGGCCTGTTTAGGAAGAGCGTTCCAGAAGATGGTGTATGCCAAATCCGACCACAGCACGGACTTGTCCGGCCTGTAGACGTGCCCGCCGACGATTCTGTTCCGCGGGTCTATTGGCAGTGAAGACTGAGGATCAACTCGGTTCGTGGCCTGGACCGCCGAGTTGCGCTTGCCCTCCGCTCTTCTGAACGATTGATCCTCGGCTACGTAGTTCGTGACATATGCCGCCGTGAATCGCTTACCCTCCACTTGCCTGAACGGCTGCTCGGCGGCTACGTAGTTCGTAACATAGACCGGCGACTTGTTGAACGTGATATGGACCGGTGAGCCGTTGATGAGTATGTAAAGCAGGCCAGAGATGATTCCCAATGCTAGGGCAGCAATCCCGAATGGTTTGATGCGGCGTTTGATTTCAACTGGCAGTTGGGAAACACTGCCCGGTGAGGGGGGGCTTTCGGCCACCGGTGGTCCGCGCAACGGTGTGTTGGGGACATACAACTTGGTCTCCAACCCGCAGTGTGGGCAAGCAACCATTTCTCCCGCATTCGTGGCGTCAAACTCGATATGCCCGTCGCAGTATTGACAGAAACATTTCACGAACCGGGGCGCGGAAACGTTCACGGCATGCAGTGTGTTCGGGTCAGCCGAGAGCGTCAAGCCGGGAAACGTTATAGTTGCACACTGCTTCCGGTCGCGTCAGACGCCTACGCACATGCCGGCTGCCGAATCAAAAAGGGGTATCCACTTAATGCAAGGGTCTGTGACAGGTTGCGGTCACCGTTTCTCTTGGGCCACCACTTGACGGATTCTCCTGGCTGGAATCTACTTCGGGGCATGCAAATACTCGTTTCCATAAACCAACCACCCGCAAACGATCCAGCCGCGACCCAGCGATGGCAGGCGACCGTAGAAAAGTGCGAAGCCTACGCAAAGCAAAAGCAGATCGGAGGTGTCGAACCGCTTCGTCAAGGTGCATGGCTGATAACCTCGCAGAATCAACTAGCTCTGCTAGGGTTCGTGCTCTTTCACGCCGAAGAAGCTGGGCACTCATATCAGTTTTCTGTGGCAGACGAAGTTCTTTCGTGGCATGGTGGCTCTACAGCGTTCTCCTCGGCTAAAGACCTTGGCGGCGGTGATAGCGCCGATCCCAATTAAGCAGTGCAATAGTGTTGGCAGGGGCCGCAGGTCAGCTTCGCCGCAGCACTATTGGGTTGTTCCGCCGTAGGCATCATGTGCCGGCGGACAAGCGCCGCTGGCGTTCCTGCGCCAGGGCCTCGCTGACTTCGTCGAGGTATCGCCGCCGCTCTTCTCCCTGGCTGAGGGCTTCCACCGCTGCGACCAGGTTGCGGCGCCGGCAGTCAAGGCTGATCTCGCTGGCCAGTTGCGCGGCGTTCTCGTCGGTGGGGGCGCGGCCTGCCATCTGGGCGAGGATCTTGAATAGGTCGGTTGTGTAGTCGGGGTTGTTCACAGGGTTGTCACAGGGTGCCGAGGTCGGGCGTCCACGAGTCCTCCGGCATACCGTTGAGGCGAAGGAACCAGTCGCTGGGGTCGCCCGGCTCGTCCGCCCCGCCGAAGCCCGCCGCCGATGTGAACCCGCCCGTGGGTGCGGAGAGCGTCCCGTGGGCTCCCGAGAGGGCGTCAACCTCGTCGTCGTGCCTGCCGGTGGGGAAGTTCTCCAGCACGCGGATAAACCCGTCGTTCCAGTGGCCGCGAACGATCTTGACGTTGCCCGCTTCAGCTTGTGCGCTGATTGGCTTGGCGCGCACCTCTTTGTTGCCCGTGGCGGGGGCGAATTTCACCACGAACCCGTCCAGGGCGCGGCTGGTGTGCTCGGCCTCCATCTTGCCCGCGCTGGCCGGGTCTTGAGCGTAAGCCACGGTCGTCTGCCGCCCGTCCGCTTGCGCCATGCGCACCATTGCCGCCGTGACTGCTCCGGGCGTGGCGAACATCTTGGCGACGTGCTCAACGAAGTAGGTGCCCGCCTTGTCCCGGCTCAGCAGCAGGCCGACCGTCGCGTCGGGGTCCGTGCCCGCCTTCTGCTCGCTCGCGGCGCGGTCCCAGAAGCGCACGCGGGCCACGGGCTCAGCCGGTGGGCTGTCCACGATTGGGAGCCACTCGCGGCGGAAGTAGTTGCCCGCGCTGGGCCTGATATTCCAGTTGCCATTCAATAGCCGCTCACGGTCCACCAGCGGCAGGGCTTTCAGGTTGCTGACGTACGCCGGGTCCCTCTGCAAGAGCAGCTTGTTGTCAGTCACCTTGGCCGGAATGAACGTGACGCTTTTGGGCTCCGCGTCGTCCCCGAACTTCTCGACCAGCTCCTGCCGGGTGTCGCCCCACGTCAAGGCATCGTCGCGGCGTACGAACCAGCGTAGCACGCCGGCCCGCTCCGACACCGGCAGCCCCGTAGCGTCGTCAATCCACCATGACAGGAAGTTTCGGAGCCAGCTATCGGCGTCCGGGTTGCAGGTGCCGCGAACATAGGGCCTCACCCCGCACGTCGAGCGGTTGCGGCTCAGCATGTAGAAGAACTGCCTTTCGGAGAACTGCGTGACCTCGTCGAACGCGAGCAGCGCGATTTCGCTCCCCTGCCAGTCGTAGCAGCCGCCCTCCAGCTCCATGCCCGCGAACTTCACGACGGCCCCGGAAGGGAAGCGCCACTCCAGAGACTGCTCCCTCGCCTCCGCTCCCAGCCGCGTGTAAATCTCCCGGCTGGCGTCCCAGAGCCCTCCGGGCTGCCGCACCATCGGCTGCGTTCTGCGGAAGATGACGCAGCGGAATTTCTCTACCCCGACGTGGTAGCACGGTTCCAAGAGCAGGCTGTAGGACTTGCCGCCCCCGGCAGCCCCGCCGAAAACGCAAATGTCAGCCTTCGATTGCAGGAAGGCGGTCTGTGGCCCTGGCTGTGGTCTGATTTCCTCAGTCCCCGTTTCCACTCTCAGTCCTTTCTGCCAGCAGCGCAGCCGCAGTCACGACGGGCGGTTCGTCGCCGTTGCCAAGCTTCGGCGGCAGCATGATAGAAACCACCCCGGCCAGCGGCGCGCCGTCCGCCCCAGTGACCTCCACCCGGTTCTTGGCGAAGAACTCGGGCAGGCAATGCTCAAGCCCCCAAGCAGCCGCCCGCCAATCGCCAGCCTCGGCAGCCGCCTCGATCTTACGCAGCCTCACAGCCGCGCCCCGTGCGACGGCGCGCTGGAGAGCGAGCTCGAACCGCTCGTCGCTCCGGCGCTTGTTCAGGAAGCCCTGGTAACTGACCCCGACGGCGCGGGCGCAAAGGACCAGGGGCAGCCCTCGCTTCGCGAGCCGGAGGATGGTTCGCACAGCACGGGCGGTGAATTTGCTTGGCCTGCCCCCCGGGTGTCGATCTTCCGGGAGCCGGTTCATAAAGCTGTGTGTCATGTGTTCGTAAAATGCAGAAGGGGTCGCCTCCGGTTCGCGCAGCCTCGGGGCTGGCGGACGCGGTGGAAATTGTGTGACGCGTGACGCTCATGTCTCCATAGGACTATTTACCTGACTCCACCGATCCCTACGCGTTGTGGCCATTTGACTCTAATTATTTTCTGGAGCGACTGGCAATGATACATGAAGATTCCCTTTGATTCTATGACGCCCGAAAACCCCGAACAGCTTGCAGAATCCGTTAATTCCGCACCTGATAATGCGGTGACTGACCGGACGAAACAGTTCTTTCTCACGAAACCAGCAAGGGATATTCAAAGATTCGTTCATGGACTTCATGTTATTAACAAAGAAAGGCACTTTGAACTTGCGAGAATCGCTCTCTACATTCGGCTCGCTGAGGATGTGGACAGAACTAGCCGTCGAATTGTTAGGCTTACCTGGTTTCTCGCTTTCTTGACGCTTGCACTTCTTGCGGTGGAACTTCGTGGAGTACTCTTCCCAAAGGATGCTGCCGCACGTCCAAAGCCCGTACAAGCACGCCAGAATAACCAAGTAGTGATCCCAACCCTCACGAATAGATAGAATGCCAAATACGCTACTGGTCACGATTGGTGGAGTCATATACTTAGCCCTATTTCTCCAAGAGGTTTAGCTTTTCAACGGCATGCCGACAGAGCACATGATCTATCGAACGCAACCCAATAAAGATGCTCTCCCTCACACTGCTGTCGCATCCGTCGAACTCTCCGGCCAATACTTGCCGCGCCACGTGCAGCCAGGGCGCGCAGTCCGGTGCCAAGCCGTCGTCTTTCGCTTCGAGCAGGGAAAGTATCTCCGGCTTGTTCTCGCGCAGCAGGGCTTTGAAGTCCGGCGGGCACTTCGACGCCGGGCTGACGGTCAGCTTGTCGCCCCGGCGTTGGAGTTTGACCCCCCAGGCGGGGGCTTCCTCGACCAGAATCTGCGCGAGCAATCTACTCACAAGTCCTCCTCATCGCAGACGCCTACCGGCTGCGCCTCGGGCTCGGGTGGCGCAACCTCAGCGCGCACGGGCTGAGAGGCCGCAGGCCGGCTGAGCTTCTCGACCTGGAACGCGCGGGAGTGCCCTTTGCCCTGGACCACGAAACGAAAGTCCCCGACGATGCGCCGGTCGTAGCGCGAGAGAAGCCGCCCCACAGTGGACCGCGCCTTGGCGTCCAAGTCCCCGTCCGGCGGCAGCGCGCGCTCGAACAAGCCGCCCTGGCGGGCCAGAGTCACTACTTCGTCGAACGACACCGCCTTGCGGCTGCTGCCCGCGATGGCGGCCACGAGCAAACGCATGTCGGCGCCGTCCTGGTCCGCTGCGGCTTCGATCTGCGGCGTTTCCAGCGGGCAACCATAGCCAGCGTGCTCCACGATGCCGCCGATCACGTTCGCCCAGTCTGTAAAGCTGGAATTGCTGCGGGAGGGCTTCGGACGCCCTGACTTGTCCCAGTCCAGAACGAGCGCCCAGAGCGCCCCGAGAATTTCAGACCGCTTTTCCAACAACGCCGGCACCTCCAAGTTGTGCTTGAAGACTCTGTCCTCTGCCCGCTCAGCCTCAAGGAACAGCTCGCAGAATAGCGACCGCCGCCGCATGTCTGGCGATACGGTCGCGCCGTTTCCGGTCAAGAAGACGGTGCAGTTGTTCTCTCCCCGGAATGACTTGGAATGGCCCAAGACGCGGCCCTCCCACTCGGACGCCGTGCAGAACGCTTCCAGCGACTCGCTGGCGATGTGGCGCTTGAAGTTGTCGAGGAACAGAACCGCCCGCGCCTCCATGACTGCGGCCAGCAGGACCTTCTGCATCTCGTCTTCGTTCTTGGGGGCGGTGCCCACCGGCGCGTAGCCGAGGACAGGAACGGTCGCCACCTTCACCAGCAAGGTCTTGCCCGCCCCCTCGGCGTTTGAGACGAAGACGTAGCAAGGCCGGAGCGCCTTCCGGGGAAGCAGGCCGCGAGCGAAAACCGTCAGCGCTGCCGCAACCGCTACAGCCAACGACCGGCCCGCGTCCGCGAAAACGAACTCGCCGAAAATCTCCCCCAATACGCGCTTCGCTTCGACGACGGGCATGTCCGCCGGGAAACCGACGCCGGCAACCGTGAAGGACTCTGTCTCCGGGTCGTAGCCCGCTGGCAGCAACTCGACCCGGCCGCTTCTGCGCATCACGGGGACGCGAACGGGATTGAGGCGCTCAATCGGCGGCAGCTTATCCAGGAACTGCGGGCTGGCCAGGATTCCATTAGCATCTGTCTGGGTGAGCGTCCGCTTGAACGCGATCACCCCGTCGGAGCCGGTCATGCTCTGGACCTTGTAGCAAACAAGATGGTCCTCGATCCAAGTGCGCAACCTCTCGGCAGTAATAAGTTCCAGCTTGTCGCGCCGGTCGTTCAGAGTGACGGGGAAGCCGCCCAGCTTGAAAATCTCCTCCGTGGCCGCGAGTATCGCCCCGACCTCCCGCGCCACGTCGCTCAGGAGCCGGTTATTGCCGGGCAACTGAATCTTGGGCCGCGAGTCGCCGAGCTTCCCTAGGAGGTTCGCTGCGCCGCTGGCGGGCATGGTCGCAGTGTTGGGAGTGCCCGCTAGTCTCCAAATCTCCCGCCGGTGCTCGTGGTCGCCGGGATACTTCGCGCAGCCGAAACGGCCAGACGGCTCGACCAAAAGATGGTCGCCGGTGCGGTCCTCGCCGGCTGCGCGGCACGCGGGGCAGGCGGTGCGGGTGCTGCCGTCGGCCAGGTGCTCAACGTTTTCCAGCTTCGCGAAGTCCAGGCTTCCACCGTCTTGCGCGACATGGGACGCCGTGCCGGTCCGGGTCGCCTTGGTCGGCTTGGCTTCAACCGCCGCGGCGGGCATCGGTAGCGGTACAGCGGCGCTGTTGGTCCATGCCTCGGGGTCCCAGCTCACGAAACACAAGCGCAGCCGGTCTTTAACAGCCGGGTCAATTTCGAGTCCGTAGCGTTGCTGGAAATAGCTCTGCGCGGCGGTGAAGGCGTCGCCGTGTCGGGTGCCGTCAATCCGCAGGCCGCACTTGAGCCCGGCGCCACTCGAGGAGACGAAACCGAACACGACGTGCGGGTCCGCCTTCAACTTCTCGCGGACGGCTGGCAGGCTGTCGCCTAACCCGTCCACGTCAATTTGCAGCACGTTGGAATGTTCAAGCGGTTCGGTTCGGCTCTTGGCCGTGCCGCTCATGCAGAACGCGGGGAGTCGTTTTTTCGCCTCGACTATCGCGTCTTTTGCTCTCTTCCTGTCGCCGGTTGCGGCAAGCGTCGCAGTATAGGTCTGGCGAATTGGTTCCACCGGCTCGCGCCAGCGCCCGGCCTGGGTGCCGTCAAGAATCTTCACAAGGGATACTTGACGCGGTATCTTGCCGAAGGCGTTGGCGAACATCGCCACGTGGACCGCTAGAGGGTCTAGCGTGCTCACTGCGCGAGGGCCTTCTCCCTGACCGGCATGACGGGCTCGCGTGCGAACTCGCCAGCCGCAGCGCGAGCCTGGAAGCGGTCAATCTCCTCATCGCTGACGTACAACTTCCCGGCGATGTTCACCGTCTGAAGCCAGCCAAAATTCCGCCAGCGCCAGATGGTGTTGGTGGTGCGCCCGATCTCCCCTGCCCAGCGTGTCAGCGGCCTCAGGCCGCTGCGCTTCGGGGCCGCGCTCTCAGTATTTGTTTCCGCAATCATGCCGCCAATTTAACGGCATAGCTTGCAACAAAAAACCTACTCCTCAATCGTTGGCGTTAGGAATTTCTGCGAGGGCGACCACGCTGCGGCAAAGGAATGCCGAAGTTCGCACAGATACCCTGGAAAAGCTTGTGATATTGCGCCTCTGTGTCGGCGGACTCCGGTGCCTGTTTGCCGGTCTTCCTGCTAACCTCCTCCAATCGCGCTAGGTAAACTTGGCTCGGCTGGAAGCTTTCGGCCAAAGTCATCCCCTTCCCGTTTATGACCGCTACTGTCCCGACATACTGGCCGATCTTTCTCGCGGTTGCCTTGCGGCTCACAAGCTCCTCAATTTCAGCGCGGTGCACCAGCAAAGCCTTGCAGACTTGCATGGTCGTAGTCCTTGTCGAAGGCGTCCAGCCGGCCTCACGGTCCTGACGCTTGATGCCATAGGCAAAGCCCTCCAGGTATTCGGCAGCGTCCGGCAGCTTCCAGCCGGCCAGCACTTCCGTCAGCCTGCTTCGACACGACTCCAAAGTCTCCTGGTAGCCGTCCGCAATTTGCTCGTGCGCCAACCTTATGCGCCGCGCCGCCTTGGCCTTCTTGCAGTCGTTGGCGAATTGCTGGTGCACCAGCCCGTGATTCAACTCGGGTGGCAGCGTTCTGCACTCGTCCATCCGCCAAGCTCGTTCCCGGCTGATTGCAGCGTAGGCGTAGCCGAAGATGGCCGCGTCAAGAAACTCGATGGTCATGCGCATGTTGAGCGAGAAGATTTGATCGAAAACATACTCGCAAACCCTTTCTGCCCAGGGTGGCGGAGCGTCCGGCGGCGCTTCGATTGTCACCTCCATGATCTTCGTTGTGCCGTCCAGTTGAGCCTCGCCGACCCGCACCGTCTGCCTCAATGGTTCGTGCGGGGAGTCGGGAAGCGCCACAGGCACCGGGGGCCATACCCCTACCCACTTGTAACGCCCGTGGTGGTTGGCGAGGAGTTCCCGCAGCTTCGAGCTTGCCGGTTTCATATCCCGCCCTCCGCAGCCTCGTCAGCCGGCACGACCACCGGCCCGAAGTTCAGCTTCTGCGCTGCCGCCTTCTTGTGGTCGTCCGCCAAGTGCCCGTAAACCTTGCCGATTAACACCCCGCCGTCGCGGTGCCCGACCCAGCTCGCGATTGTCATAAAATCAATCCCGCTCATCACGGCCATCGAAATGAAGTGGTGCCGCAAATCGTGGAAGGCCATCCCATGCCGCTCCCGGCGAATCGTCTTCCGCGCCCCTTCCGCCGGCTCGTGCTTCTGCTCCATTCCAGCCTGCCGCCGGGACAGCATGAGCGACGCCCGGAAGGTCTTGACTCGCTCGTCCTTGTCGCCCCGCTGCGGGCTGGGGAACAACCACTGCGAGTCCGGGGCAAGACGGCTGGCCATGTCCTCCAAGTGGGCCTTGAGGTTCGGATTCAAATCCACCCTCCGCTCCGTGCCGTTTTTGGTCTTCCAAATAGTCAGTTGCCCGCGCTCAAAGTCCACGTCCGCCCAACGAAGGCGAAGCGCCTCTTGTTCACGCGCTCCACTGTAAGCCAGGACTTTTATGTAGTCCGTGAACTCCTGCGCATTCTTGGTCACCTGCACTTGCTCCCCGCCTTCGTTGGTCTTGGTCTCGAAGGCGGCGGCGCACAGCCGGTCAATGTCGGCTGCCGTGAACAGCGGACGCCTCGCGGACTTGCCTTTCAGCGGCTCGATGTCCACGGTCGGCAACACCTTCAGCAGGCCCTCGGTCTTCGCGAGCCGTAGGACGTTGCGCAACGAGATGAGGTCGCCGTTGACAGTGATGGGGCGAGCGCCAGCGTTCAGCCGCTTCGCCCGAAACTTATTGACGTGCGTAGGCTGGATCTTGTTGAGGGGCACTCCCCCAATTTCCTCCACCCATTCCCGTAACTCGCCCTCTTCCCTGTTGATCGTCCCCGGTTGCTTCATTCCATCCCCGGCCTTGACGAACTCCAGGTAGTGTTTGACGTAGTCCCCGAACCTCGGCGACCGCCCGAGCAGCGGGGCGTCGCCGTCCTCCCGCTTGGTCCTGAGCCGCGCCAGGGCCTTGACGGCCTCGGGCACGGTCTGAACGGGGCGCTTGTCTTGGGCCACCAGCGGGACGCGGTGCACCGTCTTCTCGCCCGTGGCCTTGTTCTCAAACTGGAGCTGTGCAACGTAGCGCCCCGTCTTGGTCCGCCACAGCCCACGGATAGGGTGCTTGCGCCCGTCCAAGACTTTGGTAAACTGTGGGGTATGAGTTGCCTGCTTTTCAGTCCCCCCGGTGCTTGCCGCGCCGGCCTGCTTAGTTTCCGTTGTGTTGCATTGCATACGGTAACACTAGCATATTTACTAGCATACTGGCAACAGCTATTTTGGGCCACTTCTATAAGTCATTGCCAATCAAGCTGATACGCTTAAAGAAAAACGGCTAAAAGCGCAGAATAGTAATATGCACGAAGCTAGTTTCGAAGAAGCCCTGGCAAAGATACAGGCTAAAGACCCGCGCTACCACCGCGATGGCTACCTGTTCGTGCGCGAGGCGCTGGATCATACGCAAAAGACGATTGGCAAGGATGCCCGCGGCCGTATCCGGCATGTCACGGGGCAGGAGCTGCTGATCGGTATCCGTGAGTTTGCGCTTCAGCAGTTCGGGCCGATGGCCAAGACCGTTCTGGAGGAATGGGGTATCCGCTGCTGCCCGGACTTTGGCGAGATCGTCTTCAACATGATCGAAGTGAGCTGGCTGGCGAAGACCGAGAAGGATAGCCGGGTCGATTTTGAGGGCGGTTACGATTTCGACGAGGCGTTCTGCAAACCCTTCCTGCCCAAGAGCAAGATAGATGTGCAGCCGCCCAAGGCCAAGCCTGCGCAGCCGCCTAAAGCCAAAGCCTAGAGGGGCATCTGGATGTCCCTTACTTCATCTGGCACGGCTCCCATCCCAG
>QGNH01001790.1_pt1 | contig 11187 bp, 15 predicted proteins | sample 1735481 | NCBI WGS metagenome assembly QGNH01 (sample SAMN09239004, study PRJNA386568) | Viral metagenome, whole genome shotgun sequencing project. | reverse complement strand
GGCGGTTATGTGGGCGCAACGTTCGTCCGCCCACGACGTTTGGTCGAACGGAGAACCGGTCCCGGCCTGGGTCAAGAAGGCCTGCTGCGGGCCGGAAGACGTGCATCACCTTTCGCCCGACCAGGTTCATCTGACATCGGCAGGCTGGCGCGTCGACGGATACCCCGACATCATCCCCATGGCCAAGGCACAGCCTTCGCCCGACGGCGGTTACTGGATTTTCTATCGCACTCTCGACAACGGCGATAAGTCAATCGTCTATTGTTTTTTCACGCCATTTAGCGGGACTTAAATCATTCGCGCATATGGCAGGTCCCGCGCGCAACCCTTTCCAAACTCGGCGAAATGTGCCATTATACGCGCGGCCGGTTTTCCGGCCTGATAGCGTCCCCGTAGGGCGTTTCCTCCCTAGCCTGGCCTCGCATTCTCGCGAGGCCCTTTTCATTTTCGCGTATATCGGGTAGAGTGCGTCGCCAAGCCTCGGAAACTACGCGGGATTACCAAGCATGGTATGGTACGTGGTGATGACGGCCCCGCAATCCGAACGCAAGGTTTGCCAGCAAGCTGTGGATCGCGGATTTGACGCCTACGTCCCCATGATGCGGTGTTTCAAACCCTCGGACCCGCGCGAGGTAATCGACAGGCCACTTATGCCGGGTTATGGGTTCGTCAGCCTAGACGACGCCGCGCCTCGGTTCGATTTATTCCAGCCCGATCCGTTGCAGAGCGCCGTAGAGCCCATTCGTGGCTGTAGAGGCTTTGTACTATTCGCTGGCAGTCCCGAGCCTCTAGCGGCCTCCGTAATCGACGATATGCGCGCGCGGGAGGCAAGAGGCGAGTTTGATTTGACCGGGAGGACCGAAAATGGGCGGTATGTCATCCCGAAATGGGTCAAGCCCGGACGTGCCGTGGAGTTCATTGACGGTCCCTTCAAGGGAAGGGTCGCATGGATATGCAAAACCATTTCGGACAAGATCGTCGGCGTCATGATCGAGATGTTCGGGGGAAAAGTCCCGTTGAATACCCCGATTGACCATATCATATCGGCAAGATAGGGCTTGCGCGATCAAAAAATTGCGATTATTCATGGAATTGAAAGCGGTTTCGCGCATCGCGGCGGTGGCGAATTGTGACCTTTGCGGGTCGCGTGCCGCCGCTTAGTGGCATAAGGTCATGATCCGTTTCGAGAATATCTCGGAAAATCCCGCCAAGCCTGTTACAAAAAATATCGTGACAAAATCCGCCGAGGTTATCCCCGTAAGGGTCGAAACCGCACTTGATGCAACGAAAATGATTTCCGTTGCATCCCCTCGCAAGCGTGGCAGGCCACCAAAGGTCGAAGCAAAAACCGCTACCGAGAGGTCCCGAGATCGCCGAAAAGGCAAGTGACATGGACGGCATAGGCGGCGCATGGCCCGATGACGACAAGCCCTCGCTCCCGCAAAGCGAAAACCGTCAATCCGACACTCTCAACGATTTCTGCCGTCGCCTTACTTCCGTAACCCCAAACGCCGAATGCACGTTTGTCCTAGTTCTAAGCGACACAGGCTCCATTCTCCGCATGGGCGTAGACGGATGGCCAGCCAATCTCGACAAGCGGTTTGCCATGTGGTTAGGTGACAGCGTTACATCATTTACGACAAAAAGTTAACGGTAATTATGTCATTCAAAAATAGAATGTGGTTACAATGTCAAGACTGAAGGGGACACCAAAAACAGGTGGACGCCAAGTAGGGACAAAAAACCGCGCCTCTATCGCCAAGGAAGAGGCCCTTGCCAAATCCGGCATGACGCCTCTCGAATATCTCCTATCCGTCATGCGAGCCGGCGATGCTACCAAGGCGGAAAAGATCGATGCCGCGAAAGCCGCCGCTCCGTATGTGCATCCCAAGCTCGCTGCGGTAACTCATTCCGGATCGGTCGGAACATACGATTTGAGCCAAGTCCCCACAGATGCCCTTCGCCAGCTCGAAAATATCTTGGGATCGGTTGCCCTCGCTGGCGCAGATACGAGCGGAGATAGCTAGGCGCGACAAAATACGGGATTACGAGGCCATCAAGCTTCGATGCGAAAGTCTGATCGGATTTACCGAATGGACATATCCGAAATATCAGGCTGCGGAACATCATAGGTTTATCGCGGAGCAATTGGAGCGGGCATTCCGAGGGGAGGTTGATCGGCTTATGCTGATCGTTCCCCCTCGACATGGGAAAAGCGAGTTGGCTTCGCGTAGATTTCCGGCATGGGCTCTAGCGCAAAATCCCGAGTTGCAATTCATCTCGGCTTCGGCTGGCGCGGACTTGGCTAGGGACTTTGGTCGTGAGGTTCGCAATCTGGTTTCGTCGGAGCAATACCAAGGGGTATTCTCCACGCGGCTTGCGGAAGATGCCAAGGCCGCGAACAAGTGGGTTACGAGCGAGGGCGGCAGTTATTATGCGGTTGGCGTTGGATCGAATGTTTTTGGGCGCGGCGCGGATATCCTTCTAATCGACGATCCGTTCGGAACGATGGAAGAGGCGGATAGCGAACTAGGCCGCGAGCGTGTTTGGAAATGGTACCAAGGCTCGCTCTACAATCGATTGCAGTCCGGCGCGCGAATTATCGTCATCGGCCATCGGATGCACGAAGATGATTTGCAGGGCCGATTGTTGGCCGCGCAATCCCAAGGCGGCGATCAATGGACAGTGGTAAACCTTCCGGCTGTAGCGGAAGAGAGCGACCCTCTAGGGCGCGTTCCGGGCGAAAGCCTTTGGCCTGAAAAGTTCCCGATTGAGACGTTGAAGCGTATCGAGGCCAATACTATCCCGCGCTATTACAGCGCGCTTTATTGCGGTCGAGGTTCGCCTGCGCAAGGCGATAAATTCAAGCCTGAGAAATTCGTCAAGCGCGACGATCGCGAGGAATGCACGCTTTGGGTTCGCGCGTGGGATTTGGCAGCGACGAAGGCGGGCGATTACACTGTCGGCGTTTTAATGGGCAAGACGCAAGACGGCCGCTATGTCGTCGCGGACGTTCGGCGTGCTCGAGGTACGCCAGACGAGGTAATAGACCTGATAGCCGAGACGGCTTCCACGGATGGCGTTGGGGTTAGAATATCACTCCCGCGCGATCCAGGTCAGGCAAGCCTATTTCAGGTTCAGTATCTCACGGGGAAGCTGGCCGGGTTCATCGTTACCGATAGCCCAGAGGCTGCAAATAAAGAAGTCCGCGCCGAACCGTTTGCATCTCAGGTCAATGTCGGAAATGTCAGCATTGTTCGCGGCGATTGGAATTATGGCTATTTGGACGAGCTTCGCGCTTTTCCGTCAGGAAGCCATGACGATCAGGTTGACGCCAGTTCCCGCGCTTTCCAATTCCTCTGCGAGGAAACGGGGTTATTCGTCGTGACGGACGGGCTGTTGCAAGCGGTATCCATGCCCACTCGGCGGGGCGCTAAACGTTTTGGTCGGTAAGGTATCGTCCTCGCGCGCCAAGGCTTCGCCCAAGCCGGAAATGAGTGTTGAGGAACAAACACGGGCGTTTTCTCGCGCGTTTGAAAAGATGATGATCGGGAGCGGTCGTCGCAAGCCGAAGCTGACTGCCGAGCAATTCTTCCGGCCTGCCATTCCTCCCACCGGTGTTTTACCGGCGAACGAAAAGCCTCGGCTGGCATTTGACGAAGCGCCTGGTTCCGCGAATAGTTTCTACGGCTGGGCCGGCGCTGGCGTATTCGGCGAAGGTCTGGTGTTTATGGGATATCCGATCCTCGCCGAAATGGCGCAGCGGTCGGAATATCGCCGGGGCGTGGACGTTATCGCTGGCGAGCATACTCGAAAGTGGATCGAGTTCGAAGCGGTCGGCGACGAGGGTAAGTCGGATCGCATCAACAAGATTGAAACCCGTTTGAATGAGCTTCGCGCGCGGGATGTCATGCGCAAAGTCATTTCGTATGACGGGTTTTATGGTCGGGGTCATTTGTATATCGACACGGGGGACGGTCAAAACCCGCAAGAGTTGGGAACGGATATCGGCGATGGACGCAATACGATCAGCGTCAGCAAGATATCTCCCAAGCATCCGATCCTCGCGTTGAAAGCGATAGAGCCGGTCTGGACATATCCCACGACATACAACGCATCGGACCCGCTCGCGGACGATTGGTACAAGCCGAATGAATGGTATGTCATGGGCAAGCGCGTTCACGCGTCCCGTTGCATACCGTTGATCACGCGAGAAGTTCCTGATTTATTGAAGCCCGCTTATTCGTTTGGCGGGTTTCCTTTGACGCAATTGATGAAGCCTGCGGTCGATATCTGGTTGAGAACCAGGGATGGCGTAGGGGATTTGATCGCGGCGTTCACGACGTATGTTTTGGCGACCGATCTTTCTACGCTGGTACAGCAAGGCGGTGCTGAAAATTTGATGGCGCGCATAGCGTTCTTCAACAATTGCCGCGACAATCATGGCCTCATGGTCATGCACAAAGACAAGGAAGAGTTTGACAACGTATCCGTCCCGCTTGGCGGATTGGATATTTTGCAACAGCAAGCGCAAGAGCACGTTGCTACGGCTGCGAGTATCCCGCTTGTGAAGTTTATCGGCGATCAACCCTCGGGATTGAATGCGAGTTCGGAAGGGGCCATCCGCCTTTTTTACGATACGATTGGCGCGGATCAAGAGACATATGATCGGCCAATAATTCAGCGCCTCGTTGACTTCGTGCAACTTTCTTTGTTCGGCGACGTGGACCATGACATCACGTTCAAGTTCAAGCCCTTGTGGGCAATGGACGACAAGGAAGCGGCCGACGTTCGCAAGGTCAACGCGGAGACTGCCAACATTTACGTTGACATGGGGGCGATAGCTCCCGAAGAGGTTCGTGGGAATTTGGCGACCGATCCGAGTTCGCCTTTTGACGGTTTGGACCCGGATGACATGCCGGACCTCGAAGGTGAAGAGGATGACGGGCTCGTAGTCAAGGGTTCAAGCGAAAAGTCCGATGCGTGATCGATATTCCGCTATGGGACGTGGTTTTAGCGGCGAACGGGATTGATGCCGATGGCGTCGAAGCCATTGATCCGCTCAAAGCCAAAAGCGCGGGATACGGTTTTGAAGCCGGTTCGCCCAAATGCGGGATTGGAAGCGATCTTCCGCCGCAAACTGGACGCGATGATAACCGAAATGCACGCCTCGGTGCTTTATTGGGTAAAATCTGCGTACAATCGGAATGAGCCTCAGATATCCATTCTAGCCCGCGATGAAAGCCCAGCGGCGGCTCTCAGGGCGGCAATGAAGCGTTTGGCCTCCAGATGGCTACGGAACTTCGATGAAGCCGCCACGAACCTCGCCAAGTGGTTTGCGACGGCGGTTCACAAGCGGTCGGACGCGGTGCTGAAAAAGATACTGCGGGATGGCGGGTTTTCGGTCGAGTTCAAGATGACGCCTGCGATGAATGATGCGTTGCAGGCGACGATTGGCGAACAGGTTGGGCTTATCAAGTCGATACCGGCCCAGTATCTAACCTCCGTAGAGGGAATGGTAATGCGTTCGGTTCAAGCCGGGCGCGATGTTGGCGGATTGGCGGCGGACCTCGAAAAAGCGTTCGGCGTGACAAAAAGGCGAGCGGCCTTTATCGCGCAGGACCAGAATAACAAAGCCACGGCGACATTTACGCGCGTCAGGCAATTGGCGTCAGTCGGGCCGGATGCCGAAGCTTTGTGGATACATTCGACGGCTGGCGCTAAACCGCGTCCTACTCATGTAAAGGCAAGCCGCGATAAGGTGCGATACAAAGTGGCGCAGGGCTGGTTTGATCCTGCGGTTGAAGAGTTCATCCTGCCGGGCAGCCTCCCGAACTGCCGGTGTTGTTCTCGGCTGATAATTCCGGCTCTCGATAAAAGAGCAACGGCATGAACGCCACGTTCATTCGTCAGTATTTTTTACGTCAAGGTTGATTGAAATGATTTTCGCAATCCGTTCCCCGTTATCAAACGCAAATCGCCAAGCCTCGTTTACCAGCGCTTCCTTATCCGCCTCCGGCATGGAGTCCCACACTTTCATCGCGGCGGCTTCTAATTGCTTGATGCCGTCATCGTAACGGATTGGCGTTATATCCTGCAACATATTCAGCATATCTTGCTGGAATTTGGCTTGTAAGAAGGCGTTGACTTCTTCAATGGTCTTGAAGCCAAGCGGAACGGGTTCATCGGCCATCTCTCTACCCCACGAATATCGCGAACAGAAAGAACCCGAACACTCCCGCGATGATCAAGCTCACGATCCATCGCATGGCGTCGGGAAACAGGATCGAAAAGGCGATTAGGAATAGCAGGGCGATTATCATTTGACTGCCTTTGTGTCGGAAATGATGATGCACAAACCGTTCATAGGTGGCGCAACTGTCATCTCGGTCTGTTGAATAATGACGTGATCCGAAACTTTCACGAAAAATTCATCGGCGGCTTTTGTTTCCTTAGGTGCGGGGCACCATGGCGTCGGCTTAACGTCTATCAAAACAACCAAGGCGTACATTGGTGGGTCGGTATCAAATGACGACACGCGAAATTCGACATTAAACCCGTCTTCCGTAATAATACCGGTATTATCGGGCAGGAATGATATCAAGACCTTGAGTTCGCCTACGGTCATTTTCTGGCCTATTCGGTTAGAATAATTGTCGTTATGTGACGGTCGGCGACCTCGTTCACAACCTCGGTTATGCGATCCAGACCAAGATCGTCGTATGAAATATGTTCCCGTTCCAACAGCGCCAAAAGGCAAGTTTCTAATTCCGCTCGAAATTCCTCCGAGGAAGTAAGGCATAAATTAGCGATAGTTACGGTTATTGTTCCCGTTCGGCGTTCGGCTCTTTCACGTTTCGCTTGTTCGTCATCTTCGGTCATTTCGCTTCTCCTCCGTCGCTAGGCTTGGAACTAGAAACCAAAACGCCAACGAATGGCGTCCCGTCATCGTAAAATCCGGTAACCGTCATGCCTTCCGTGAGTACAGGGAACTGAGTAACCGCAATCGGCGGTTTATCCATTCCCGTAGGCAAAATGGGTTGCACTCGTTTCAAGTGATGCCTCGCCCATGCGGATACGTTGAGCCCAGCGGCTTTTGCTTCCGTCTCGAAAGCGGCCTTATCTTCGGCTGAGACGCGAATGCGGATGAAACTAGTTAATTCTGACATGGCGCGAATGTTATCGCAACGTGCCACAAAATGCAAGAGGCAATCCGTTCCATGTCGTTCACGTCGCCGAATTCAGCCATGCCTCTCGGCGGGCGACGCGCGAAAGACATGAAGGGCTCGGACTGGCGCGGCCTTGTGCGTGGTTTCCTGAAATTCATGAAGGAAGAGGAAAAGGAACCAGAGCACGTCGAGGCGGAAGATAGCGTGCTTCTCGCGCTCGACTGGCAAGGGCCGGGCCGCACGAAAGATGACGACGGGCATTTGTTNNCTAGGGCTTGATCCGAAAAAGCTCTACGCCTTGTTGCGCGATCCTGACGAACTGGCGAAGGGCGCGGAAACGCTTCACGGCAAGCCGTTCGTTTTGGTTCATCGTTCCCAAACCGCCGAAGATCACAATCGCCAGATAACCATTGGCAGTGTGATGAACCCGGTTTGGGAAGACCCTAATCTCAAAGCCGAGATAATGGTTTGGGTGAAGGAAGGCATCGACTTCATCGAATCCGGCGAGAAAAGCTCCCTTAGTTGCGGCTATCGCTATGAAGCGGTGATGCAACCGGGAACATACAACGGAATTTCCTTCGACGGCAGAATGACGGCCATCGAATTTAACCATCTAGCGCTAGTCGAAAATCCCCGAGTTATTGGCGCTGTGGTTGGAGATGAAGCGACTACCAATCAACCATCGGAGCAACCAATCATGAATACCGCTGTTTCGCGTCGGTTTGCCGCTATTCGCGCTTTCGTCGCCCCTCGTCTCGCCAAGGATCAATCCATCGAGGGCTTGGAGCATATTCTCGCGCTCGACGCCGATCCCGACATGATGGAGCCCGGCGCGGACAAAAAAGCCAAGGACGAAGAGGAAAAGGCCAAAGCGAAGAAAGAGGCCGACGATAAGAAGGCCAAAGACGCGGCGGAAGAGGAAGAGAAAAAGAAGGTGGCCGACAAAAAGGCGAAGGACGCCGCCACCGAGGAAGAGGAAAAGAAGAAAGCCGCCGACCGCAAGGCTCGGGACGAAAAGAAGTCCATGGATCGCAAGGCGCGCGACGCCGCTCCGGAAGGCCTCAAGGGTTGGCTCAAGGGCAAGATGAACGCGGAGGATTACGGCAAGGCGTGCGACATGCTGGAAAGCGAGCGCAAGGCCGATGACGAGGCGTCCGCGATGTCGAGTATGACCGAGAAAGACCCTGACCCGGAAAATACCAATTCGACCGGAGGCGCGAAGGACAAAAAGGCGATGGACGAGGATCGGGTTAAATCTCTCGTGGCCGCCGAGCGCCTGAACCAGCAGTCGATTTATGAGGCCCGGAATGCGGTGCGCTCGCGCGTCGGCGAATTGACGATCGCTTTCGACAGCGCCGAAGAGGTTTACAAGACCGCGCTGGAAGCCGCTGGCGTCAAGACGGGTGGTGTCCATTCGTCGGCTTATAAAGCGATGTTTGAAATGCTTCCGAGCCGTAGCGCCGATCGTCGTCAGGACAACCATCTCGCAATGGACGCGGCGGCTCAATCCAGTTTCGCCAAGCGCTACCCCGGCGCGGCTTCCATTCGCATCAATTCGTAAGGAGCATAAGCTATGACCACGAATGGCGTCCAAAAGACTGTCACGACACAACCGGCGCCATTCATTGCCGGCGACTATGTTTCAATGAATCCTCATTACTCGTGGGACGCCGGCCCCGGTGGTCTCGTTGCCGGGCCGAGCGGGGTGACCGTAGGTTTGTTTGCTTGGCTCAATTTCACGGGCGTCGATGGCGATGGCTCCCCGGCCTACGTGAACAACTACGGCGCGGGCGTTCCGCAGGGGCTTGTGCGTCGCGCTCAACAGGGGCTAAATACCACGTTCCTCGCCAACGCTTCGATGTTTATCCCGGCGGGTTTCGCGACCTCAATCATGACGGCGGGCGATTTCGCCGTGGTCAACAATGGCTCGGGCACCGCATATCCTGGCCAGAAATGCTATGCCAACCTCTCGAATGGGCAGGCGAGTTTCGCCGCGACAGGATCGCCTACCACGGCGTCTTGCACGTCCTCGACGATTACGGCTGGCACCGCCGCGACCTTTACGGGTTCGATACAGGGTAATGTCCTGACGACCACGGGAACGGTCACGAATACCATTTACCCTGGCGCTGTGCTGACGGGAACGGGTGTTCCAACCGGGGTAACGATCATCTCGCAACTCACCGGCACGACGGGCGGCGCTGGCACGTATGCTTGCAACGTCTCTGAGATGTCGATCGCCAGCGAAGCGCTGACGGCCACGCCTTACGTGCTCGCGACGGGCGGCGGTACAGTCACGGGGACGATTGTCGTCGGTTCGACCATATCGTCAACCGGGACCGCGACCGGGACCGTTGTCGGCGCGTATGTGTTTGAACTCAACACGCCCACAACCGGCAATCATATCGTCGGTCTCGGCAATACCCCCGGCGTGGCGATGGGTACGGCGGTATCGGGAACCGTGGTTCTCGCGTCCACCGTTGAGACGGGATTTTATTGCTCGTCTCAAGGTCTCGCTGGCGAACTCGTTAAGATCAACAATCTGCCGGGCGTCGGCTAACAACCAAAAGCGCCGCTTTAGCTGCTAGGAGAATGTCATGAATAGATCAGAAGCGGCGGCGCAATGGGCGGCCGATCGTCAGCATTTGGAAAGCCTCGGCGTCACCATGCCGGGCGTTAATTCATATCTGCCCGATGAATACGCGCGCGATTATCGTCTCGCGATGGATGCGCAGCCCGCGCTTTCGTCAACCGATCCGAACAGCGCCATCCCGACCATTTTCACGACGATGGTTGATCCCAAGGTTTTCGAGGGCTTGTTCGCGCCGAACAAGGCCGCGACGATCATGGGCGAGCAACGGAGCGGTAAATGGGCTGACGATACGATCCTGTTCCCGATCGTCGAGGGGACGGGCGAGGTGTCGAGCTATGACGACGATAGCGAGTCGGGCGTTGCCGGCGCGAACGCCAATTGGCCCGCGCGACAGAACTATCGTTTGCAAATCAACAAGCGTTATGGCGATTTGGAACTAGCCCGTGCGGGCGCCGCGCGCATCAATTGGATTGCGCAGCTCGACAAGGCGTGCGCGCTCATGATCAACAAATTCATGAACCTTAGCTATTTCTACGGTATCAAGAATTTGCAGAATTACGGATTGTTCAACGATCCGAACCTGAACGCATCGTTGACGCCAGCCACAAAGGCATGGGGTGGCACGGGTTGGTTCAATGCGTCGTCGCAGATCGCGGCGACGGCGAATGAGATTTTCGCCGATATTCAAAATCTTGCAATTCAGCTTTTTGCGACCCAAAACGCGGGTCTCGTCAATGCCGAGAGCAAGATGATTTTGTCTCTTAGCCCTTTGAGCAAAGGCGCTCTCAACACGACAAACAGCTTTAACGTCAACGTTTATAAGCTGATCAAAGACAACTACCCGAACCTCGAAATTGTCGATGCGATCCAATATCAGGGATATTCGGCGTCGAACCCGCAGGGCAACCCCGCCGGCAATCTGCTACAAATGATTGTCAAAGATGTAGAGGGCCAGGATACCGGCTTTTGCTCCTACGCCGAGCGGTTCAAAGCGCATCGCATCGAAGTCAAAACGTCGAGTGTTCGGCAGAAGATTTCGGCGACGACATGGGGTTGCGTGATCCGTTATTCGGCGGGCATCGCCAGCATGGTGGGGATTTAACGCATGGTCGAGAAGATTACGGCCCCCGCTATTGCGGCGAGCGCGGAAGTCCCCGAGAGCGGAACAGTCACCGTCGCGTGCAAAATGCCCAACGGCATCTGGATGACGGTGTACGGCCAAGAGGATGTTGATGTTCCGGTTCTCGGCGGCGGTATGCGCACGGAAAAGCGCGCATACGCCCTCAACGAACCGATCCTCATTCACGGCCCGGCTACCCCGCAAGGGGTATCGTCGAAATATCCGATCTCGGGCGGATATGCGTTGACGCACAACGTCCCGGCGCAAGTGGCGAAAAAGTGGATGCACGACAATCGGGATTCGGC
>QGNH01001865.1_pt1 | contig 11189 bp, 22 predicted proteins | sample 1735481 | NCBI WGS metagenome assembly QGNH01 (sample SAMN09239004, study PRJNA386568) | Viral metagenome, whole genome shotgun sequencing project. | reverse complement strand
GGCTCGGCGTCCAATTCTTCCTTGGTCTGGAAGGAATTGTAATCCAGGTAGCCGTCCATTGCATCCACGCCCTCCAAGAAGGCGCTCAATTCCGCCTGCGTGCTGAATTCGTAAAGCGTTGCGTCACGAGGAGTTGCGTAGGTCTCTCGCTGCGTGCTGTCCTCGCCCCACCGAATCCAAACCTTGAAGGGCAACACCTCACCATTGATTTCTTCGCCAGCCTCATCGGTGAAGCCATCAAAAGTGAGGACGTACCACTCCTTGCCGCTCCATTCACATTCGGTGCAGGTGACCTCGTAGAAGAAGTTCCTGTCCTGCAATCCAATGTTGCTATATTCCAAATCCGCTCCGCACATCGGGCACTTGCCTTCTTTAACGTCCATTTTATGCTCCTTTGGGCTGGATGAACACTGTCAATAACAGTATTCGTCCAGCTCCCCGCAAGAGGGGACTAATCTCTTGCGGGAAGCCATCGGACACTGAATCAAGCCGCTTCCTTGGCATCGGTGACGGGCTGTGTGGTCTGGGCGGCATCGGCAGCCTTCTCGGCGGCACTCTTACGCCCACGCTTCTTGCCAGCGGGCTTCGGCGTCTCGGTCGCCGTCTCGGTACCCGCCAACTTCAGAATGGCGTTCCGGTCGTCCTCGGGCATGGCATTGAGAACCTTGGCGGCGGCGAGCTGCTCCTTGTTGAATTCCACCACGGTAATCCCGTCCTGCGGGAGGACATGCTTCGCACCACCGGTAGTCACATACAACTTGTTCATAACACACTCCTTGAATTGGGAAGAAAGGTCTCGCACTGAACAAACACACTACATACAGCTTAGGGGAAATTACCCCATTTTCTTCAGGAAGTCGCGAATGGGCGTCAATACCTCGCCCAACTCATCGTCTTCATCACCATCGATGAGGGCATCCAACACATCAGCATGCTGAAGTGCCAGCGTGCCTTCAACCGTGGCACTCACCGGATGTTCCGGCGGCACATAGCCTTCTCCATATACATCCGCTGGAAAACGGTCCTTCTTACTCCGGGGCTTGGTCTTCTTGAGCGTGATGGTGACCATACCATTCATATCACCAGTCACTTTGACAATTGGCTGCCCATTCTTAAAGGCAGCATGCTCCGCCGGACTCAAACTGAAGGTCGCGGCACCAGTCTCGTCACTACTATACGTCATGTTTCAGTCCTTTTCTGCATTTCACATCAGCACTACATACAGCTCAGGGCAGCGCCCATTATATTGGACTTGAATCAACGAGGTGATGGTCACATCTGAAGAGGAACTGCTCAGCCTGGTGATGTCCGGCGGAGGACGCCCTATACAGCTTATCTAAAACACTTGATGCCTGGCGATCCCGCCGGACCTGGTGTCGTCGATATCGTTGATCGGTCGAGCTAGATCTTCCAGGCGGACGAGATATCGGCTAAGCTGTATAGGTCGCCGATGTCCAAGAAAAAAGCCCCTGGAGAAACATCTCCAGGGGCTTCGGGGACACATCCCTCACTCGTTGATGAATCGCTCGTAGTCATCGATGAGGATGAGGTTGGATCTGCCATCCTCCTCGGGCTCATTGGTCACGAGGCAACCATTCAGCCGGTCTTCCAACGCATACTCCTGCTTGCGATGAGTATGCCGGTATGACTGCACCAACTGGTACGCCAACTCGCCATCACGAGTCACCAACTGCATCTGACCCGCCAAGGAGACGAAGAAGACGTTCGGCTTCTTGCAATCGCCGACCATCTCGCAGGCAAGCTGCTCCAACTCAGGAATCTGCCTGCTCTTGAAATGCTTCTTGACCTTCACGACCTACTCCTTCACGTACTCGGGGTGTTCAACAAGATTCTTCGGCGTGTGCTCGGGGAACTTCAGTATGCTGTTCGGCACCTGAATTTCCTTGCCGTTCGGCAACTGAACCAAATTCGCCGGGGCAAAACCCGTCCGCTGGATCAACCGCAGCACCCGGACGCGATGCGGCTTGTCGTTGTACTTCAGCAACGCAAACACGGGCTGCTGAATGACACTTGATACCTCAGTGATACTGTTCATAGTTCTCTCCTCATGTGTGCGGGCGGATACATCCGCTCGGGGATACATCCGCACAGGATACTTCCTATACATACAGCTTAGCCTATTCCCGCCACTCATTTCCGAACTGGTCATAGACCTCATCAAACGTGTAGTGGATGATGTGCTTGGGGTCGATGCCCGTCAGAATATAGAACGCATACTTCAACCGCTGCTCCTCGGGGGCTCCAGCATGACCCTTCACCGGGTCAATCAAACCCCAAGACGGACAACGGTCAAGGACATCGTGCGGAATGTGAGCATACTCGCCGACCTTGCTGTAGTCACCGCCGAAGTACGTCTCATCATATTCCACCTGGACACACTTCTGGCGGTCACAGGGCTGAACCATGTCCGGTTCCAAGTCCTCCACATCCGGCGTGATTGGATCAAGAGTGTTGCCGTTCTCATCCTCGTACTCAATGTCACGGTCGGGACCGACAGTGAAGTCCTGGCTGACCCAGTGCTGCTTGATTTCATCAAAGTGCTGGATAACAAAGCCGTAAATTATTTTCTGAATCATGGAAACTGCCCTTGACAAATGAGTGTGAATGTGATACTATGCGGCTAACCTCTTGATAAGCGTCTCCACAGGGTCGCTCATCGGATGGTCGCCCACGCCATCTACGCCGACGTAGCACATGCCCACGGACTCTCCATTGGACATATTGCCCCAAGAATACCAAATCTGCCAGAACTTACCATTGTGGTTGCCGTGAATCTCCCACGACTGGTATTTGCCCACGACGCCCTTGACAGATAACTCCCTCAACATCTTGTGGAGGAACCGGTAGGTAATACGATACTTACGCTCGTGTGAAATTCCAGCAGCCATGTCTATCCCCTTACGTGCGTATGGGCGTAGGAAGTATCCTACGCCCATGTGTGAAACAACCTACGCCGCCCGACGCACATGCATCAGGTGCAAGAAAGCCGAAGCCTTCTGCTTACGCGGCTTGTCACCCAGATTCGCTGGGTTGATGCCCCGCTTCTCCATCCACGCAATAAACGTGGCATGGAGAATGTGGCTCGGCTCCCACAACTGCTTCGCCGAGATGTTCGTCTGCACAGGCTCCATAATCTTTCTCCTTGGGTTGTACCCCCACTACATACAGCTTAGGGGAATCAGTCGTCTTCCTCCGGGATGTCCATATCATCCGAGATGTCATCCCGCTTCTGTCGTAATGCCACCAACCAATACTGCCGCGCCTTCTCCTTCAGACGCATCTCAATGTAGTTCTCGCCATTAACGATGAACTTGCCCATCTTCTCCATCTTGCCGCCGAAATGGGCGAGGACCGCCTTGCGAATCTCATCCTCGTCGACTGGCAGTTTCATGCACTCCTTGCCCATCAACGGCAGGCTGTCCATCAGGTCGCCGAAGCCGTCGCCGATGTAAGGGAAGCCCTTGGCGTAGCGCTTCTCCAACTTGCCGTTCACATAGTCGTAGGTCTTGGCGAAACGGATGGCTTCATCCAGAGTGTACTTGGCTTCGCCGGTAAACGCCTTCCGCATGAACTCGCGGCAGGCATCCTGCACGCCGTCCGTCCGCTTGTACTCAAAACGGAATTTCCACACCTCTTCAAAGAAGAAGAAGCAAATGTCCCAGAAACGGTCCTCGGGTAGGATCTTCTGCTCTTCAAACCACTGGTCCCACGCCTTGTTGAACTCGTGGTTCGCAACCAACATCACCTTCGCTATCGCCTCAACATCGTTCAGTTCTAGGGTCTTCATGTCATCTCTCCTTTATATGGTTACTATACAGCTTAGCCGAATTAGGCTGCCTTCTCTGGAGGACGCCCTCGGCGGAGCACCACTCCATGCTTCTTGGCTGCTTTTGCAATTGTCGGACGGCTCACAGTAATGTGAGACGCCTGAGCCAACATCTCCTGTACCTTCGCGAGGTTGTGGTGCTTACAAAGATTGGCCACGATGAGTTCCATATCTGCACTAAACACCGGCGGATGTCCCTGATTCATGATGTCATCTCCTTGAGAAAGGAGCGGCTCTCTGAAGAGCCGCTCCCTATACAGCTTGCCCGATACCCTATTCGTCCTCGTCCGCCGGGAGAGGAACTGCCGCACACGCCTTCAGGAACAAATTGAGCGATTCCGGCGGCATGTCCTTGAGACCCAACGCCTCCAGATGCTCAAAGTCCTTGTAAGCAAGGATCGGAGCCAATAAACTCTGCCCGTTTGGGAGATTGTCCTTCATCGCCCCAGCAAAAGACGCAATCATGGCGTTCCACTCGCCAACCTCCGCCACCAGACGTGGAATGTCGTGATGTCCGGGGTAAGAAGCGTAGACCCGCTCACGACCCTCCGCGTCCGCCTCACGCCAATCCGGACACGACCAGTTCTGACCGTAGTCGCCCTCGTCCCGGATATCCACCTCCCAGCCGGTCAACGTCTGCATGTACTCTAAGATGGTGATGACCGAGATGTGGGCGCGAAGGAAATTGGGAATGCCCAGATTGCTGGCGTACTGAGTCTTGCAGAAAGAACCCCCAGTCCAACCACGGAGCTTCGTCTTCAGCGTGGTGCTGAATCCCTTCCGCGTCATCCGACCCCGAACCTGAATCTCCGCCGGATACTTGCAGCACAGGACGTTCAGGGGCTCGCTGCCCGGAGCCACGTCGATGTTGAAGCCCATCACCTCCACGGGATTGACTTGGAAGGAATAGTGCGAACCCTTGTCGCCCTGCACTGGCTCGTCGACATATGCCCCAGCCTGAATCAACATCCACCGATTGGCACCCGTGGCATGCTCAAAATTGCAGGCATGCTCGCCGATGATGTGCTGGATCGGACCGACCTCTTCAAAAGGCAGGTCCATCGCCCGCTGTCGAACCCGCTCCAGACCCTTCAGAGGACTCTTCCCCTTGACACGCAAACTATAGTGGATAGTTAAGCCCACGATTTTCTCCTTTACAAACAATGGTTGCAGCTGTAATGCTCACGAAGCGATTCAATCTGCTCTTCGTATGGCACGTCTTTGTAGGATACGCCGGTCGATCCGACATGATGGATGGTGAACCGCTTCCGAGGACGCTTCCGAATCATGGCGTCAATCTCGTGACAGTGGACGTAACGATCCCAGTCCGAGCCACTGCCTGCATACTCATAGGCTTCATAAATGGCGGACTTCTCATCTTCACTCAGGGATTCATCCGCGTCCGGCGTCAGAATCACCTCATCATAGAGGTGGATCAGCCAGTAAGAAGGCGTCAACTCGCAACAATAGGTGATTTCGTTGCGGTTGAACAAGAAAACGCTCCGAATCTCCTGGATGTGCGGCAGGTGGGCTTCGTCGATGGCGAAATCCGAGGTGTGGTCAAATGCCATCACCCAAGCATCAATCCGAATCTTATGTCCAGTCTCAGTTGTCATAATTTGGTTTCCTTTACTTTTCCTACATACAGCTTAGGCGAAACGCCATATATTGGGGATCAACGTAACCTTCCCATCATCCCAAGATAGCCCACAATGCCCACATGTCGCCAGCTCTTTGGCAGGCTGACCCGGCTTCAAGGGCTGAACCACATAATCCTTGGGGATCGGCTCGACGAACCTAGTCTTCTTCATAATGAACCTCGCAGACCCGGTTGCCATTGGTATCCAAAGCCGCACCCGGTCCACACAGTTCCAAATCCTCGACGGACGGCGCATTCTCCATCCGACGTGCAAGGTCGCGAAGAATACGTGCCACCTCGCGTCCACATCCAGGCTCGGCAAAGGATTCATTGCCAGTTTTAATCGTAATTGTCACCAAGTAACCTCACTACATACAGCTTAGCCTAAACCCAAAAGAAAAGGCACACAGGTCATGCGTGCCTCGACGATTCAAACCCTCACTACCACCGCGTCCAGCATGGCTGATAATATCGCGGCTGGTAATACTGCTGCGGATAATAGTAATACTGCGGGCAACACTGCTGCTGACAACAGGGCTGCTGGTAGTAATACTGGGAGGGATAGGTATACTGCGGCACCTGCGGCTGCACATATACCTGCTGGTTCTGATAAACCTGCTGCGTCTCCCACGGCTGGATCGGACGAACCTCGTGAATATTCCGGAACTCCTCGTGCAGTCCCGAGGTCCACGTCTGAACCGGCAACTGATTCCCGACCGGCGGAGGCGGAGCAGGCTGCACATAGTTCTGATAACCAGGAATGCCGCCCTGGTCCACATTCACTACCTGCGTGTTCCCCGTGCTCCCTGGCGTGTACGGGATATATCCTGCCTGCTGCCCAAACGACACCGACGCACACAACACCACCATCGCACTAATCAAACTCTTCATCTCACTCTCCTTGTGAAAAATATGGCTCTGCCAATCAACACGCTATTATAGCCGGACTTTCATCCGACGTAAATTTTCTTGTCATCCCCCACATACAAATGGCAATCACCCCAGACCTTCGCAGCCTTCTGAAGCCGCGACCGTACCGCCGGACTCCACTGATCTGCATCAAAAAACCCAGTGCCATGCCCACAACGACTCATCCAGAAGTTGTGACCGCCCATTAGTATCCAATCGTCACTTTTAATCAGATCCTTGTAGTTATCTGCAAGAAAATTACGACAATCTTCCTCCATCGACTTCCAAGCCAACTCAGATATATCCGAGGGACCATAGTTCTTGTCCAGAGGCTCTCCGCCGGATTCATCGCTCTCATCATTGCAGGTAAACAAGGCGGCTTCAATATAAGCAGCCAAAAACTGCTCAAACTCACACTCCAGATACGTATGCACGGGCGCGGATACATCCTGATCAAATACGTAGCCACACCACGCACACTTCCACGCACTCTGAATATCGGCTACCGCCTCCCACTTTCCACAGATATTATGCGGAATCGGATTGGAAAGCACAAATTCCTTCGTCCACTGAGTCGCCACCGCCGGACTGGTATCATCCCACGCCTTCTTGACAGTATTCCACCAAGGTCCAGCCTGATGCTCGTCTTCCTTATAAAATGCAAGAAGATAATTGTTCGGGTCCAAAGTCTCACCGTTAATGCCCATCGTTTCAATGGACATCGTGAACTGAGTCATATTCTTGGACGTGAACTTTGGAACCTCAGTGCAGTCCCCCACCTGACTATTAGGAACTAACTCCGGGAAGATTTCGTCAACCACCGCCTCGTGTATCTCCTCCTTGACCACGCCGTTCTGAGCAACCATTGTTCCGAACTCATCGGAATCCTTCCAATCTAATACAAACAAAAGCGACGGAAATTTCTTGGACACCGCCACCATAAATGGCTTCGGACGGTCGTCCGCTGTGGAAAAGATGTACAGCGCCTCCCCATACCGAATCTCAGTCTTGGTATGCATCGAACCCCACTTGCAACCCCAAAACGTCGACTCGTATATCGGATCATACATCTCCGATAACATGTCCGCCGGAATCGGTACCAGTGCATGAAAACTTAAAGGAATCTGATACTCACCCACTATAGGGTTGTATTTTGTATGACTGTCCTTATAGACAGGGTCAAACCCGACCGCCTTGGATACAAAATCCAAAACAGTCGGGTTATCCCCACTCACCGCCAGATGATTCTCTACCCACTGGGCTGGCATGATTACACACCCGCTTCTGTTTCATTCAAGATTTCGCCGAGGTCGTCGCCGAACTTCTTGACGAGCCACTCCTTGGCGGACGGGCTGTAAGGACTGTTCAGCGACCGATAGGCAACGCCCTTCGCCGCATCCGACTTCAACCTAAAACAACACTTCGTCCGAAGGGTCTTCAGCAGTTTCTGCCGATCCTTCTCAGCGAGCAACTTCTCAACCAAATCGCTGATGAAGGTCTCCTCGCTGGCGGGCATGTCAAAACCCTCCATCCCGTGAGCAGCCGGATAGTGGACCGGCGGCTGAGCCTTTATCCACCTGTAGAAAGCGTCACGGATTGCGGTGTCGTACCAATGGTACATCGGCGGACCGCCATTGCCCTCATCGATGACCTCCGCCGCCTTCTTGCCGTCCAGATAGAGTTCCACCGAGTAGCCGTCGCCCTCGTGTCCCCGATTCCTGTGGTACTTCTTGATTTCACCTTTCATGGCTCATCTCCTTGAATGAATGTGACTGGGATGCACTCACTATATACAGCTTATGCGATATCGTCAGATTTCCTTGACGAACTCGCCGAGGACTTCCTCCATCCGCTGCCGACCCTCAAGGTCAGCATTCTGGACCCACAAATATCTGTAGAAGACCGAGACGAAGGTATCGTAATGCTCGCCGCCGTAGCAGCCCAGCACAGCTGTCTGAAATCCCAGTGGGTCGCCGTCGTACACGCCGTCCAAGATGTTATTAAGAAGAGCGTCGAAGTCCTGCGGCTTGGCTTCCTTGTTCACATCCCAAGCGAGCCATTCCTTCATCAAACTGACCAGTCCTCGGAACGCCTTCTCCGGGTACGGCGGCTTCCGTCCCTCGAACACGCCCACAAACCAATTGATGAGGAACTTCGCCCGGCGGACCGCTATGCGGGGACTCGTCTTCAAATCGTCCTGAGTATACTTGTCCTTGTTTGGCAGGTAAATGCGGTTGTACCATTCGTCAAAAGACCACGGGCGGACGGAACCCTGAGTTTCATCCAAGCGGTAGATTACGCCCTCCACATACTGGAGGTAGTGCAGTGGCAGTTCCTCTGGTGTCATTACTGGCGTCTTCGTCTTCATTTTCATCTCCTGAATGTCAGTTCTGGCGTCTTCATTGCCTGGCATCTGCACCAGGCTGCACCTCCCACTATATACAGCTTAGCCGAATGCCAATATACTTGGCATCGAACAAAAGACCTCGCCCACCAGTCGAAACGCTGATGAGCGAGGTTGTCCAAGGAATTGTCCTGCCTCGTTACAAGAGGTGGCACGAAAAAGTGCCTCAGAACAGTTACTCAACCTATTATAGTGGGCAGGTGGCTTATTTTCAACTCGTCGTCCACCTGGCACAACATGGACTCGTCCACTGCCAAAAAACCAGCGTGATGTCGCCGATGGCAATAGGAATGTTTTCATTTTTTTATGAAATCGTTCCAAGTAAGCCTGAAATTGTTCTCCATTAGGATCATGGCGAGCCGCCGCCATATACAGCTTCGGAGATAGCCATGATTTCCTTTCCTTTTCTTTTTTGCCCCTCTTCAGTGTTATCCTACTCGTGGGCGGGGGTCATTCTAGGTGGTAAGCAAATATATTGAGAGGGACTTATGATGGGTTAGGTAAGGAATAGGGGTGGAGTAGGGGTGGAGTAGGGCTACTAATGAGGCATGCATTAAAGACGGACCATGCCCTATTCAATTTCCCCATTTTTCCCCACCGAACCCCACCTAACTAACTATTGCCCTAATAGTTATATCGCTTATTGAGCTTTAACTCCTTACAGGCACAGACTTTGCTACCGAAAGGCAAAAGAATTAGGAATAGATAGGTAATAGAAACCCTTTTAATAACGGGGATTATTAAGATTGGACGACAATATTAGAGGTGCGGAAGGAGCCGGGAGTGGGTTGATTGCGTTCAAAGTTCTGGCTACAATCGGGGCATCTCCAATAGGCGATACGGTCGTTGATGTCAATACCTATTTCGCGTTTGAATGGGGGACCGTTCTCATGGTCGCGGAGGTCGGCATGGCAGTGGGGACATTCCAGTGGACCTTTGAAGATAGCCCAGTCCTCACCCCAGAATTCTGCCATACGCTCTGGGGTGGTGTCTGTACGCTTCATATAGGGGGTAATGGTATCGGAAGTCATGTTTTGTCCTTGAGGGGCTGTAATGCACGTATAGGAGTTCTGGAGGCATTCTAGCGGGGTGACTGGGCTATGTCAAGATACATACGCGCGGGCGGATGTATCCGCACAGGATGTATCTCGCGTGTGTATGGGCGCAGGATACATCTGCGGGCGGATATATCCGCGTAGGATACATGGCGCGGGATACATCCTAGTTGACAGGGAAGCCGCAGCCGCAGTTAGGGCAGCCTTCCCAATATTCAAATGATTGGTGGTCAGCCATGTATCTGTAGTGGGCGTCACAGACGGCGTATAGTTTCTGGCTATTACGTTCGTAGATGACATCGGTCTGTGGGTTGTCGCAGTCGGGGAAGTCTGGGCATTGGCAGGTGGCGTTAGGGTTGGGGATAAGTGGTGCGTCCATATGGTTATTGTAATAGAAGGGCGGTGAATTTGTAAAGGGGAGGACTAGATAATAGCATGGTACCAGAATCACAATATCCCCGTCGTCGTGTAATACCTTTATGGCATTACCTTGTCCAGTTTATTATCTGGGCAATATTGTCCGTCCTTTTAGTTCTGAATGGCATATGGTCATGGAACATTCAAAAGGAATTGCGTGCGCCCCATCCTGACATTCAATCTGTGCAGAAGCAATTGGGTGTGGCACAGGAGCAATTAGTCAATACTGAGAAGCGTTTGGTAGATACTGAGAAATTAGTACAAGCCGGACAGGCAGAGATATTGGCGGCGAAGAAATTGCTTCAAGCCGAGCAGGACACTGTGCAGAAATGTTCAAGTCTTTGTGCCGCTTTACAATTGGATGTTCACAATCTTGATAAACAAACGAAGGAATGGATGATAGAGGAGAAGAAGGGTCGGTTGGATTTCATATCGGCGTGCAACTGGGATTTGAAGGAGATGCAGGAGTTGATTAAGTCTGACCGGGCGGCGTGGGAGGTACGGATTAAGGAGATATATTCACGGGAGGAGCATGACGAGAAGGCATTTCAATCGCACTTGGATGATATTGATGTATCTGGGAAGTTGTGGTTGAAGCGGTTTTCGGATGTGGAGAGTGAATTAGGGAGGTTGAATAAGAAATGAAGAAATTTAGTGAATGGAAGGAGGGTCAGCGACCTGAGCGGCGATTTCGGTGTTCGTTGTATGTGGATATTTGGGTGCCTGAGTCTGGGGATTTGGAGGCGGACCGTTCTCAGGCAGAGCGTCGGATGAAGCAGATATCGGACAAGGTGCCGAATTCCTATGTAGGTGGTTGTGCGGCGTACAATCCGCATAATTTGATGAAGCCATTGGACAAAGAGATTTAGGGCGGTTTGGATCAATAAAAAAGGACACATGTTTGGCATGTGTCCTTTT
>QGNH01000356.1_pt1 | contig 11199 bp, 14 predicted proteins | sample 1735481 | NCBI WGS metagenome assembly QGNH01 (sample SAMN09239004, study PRJNA386568) | Viral metagenome, whole genome shotgun sequencing project. | reverse complement strand
GTGACATGGGGCTGCAGTGGGATTTGAAACATTCGGGCGACAAGAAGCCATGAGACGCCGGACCTTCTGCGCCCACGTGTGGTGGCCGGATCGCATAGTTTTTCAACGCTGTCAATATGCAACGCGAACGCCACGCGCCGAAAGAGGAAATGTCCCGCGTTGGAGCCCAATACGTGGGCGATTTCAACTTGGCTCTTGACTTTGGCTCAGAAAGCGCCGACGCTTTTAGATGCCGCGCCGTCTCGCGCGCGCGATGAAATCATGACCCGCGACATTCAAAAGATCATCGACAAGGGGCTTGGGGTCATCGACGACATGCTCGACCATTTCAAGATGGCGTCTCCTGACGACTATGATACGCGGTTTGCTAAGGCCGTGACTACCTGCACGCTGGCGGCGGTCGAGATAGCCCGCGAAGAGCGCGACGCTGCGTCCTTCCTGGCAAAGCAGCAGCTTGACGAGGGCGCGCTCGCGAAGCTCCTACAGGACTACCTGGCCAAGATGCCTCCCGCGCAGTTTGCCGAGCTGGTGGCGCAGGTGGGGGACGCGAGAACGCCGCCGGAGAAGCGCACATGACCGATGATTTCAAGGCCGGCCGGTCAGAAGGACGTCGGGAAGCGTTCGCCAAGGTAGTGGCTCACGTGCGGGACTTCCGTTTGCGGCGCGAGGTGAGTGGGGATGAATGGCTGCCGACAGAAGCCGACGTGGAGCTGATCCGAATCGTCGAGCTATGCGGGGCAGAACGTGAGTAAGCTGCGCAAGCGGTCCAAGCGCGATCGCAAGAGACGGGCTAACAATCGTCGTCCGAGCATGGGCGAGCCATTCACCGAGGAGTGGTATTGGCGTGTCTTTAGTGCGGGATTGGAACCGCTGGCCCGGCACTTGCAGACGGTCAGGCAGCGCACATGAGCGACTTCCTGATCCGCCCCATCGGTCCCGATGACGTTGCGTTCGTGATCTCGTCCTGGCTTGACGGCTACTGGCCAGACTGTCCGTGCTCGCTTGTGATGCCGAAGTCGGCATGGTGGCCGCGGTGGCATCGGGTGATCGAGAACATCCTGGCCGACGAGCGGACCAAGACGGTCGTGGCCTGCAACCCCGATGACCAGACGCAGCTCTATGGGTTCGCGTGCGCGAGGCCTCCAGAGATTTTGCACTGGGTGTACGTCAAGCAGGCATTCCGCGGGAACGCGGTAGCATCGCAACTCTGGCCAGCAGCTGGTTTGTACCCATGCCCAATCGAATCAATCACCGCTAGCCATTGGAGCCACTCTGCTGCGGGTTGGAACGCGAGCTACGACCCGCGAATTCTCAAGGAGTACCAGCCATGATCCTGTGTGAAAGCGTCCGTCTCGGCGCCGCCATCGAACTCGACCCACGCGCTACCCCGGTGCGCACCATGCCCGGTCGCGTGCTGGTTGACGAGACCAGCGGTCTACTGCACGTCCACGACGGCAAGAACTATTTGATTGTCTGGCCTCCGCCGGGAACTGTCGCCGTGTTGCCCTCTCCCGGAGAAGAGAAAGCGGCGGAGTTCTCGGCTCGGGTGGCCGCAGAAAAGACAAGGCAGGCCAATGAACCCACGCGAAGCGCAACTAGCGATAGCCCTCCGCCGGCTCGCCCAGTCAAGCCGCGCCGCTGAGTTCAGCGCGGAGACCGCGTGCTCTCCCGGCAAGCAGCTAGCGGCGGTCAAGTCGCCAGCCAAGCGCAAGTGCAAGAAGTGTGGTCGGCGCGCCGGGAAGACGACAAGCGACGCCGTGGAACTGCTGTTAGAGGGTCTCCGCGAGCCAATCGTCCCTGAGCTATACGTCAGCCTGACCCGCGGCAACGCGAAGGAAATCCTTCTACCCATCCTAACGCGAATCAACGAAGAGTACAAACTCGGATATCGCCGGGTCGGGGACGCTGATTTTGTTTCTCCCATCGGAGTGGCCATCCAGCTTCGAGGCGCGAACGACGTCAAGGACATCGAGAAGATCCGCGGCCACGTGTTCAAGCGGGCGCACATCGACGAGCCGGGCTCAATGCCAGATCGGATCATTCGCCCCCTGGTAGTGGACATCATTCAGCCCACGTTGATGGACTACCAAGGACCGCTGGTGCTGAGCGGAACGCCTCCGCCCCTGCGCCATGGGTATTTCTACGACTGCTACGCCGGCAAACTCAAGGACAACTGGGAACAGTACCACTGGACCGTGCGGGATAATGAGCGCTTTCCCGCCAAGGTGCGCGGCTTAGACATCGAAGCAATCCTTGCCGAGATTAGACGCGAAAACGCATGGGGCCCTGACGACCCGACGTACCTACGGGAATACGAAGGGCTCGACATAGAAGATCGCAAGAGTCTCCTTTTCGAATACCAAGCCGGCCGAAACGATTACGACGAACTACCGAGCGGAGATTGGACCTACGTGCTGGCGTGGGACCTGGGAGCCGGGTCAGAAAACCAGGAGCAAGACAAAGAAGGCGACCCGATGGCCCTGGGGGTCCTGGGTTGGCGTCGCGGTGACCGTGTCGTCTACTTGGTTGAGGAATGGGGAGAGACCGGGGGCGACGTCACCAGTGCTGCAGGGGCTGCTCATCGCATGGTGGATCGCTATCACCCGCAGAGCATGGTCATCGACGAGGGCGGGCTAGGGAAGCTCATCGCCAACGAGGTACGCCGCCGCCATCTGCTGCCCGTCAAGGCAGCAGAGAAAACACAGAAGGGCGCTTTCATCAAACTCTTCAACACGGCCCTGCGCCGCGGGGAATTCCTCTGCCGCTCCGACTCGGTCTTTGCCGAAGAGACAGGGCTCGTACGTAAGGATTTCGCCGCTCTTGCGCAAGGCCAGCTGAGAGAATTGCCGACGAGCAAAGGCGGATTTCACGGCAATGCTACCGACGTGGCGCTGTACGGTTGGCGGGAGTGTCGTGCATTCATGGAGCAGGAGCAAGAAGAACACCCGCCGGGCTACCGTGAGCCGAGCGATCACCTCAAGGCGGTGATGGCCGAGCAACGGCGCACGAAGGGGCGCGACCCGCTAGGGGTTGCGCTTGGGTTCGAGGATTAGGGCTGCTTGCCGTCCGCATCCCGCTTCGCGATGGCCTGGGCGATGCGGAGCGCGAGATAGGGATGCACAGGAAGACCCCCAGCCGCCGCCTTGATGCTCTGGCGAGCACACTCGAAAATTCGCGCTGCCCCTGACTTGTTCTTGGCCGCGATGATGGCCTTGAGGCGGTTTTGGTGGGTCTCGGATAGCGGTTGGTAGTTGAGCATCGGTGACCAGCTAACGCCAATCTAGGCCACAATGTCAAGGAGTTGGTGCAAACGGTGCGCGTTTTGCCTTACTTTGGGCGTATGCGCGTGGGCCAGCTTCGCAGCCTCCTGACGACTCTACGGGCTGCAGGCGTGACCGAATACGCGGCCCCATACGGCAAGGGTACGCTGACGCTCAAGCTAGCCGGCGGCTTCGCTGAGTCGCTTCCTGCAGCGAAGAGCAAGGGCAAGACCGAGGCAGCTCCTACCGAGGACGAGCGCTTGCTGAAGCATCTCACGACGCCGGACGCGCAGGCCGCGCTGAAGGCACTTGAGGTCCCCGCGGAACAAATGGCAGAGGTATTGCGTGGCCTCGCGTAAGCTGAAGGTTCCCGGCCGCAAGACGATGCGGCTGCCGTACCGAATGGACGGCTCCGGCGGCAAGCCGGATGCCATGAAGGACCATGGGCGTTGGTGGGCGTGCAAGACGCCCGAGGATTCCCGCGCGATGGCGTGGAATTGCTATGACCTGCTGTACGCGACGCACACGACCCGCAACGCCAGGGACGCGCTGCACGTTGGCCTGTACGATGGCGAGCCGCCGTTGTGGCTAGGCTCGCTGGTGCCGGGCTCGCCGCTGCTCTACCAGGCGTCGAGCACCATGGACGGCTACACCAAGGCGCGCGCCAACCTGATTCGCCGCTGCGTCGATACCGGCGTTTCGATGATCGCAAAGAACATCATTGAGATTCGATGCGTGACCGACGGTGGGTCTTGGGGGCTACAGAAGAAGGCGCGCCAGCGGACGAAGTTCATCAACGGGTTGCTGCGCGAAATGGATTTCCACACCGCTCAGCAGCGCGGCGTGGTGGACGGCATGTTGACCCGCATGGGCGGTATGATCAAGCCGTGGATCGACTGGGAAAATCAGACGATTCGCTGTGACCGCATCCACCCATCGAACTTTGTCTGGAACGAAGGCGAAGGCCAGCGGCCGCGCACGGTGTACGAGAACACACCATGGTCACGCAGCGAATTGATCGGGCGCTGCCCGAAGATGAAGAAGGAAATCCTGGACGCTCCACAGAGTGTGCGCCCCGTGAATCAAGCCTACCGTCGTCTGCAGGAGAACGAAACGCTCGCCGATATGGTGGACGTGTTGGAAGCCACGCACCTCGGGACGGGCGACAAGAACCCCGGCCGCAAGATGGTGCTGCTCAAGAACTGCATTCTCGACGACGATGCCCAGTGGACGCTTCAAAATTTCGGGTACGCGCGCTTTCGCTGGGACGACGCCGACAAGGGCTGGCAGTGCAAGCCAGCGAGTGACACGCTCATCGGATACCACTATCAGATCGGGCGGCTCATGCGGAAGATTGACCGCGGGCAGTCGCTCGCGTGCGTGCCGCGCGTGTGGATCGAGCAGGGCTCCGAGGTGTCCGAGGACGAGTTAACGAACGAGATGGGAGGCGTTGGGCACTACCGAGGGACGGCGCCGCAGATTGCGACCGCGTCGGCATTCCCGCCCGAGGTGTACCACTATCTCGACTGGCTTTTCGAGCAGGGGATGGCGGACATTGGCTTCAACCAGATGCAGTCGCAGGGGCTCAAACCGCCCGGCATCGACGCCGCCGTAGCGATGCGTGAGTACAACGATACCGGGACTGCACGCCAGATTCCGAAGGCACAACGTCTTGAGCGCCAGGCCGAGGACATGGGCGAGCTGATCATGTACCTGGGCAGCAAGCTCGCCGAGAAGGATTCGAGTTTTTCCATCAACGCCCTTGGCGCGGGTTCCTACGACCACGTGAAGTGGTCCGAAGTCGAGGGCGATTCGCGAGATATTCGCGTGCATTCCAACCCTGTGAGCGCGCTTCCCTCGACGACGTCGGGGAAGATTCAGACCGTGACCGACCTCATCAAGGGCGGTTTGCTGCCCCCCGAAGAGGTACAGGGTGGGCTCGCGCTGAAGCTGCTCAACTTCCCCGACTTGGAGAAGGTCATCACGATGGAAACGGCGAATCGTGAGCTGGCCGAGATGCAAGTTGACCTCGCGCTATACGAGGGGAAGTACCTCGCGCCCGAGCCGTACCAGTCGCCCGGTGGCCTGAAGCTGCTCAAGACGCTTGCGTGTCGTCAGTATTTCGTGGCGTTGGGCCTTGACGGCGTACCCGAGCGACACATGGACCTACTGCGCCGGCTGATGAACGAAGCCGACGCGCTCGACCAGCGGCTATCGGCGCCCGCCGCCGCACCGGCGATTGAGCAGCCCATCGCCACGCCGCCGCCCCCGGCTAGGCCGTTGCTCGAACAGTCTCCCATCGCGCCTCCCATCGTCCCAAACCGCGGCGTGCCCGGGGGTGAGCCGATGCCAGTGCAGGCACCCGGAGGGCCGCAGTGATGAAGGGCCGCGCGCGTCCGTTACCGTTGCCGTTTACGGGGCGCCGGGAACGCGTGCTCCCAGTGGAGTTCGTCGAACTGCGCCCGCCCTTGACCGCCGATGAGCGCGAGAATATCCGAGCCGCGCTCATCATGGAAACCATGGAATTCGAGAGCGACAAGCAAGAGGAGTTCGCCGATGACTGACGAAGAACGCGAGAACGTGCGGGCCGCGCCGCAAGCGCCGCAGTCGATGTTTGGGATGGGGCGGAGCTACTAATGCCGAGGCGCGGCCGTCCCAGCACTGACGTTTCCACTCGCCCGCCGTCTCCGGCCTATCGCGCGGGCCATGAGGCAACGTTCGGCCCGCAACCCCCGCACCTGGGCAAGCGATTCGCGCATACACGCTTGGTCGTGAGGACAGACCCCGCGACAGGGCAAACGACAATCCAAAGGAGCACAGATGCCTGACCCGACCCCAGAAGCCGCCCAAGCGACGACCGCGGCACCCGTGACCGATACTGCAGCGCCGGTGAACCAGACGCCTGACGCCGCAGCCACGACCGACACGACAGCGCCCGCCCTGCCCAAGGCTCCACGCACGCCAAGCCGGGGCGAACGAGTGCCAGCATTCCCGCGCCCACGCGGTCCAGCGGCGGCCCTAGAGCGCGCCCGAGTCGCCTTGGAAGCGCAGGAAGCGGCGGCCAAGGTCTCGGAACCAGCGAAGCCCGCCGAAGAGGTGGAACCGGCCAAGCCTGCGGATGCGCCGGCCGCGGCTGAGCCTGCAAAAGCCGCCGAAGAGAAGCCGGCCGAGCCCACGAAGGAGCCAGAGAAGCCCGCGGAGAAGCCGCCTGAGCGCATTTCGAAGGGCCTCGCCATACTCGCGGATCGCGAAGCTAAGCTGCGCGTGCGCGAGCAGGCCATCAAGGCACAGATGGCGGAGCTACAGACCAAGCAAGCGCAGGCCACCGCCGACCCCGACATGGTCCTGGTGAAGTCCGTCAAGGAAGCGCTCGCCAAGGGCGGGCGTGGTGCCGCGCTCAAGGTGCTTGGCATCGACTTACGGACAGCCATCGAGGAAATGTCCCGCGAATACACAGAGCCCACGCCAGAAGACATCGCCCGTAGGGTGGCGCAGGAAGAACTCGAACGGCACGCCAAGACGCTCGACGAACAGCAGAAGGCCACCGCGGCCAAGGCGGCCGAAGCCGAACAGGTACGCGTCCAGGTGGCTCGCGAGGAGTACACGCAGAAGGTCGGTCACGAGTTCGTCACGTCTGCCGATGAATTTCCCTACTTGGCGGCGAATGAAGTCCTGGACACCGACGTCATGCTTTACGCCGCCCAGGTTGAGACCAAGACCGGCAAGGCGCCGAGCCCCATCGAGGCCCTGCGCGCATACGAAAAGAAGTTGTCAGACGCAGCCACGAAGGCCGCAGCAGTACTGGCCGCGAAGAAGCGAGCCGCAGAACCTGCCCCTACACCTACACCGAAGGCACCACTGGCGGCCCCTACCCCGGTGGTCACCCCGAAGCCCAAGACCGACGAACCGGCGAAGCCACGAAGCCGGCCGGAATCCCAGCCCATCCCCGAGGCCATGAAGTCGAGACGATTTGTTCCGGCTCATGAGCGAGCGAAGATGGCAATGGAAGCCCTCAAAATACACTAGACCACTGACCTACGCCCCACGTGGCACCTAAGCAACTGCACAGGACGGCTGAAGCTAGCGCCGGAGTGAAATCCCCCATGAAAACCACACTCTGGAGAAACGCAAATGACATTCGATCCAACCGCCGCAGCCGCAATCCTGAAACAAACATATCCCGATGGCATCGTGCCCATCGACTACGCGCGAGCCAAGACGCTCGCGCTTCTCAAGAAGAGTAAGGGAACCGTAGTGTCCGGGCCGTTTGGCGCCGGATTCGTGCAGCCCTTAAAGTACGGCAACCCGCAGGCCGGGTCTGCCACCTACGCCACTGGCTACGCACAGGCGAGCACCGAATCCAGTCGGTATCAACAGTGGTTCCTGACTCCGGGCGAGCTGTTCCAGTTCGCGCGAGTCAACGGCAAGCTGACCCGCATCAGCGAGGGGACTGGATCCTTCGTGAACGCGATGGTGAGCGAAATCGAGAACGCCCGAAACGCTCTCACCAGGATGGTGGAAATCTTCCTGGGCGGGAACGGCTGGGGCTGCCTCGGTCAAATCGACCAGACCGCAGCCAGCGTTTCGACCACCACGCTCACCCTGGCTCAGCCATGGATGGCGCGCATGTTCGAGATCGGGATGTCGCTGGTTGCCGCTTCGAGCGATCATGCATCCGCCCTTCGGTCGGCCACTTCGATCAAGATCACAAAGGTCGATGCGAGCGCAGGGACCCTCACAATGGCAAGCGCTGGCAACAGCCAGAGCTGGGCGGTGGGCGACTACCTGTTCCGCGACGGCGACCGCGACAACGCGTACACGACCAAGTTGGTCCCCTGCGGCTTCAACGCCTTCCTGCCGCAGACGGCTCCGACTTCTGGTCAGACGCTCTTCACGGTGGACCAAAGCCTCAGCGTGCGCACTGGCGGCAATCGCCGCGACGCGAGCGCGGGCGGCGGGAACATCGAAGAGGTGCTGCTCGACCTGTCCGCCGATATCGACGCTCAGGGCGGCGTGACCACCCACTGTGTGCTCGGCACCAAGGCCCACGCCAAGCTGGTCAAGTCGATGCTCAACAAGACGTACTTCGACGTCGAGGACATCGACGGGGCACCGCTGGGCTTCCGCGGCGTACTGTTGGCGGGCGCATCGGGCGACATGCTCTGCTACTCCGACGGGGCCTTCCCCGAGGGCGTGGCGTGGCAGTTCAGCATCGACGACGTCGGCATCATCCACACCGGCAAGGATCTCATCATGTTGGAAGAGAAGGATGGCCTGCAGTTCCGCGAGGTCGCCGGCTCTGACGACTGGATGGCCCGCCTGATCTCTTCGTACCAGTTCTACGACGATGCCCCCGGCCACGGCGGCGTAGCGTACAACCTGTAGGCCCGGCATTCACCCGGGAAAGGACAACCGAAAATGAGCGTCATCTTCAACCGAATCTTCGCCCCCTGGAAGGGATGCAACCGCAGCGGCCTGGTCCACATGACAGGAACCGTGACGGTGGGTAGCTCTGGGGCGGTCTCGTCGTCAGACACGCCAGGGTTCACCGTGACCAAGCAATCGGCGGCTGGGCGCTATCGCGTTCAGCTCGTCGCAAGCGATGGCACCACGGCGGCCTTTGGCGCGCAGGCGACGACAACCGCCGGGGTTGCGCAAGCGCCCTGGGCGATTCAGGACCCACACGCAAACGTTGTCAGCACCGTTGCCGACAGCGCCATGACCACGGACAGCGCGCTCTTCAGTGCTATCCGCAACTTCACCCCGCTCTCGGGATACTTCGACGTCCAGTTTTTCAAGATTGGCGCCGCAGGAACCGAGACCCACACGGACGCCAACATCGAAAGCGGCGGGGTGTTTTTCCTCGCGTTCGACCTGAAGCTCAGCAGCGCCAGCCCGTAGGGTGATGCCATGTTGAGCGCAGACGAACGATCCGAGATGGAGGACACTGTCAAGAAGTTCTTCGAGGCAGGCAAGAAGGGGGAGTATGGGGACGCGACGGACGCTTACGAGGACATGTGCGCCCTCATGGACGGAACAGAGTCCGATAGCGCCGACGAGAAAGACGAAGGCGAAACGGAGTCTGGGAAGACAACCGGGAAGCCCTTGGCGGCTTTGATCATCAGCAAGAAGTAACGGAGGGGCCGGGAGGCCAACAACCTCCCGGCCTTCACCGCATGTTTGAAAGCGTAACCCCCCAGGCCATCATCGACGACGTCAACGCTCTGACGGACAATGACGGCTATGCGTTGGTGACGAGCGCGCAACTCATCGGGTGGCTGAATTGTGAGCTGACGTCGCTGTGGCTCACCATGATCCGCTGCAACCGAGACGCATTCACCAAGACGGCGGAGGGACGGATTGTCACCGCTCCATCGATATCGATGACAGCAGCGGCCCCGACTGGGCTCGCTATCACGGACTTTCTCAGCATCCGCGGCGTGGATCTGAAGCTCGGCGAGGGCATGTACAAGAAGCTGCGTCCCTTCAATTTCGTCACGCGCGACCGCACCATCATGCTGAGCTATCGGGCCATCGGCGAAGACCTTTGGATACTGCCGCAGCAGCAATCGACACTTTACCCGATTCGGGTCTGGTACATGTACAAGGCCCCGACGGCGTCGGCGTCGGCCCTCAACACGGCAATGAGTATCCCGGCGAACGCCGACGACTACGTCAAGCAGGGCATGTGCAGCAAGTTCCGCACCCGGCGCGATGAGGACCCGGCTCCCCATCTGCAGCAACAGGCCCTGGCCCTTGAGCAGATCAAGGCGTGGCTGATGTCTTCGCGTGGCGACCAGGGGACTATCGCCGACGTATCGGACGACTACTGGGTGGATCAGTGGTGACATGGGACAGAAGCGGAACTATTATCTTCCGACGGTCGCCAGGACGAAGGACGAGACCGTCAATCGAAACCTCGATTCGATCTTCGATACGTTCCGCCGTCTGTCTCAGATAATCGGAGACATTCTCGACGGCAACCAATCGCAAGACATAGATCGAAAAGTAGCGTCTGGGGCAACCGACGCGACTCCCGATGTGCTAATCAACAAGGTTGCGTCCGACGGGACTATCGCGATCACCGAGGACACCACCGCGAAGAAAGTCAAGTTCATTGCGCGCGCTGGATCGACTTCGCGAACTGGGTTGCTACAACTCAGCACGTCCATCCCAACGCTCGATGGCGGCACCGGAAGCGCCGGGGCAGAAGGAAAGGCCGCAGACGGCGCTCACCAGCACCCGAACAGCCCGACGGTGGCGCTGACGAAGCGCTACTACTTCAGCAACGTCGTTTCCGACTTGACCGATGGCTCGCCGTCGCAACATACGCTCTTTTCTCTGACGAATAGTGGCGCTGGGTACGCGCTTTCTCCTCCCGGCGGCGGGCTTGGGGCGTTACTGGTCGATGGTCCCGTGGGGTCTCCTGGCCTAACAACGTGGCCCGCTGGCGTCGTGATGGCGACCATCTGGGCGCGTGTACGCAATCCTCAAATAGGTGAGCAATATCACCTGGACTGCGGAGCGGCTCCCCAGGATAGCTCACTGGGGCGAGCTACCGCGACGAGCGGGGAATACGCCTATCAGACTTCACCTTGGCCCGGCATTCAGACTCCATTACTGACGGCGAGTTACCAGCAATACGTTGTACCTATGGCGGTCATGGCGTCCCCACAGGTAGGGCAGACGGGTACAGCTTCAACAGACCGACTGCGCTGCCAACTAACGGGAGCCATTGAAGGCACGACACCAGCGGCTAGTGAAGTCTTTGAAGTGCTGTGCATGGGCGCAACGCCAAGCTACCTCGACACGATCTTCACGCCGTCGAGCGGCGCGACCGTCCACAATGACCTGACGGGCAGGGACGCGGCCAACTGTCACCCGATGGCCAGCATCACGGCTGGCTGGCTGCAGACGCCGACAAGCCAGCGGGCGGTGG
>QGNH01000541.1_pt2 | contig 11207 bp, 17 predicted proteins | sample 1735481 | NCBI WGS metagenome assembly QGNH01 (sample SAMN09239004, study PRJNA386568) | Viral metagenome, whole genome shotgun sequencing project. | reverse complement strand
CACCCGGAGAACCGCCATGCCCGCAACCGAAGTCATTCTTACGCCGCAGCAACGCGCCGGCCTCACTTGCAAGCGCGATGTCTCGATCCCAGGCTTCGATGCCGAATGGTCTGGCTCGCCGGACCCGACCGACCCAGACAACTTCTGGATAGACGACGACACCGGGGAGCGCATCAACGCGCATACCGGCGAACGCACCCCGAGCCACGCCGCCTGACCCCACCCATCAACACCCACGGGAGAGAAGGTAACGCTATGACTGCCCTAGCCAACGATCCGCGCAGAGTCGCCCTCATCATCCGCGAGCGCGACGAACACAAACAGACGATTACCGATCTCCGCGAGCACCTGCGAACCGCAAACGCGAATTGCGCCAACGCGCAGGCTACGGCCTTGCGTGTCATCGCCGAGCGCGAAGCCTTGCGCGCCGCCATCGCCGAAGACCTGCAGCACCGCGCCGCGAACCTGCGCGAACAGTCGCAAGCCTACGCCGTAGGTTCGCGGCAACGCACGCGATTTGCGACCCGCGCCGAGGCCTTCGAGGACGCCGCGCGCATCGTCCTGTCCGATCTCCCCCGCAACCGCCACAACCCGGAGGCCTGAACCATGCGACCCGCATCATCCCCCGTCACCGTCGTCCTGAAGCGCGCACAGCGCCAAGTGACGGTGACGCCTCGCCGATTCGATATCGGCTACATCGTCATCAACCCCGTGAGCCTCGCCGAAGAATACCCGCCCGTCGACTTCGATACTGCGCGCCGCCGCGTGCATGAGATCGGCGGCGCCCACGCTACCTATCGCATCATCTGAAAGGAAACCACCATGCTGACCCTCACCGAACGCGAGCGCCTCGCTTTCACAATCGGCGACGCGCAAACCCTGGCCCTCATCTACCAAAACGAAGACGAATTCGCCGAGGTTGTCTCACCCGAGCACGAGGCCGTGATCGACGATCGCAACCGGCTGCGCGATGCCTTGACCGAATGCATGGAGCGCATGCACGACGCCATCGAACAGCTCGACACGCTGAACACCAGCGAGACGACACTCGTTGACATCGTGACGGGCGAAGACCCGCCACCCATCGAATTCGCGCCCGCCTTCCACGACGCGACCGAGCTTGCGGCTGAAGCTCTCGCGCAGTGCGAAAGCCAGCTTGACGACACTGCGCGCGAACGCCTCGCCAAAGCCGACGCCACGATCGCCAGCTTGCGGCGAACCCTCGCGGCACAGGATGGCAAGCTGCGCATGGCTGACGCAGTGCTGCGTGACGCGCAAGCCCTCGTCATCCCGTACCGTAGAACCTCGAAACCCGCGCCGAAGTGGGCGCAACGCCTCATCGCAACCCTCGGGAGAACCGCGCCATGATCCGCACACTGCTCGCCCTGCTCGGCCTCGATCCGATCGAAGCCCTGCGCATCCTGGGCTTCTACGCCCTCTGCCTCGCCACCTTCGTGCCCTGGGCCTTCGTGGTTCGCGGCTGCCTCGCCTTGCTCGGGGTGGCACGATGAGCACGCCCCGCACCACCATCCTCGCCACCGTCTCACTGCCCGGCGACGACACGCAGCGCCCCACGCGCACGCATGCCAGCTCACGCCTTGCCTTCCCCAAGCATGCCGAGTACGCCTGCGCGCTCGAGATTCACCGCCCGCGGCTGCGCGTCGACGACTGGGTGGGCATGGCTGCCGCTGGCGCCCTGGGGCTCGCCGCGATGGGCTTCTGGCTCGCGCCTTTGATCCGCTGAAGACCCCTCGGCTGCCTCATCGCGCGCAGCCTGGGATGACTCTGCAAAATTCTGCATAAAGACCCTACTCTCTGTACGTGATACCTGTGATACCTCGAAACACGCGTTTTCCGTATAAGCCTCTTATGTGTGTGTGTGCGCGCGTAGAGTCGATATATGGAAAAGTGCTCACATCAGGTATCACAGGTATCAAAATTGTGGATAACTGCCCGCGCCTGTGGATAACTACTCCGGCAGCAAGCGCAGCCCCGGAACGTAAGTGAGCTTCCGGCGCCTGCCATTTTCTACAGACGACAGGCGAGCCACGACCTCGCCCGCCCCCACGACGCGCAACACGTCATCCGTGAAACGCGCCTTCGAGAGCGCAAACACCCCGCCATCCTTGCACCACGACACGTACGCGGGGTACAGCCCGCCCATCGCGTCCGTGAGCGGTTCCATGAATTCCGCTCCCACCCCGCGCTCGCAGCACTCCGCGACGAACTGGCCCACCCGATCCTGCTCAGACCTGTATGCGTCTGACGCCGCGCGTACCGCTGCCGGCGCCGCGAGCCCGCCACCCGAGGCCCATTCCACGGCCCCGCGCACGCGCCACGCTAGGATGCCCTCCAGCTCGCCGCGCAGCGCCTCCATGAGCCCCAAGTCCCTGAGCCCCGTGTGCGTCCCTGCCTCGACCTGCGCCGCAGTGCCGAACGCTGCGCCGTAGGGCACGAGCAGCACGCGGCGCCAGATGCCGGGGTCGGTCCCCTTGACCTGGGGCTTGTGGTTCGTCAGTAGCTGCAGCTTGTGCGTCGGACTGAAGCCGAAGAAGTCGCCGCGCATCCAGCGTGCCTCGAGCCGATCGTCACCCGTGGCCTGCTTGATGAAGTCTTCCCTGAGAACTACGTTCTCTGCGCTCTCGTGCGCCGTGACCATGCGGCGGCCCATCAGCGATGCGATCTCGGTCGGGTGCCTGTCCGACTTCGACGCGGCCATGAGGCCCGGCGCCGCCGTGCCGGCGTAGTCCCCCAAAGTCTCGGCCATGAGGCCCAGCACGGTCGACTTGCCGTTGCTGCCCGTGCCCCAGTGCACGACGAACACCTGCTCGATGACGGCGCCCGTGAGGCAGTAGCCGAACCAGCGCGCAAGGAACGACGCGACCGGTGCACTCCCTACCTCTTCGCGCGTGATCTCCCTGAGCACTCTGTCCCAAGTCGGACACCGCGCCTCCGGCACATACGCCACAGGCACCAGCTTTGTCAGCATCTCATCGGGGTTGTGCAGCCGCAGCACCCCAGTCCTCAAGTCCACGATGCCGTTCAGCACGTTCAGCGCGAACGGGTCGCGGTCGAGCAGATCGGCGTCGACCGTGAGCATCTTGCGTGCGAGGCCGATCGCGGCTTCGATGCAGCCCTTCATCTCGCTCTTCACGGCCCACTTCATCAGCGCGTCCGCGATCCCGGCCGCTTTCTTCTGCTCTGCGGCATCCAGCACTGAAGCTCGAGCCTTCAGCGCCACGGCCTCGTCACGGATCAGCCCCGACAGGCGGCAGCCGTAGCGGTAGACGTCGGCCTCGTCCGCGAGCCAGCGCCGGCCATCCCAGACGTGCCAGCGGCCCGCCGCGACGAACACCTGTCGCCCGAACGCGTTGACAAGGCGGTTCGCGTTGGCCTGGTCGGTGCACAGGTGCTGCGCCTCCGGAATACCGCGCCGCTTCACGGGCGCCGGGGGCGGCGACCCATTTAAGGCCGTCGCAGAGACGAACCCGGGGGCGCGTGGGCCGGCAGTCGTCAAAGCATGCGGCTCGTTCGCCACCCCCGGTCCGTGATCGTGGCCGTTGACGCGCGTGCTGTGCATCTGCGTGCCGTCCCACGCCATGCGATCGTCCTGGGGCACGGGCTGCGCGTCGAGCAGGCCCCGCGCGGCCAGCACCAGCCGCAGCGTCTCGGTGCTCGCCGATCGCGCCGCGGGCAGTGGCGGCCTGTCGTCACCCGCTGACACGTCGTCGAACACGTCGGCACTGGGCGGCAGCTCCTGCCAGCCGAAGCCGGCCGCGATCCGTTTGAGCGTGCCGAGCCCGACGACATCGCCGCGGTCCGACCGGATGTGCGGCCACACGCGCTCATCCAGAAAGCCCGGCGCGTATTTGCTGGCCCTGGCACTCAGCTCGTGCGCAAGCTGCAAGCCGTCGTCACTACCGCCCGTCTCGTGGTGAATGGCGAACACGACGTTGCGCCACTGGTCGTAATCCAGCTCCTGAGTGCCGGTGTTGGGGATGGCACGCAGGAGCGTGCACAGTTCGATGTGCCGCTCGAAGTAGTCGACGATGCCGGCAGGCCTGGGCGCGCGCACCGGTCGCTCGAGCACGGGCACCGGGTCGCTCACGCGCCAGATGACGGAGAGGGCCGCGTCGCGCGGCAATGGGATGAGAGTAATCACGTCTGCGTGTCGGTCTGCTCGGTAGCGGCGAGGGCGAGTAGCGCGCGTGCGAAGGCAATGTGGTTCCAATGCCCGTCGTCGTCCAGAAACGGGTGCGCGAACTCCTCGATCTGCTCATCGGTCAGCCGCACAGCCTCGGGCGCAGCGACTGGAGCTGCGTACAAGGGAAATGGCTCTGCGCCTTCGTCTGCCGCAACAATGCGTGACGACTTCTCGTCGTTCGTTCCGAGATACACCGGGCCAGCCTTTGGGTTCTCCTTGCGATCTAGCTCATAGAACCAACCGAACGGCGTTGGCACAGCCTCGGGCGCAGCGGGTGGGCGGGCGAACAGCGGCCGAGAGAACTCGCGCCCGTTGTTCGTGCAGTCTTTCAGGTCAGCGTGGACTACGAAAGTCGTCCCGGGCTTTTGCCACGCGATCACGTCAACGGAGTCGGGCGCAGCCTCGGGCGCAGATGAGGCGGCCGAGTAGCCGTCTTTGGATTCAGAAGCCATCGAATTCCGGGAGGTCTTCAAACTCCCGCTCGCTGAGGTAAACATTGGTCAAGGTGTAGACGGAATCGTCGCCGTGATGCTGCGCGGCTTCGATGTGGTCATCGGCGTCTCTGGGCGTGGTGACCATGTGGCTCCCGTCCAGCGTGACGCGCACGTAGCGCACCCGAGGCTCGCCCAAGGCATCGAACATCAAGCCATTCGGCTGACAGATTCCGGGCAGAGCGAGTGCCTGCGCGGCGGCTAATTTGTTCATCTCGTTCGCGCTCAGGGTCACTTTCACGACCCCCGGTATTTGATCGGTCAGCCGCACAGCCTCGGGCGCAGCGGGTGGGCGGTTCGATCCCTGCAATAGCGCCTCGGCTATCCCTCCGTGCCCATCGGCTTTCAGCCTACGCACCCATTCCGGCTCGGGGTCAGTCTCTGTCGCGGCGAGTGGGCGGGCGTACTCGATCAACGCTTGGTGAATGAGTAGCACGCAAGACGCCGTGAGCGGCACCATGCCAGTCGTCGGGGCCATCATTGCGCTTTCGACGCCATCCTTCCACTCGCGCGGTAGCTCCTGTCTCGCAGCCTCGGGCGCAGATGAGGCGCGTCCAAGAGCAGCACGAGCAATCCGCAAAACGAACTGCTCTTGAATGTCCATTCGCCAGTCCGGGAACTCTCTCGTAGCGGCCGCGAGAATCTGCTCGTTGGTCAGGATGGGCGCAGATGAGGCGACACCGGAGAGAGCGGCGCGGCAGGCTTCCCATGCGGCACACCAGATGCCATAAACGGACTTGCCTTCATCGCACTCGGGCCAGAAGCCGGCGTATTCCTTGTCGCGGATTTCATCGAGGGTCATTGGGCATTCCTCACGACAGTGTTGAGGCCGCGCACCGCCTGCAATGCTTGGTCGAATCCGCTTGCCTGGATAACCTTCTCAGCGGCGGCAGTCAGGGCGATGACGCGGCGATTGAGCGCGGCCATCTGTGCATCGAGCAGGCGCTCCACTTCGGCGGCCTTGGCGCAGGCTCCCCATGCGCGCCAGGCCGACGCAGCCGAAGCCAAGAGGTAGCTATCGCCAGAGCGCTCGATGGCCTTCGGATATAGGCCATCGCTGGAGTACCAAGCCTCGAACAACTCACGCACGCGCTTCATGCCAAGCGGCTCGGAGCCTCCGGTGCTCGACGCTGCCGAAGCCAAGCCGGCAGAATTAACAGGCTCCTGTCTCGCAGCCTCGGGCGCAGATGAGGCGAGCAAGTCCTCTACCTTGCGAATCGCGCAGGCGTGGTGCGAGCGCCAGCACGAATCCCAATGCGTGCGGTCTCGCTCGGCTGGCGCAGATGAGGGCACAGCCTCAGCCGGGGCCGTGCCTTGAAGGGCAAGAGCGGCGTGCTTGAGCGCGTCAGCAATCGGCCAACTGTGGAAGAACGGTTCGCCATGCTCATCGACGGCCAAACCTTCCATCGCCTTAATGCACTCGGCAAGTGCGGCGCGTACCGGATCGCGGGGGCTAGTCATGACAGGTCATCCTCGATTGAGAGCGGCACACTGGCGCCGCTCAGTGGCAAGATCACTTGATTGCCGTAGCCATCGGACGGCACTTCGTTCTGTTTCGGGAAAATTTCCACCTCGCTCGCGCTCACGCCGCGAGTCCCGTTCCGCAAGCCGCAGCTCACCAGCACGCCACGCAACAGCTCGCGCACGCTGTAGGCATCCTGGGGCTCGTCCCAGAGTAGGTAGAGGTGCACGCCGCGGCCGCCCGAGCTTCGCCACAGGATCGGCCGCAAGCCGTGCGCCATCTCGAGCACATCGGCCACGCGGATCACGGCGTCGCTCATCTGCTGCCACGAGGCCTCGCCGCCGTGCGAGTCGAAGTCGAGCACGGCGACGCGTGTCGTCGAGCCGCCAGCGGGTATCTGCGACACGCCGCGCGCCGGCCCCCCGTTCAGGTGCCGGGCGATGCGCTCAGGGGTCAGCGGCTCGCGAGTCCACGCCTGGGCGCCGTTGCCCTTGACCGCGGTGACGTCGGTGCGGACCCGCGCGATCAGCGGGCCGAGTGAGTCGGCGAGGGTCACGGCTTGCAGTCCATGTACGCTCTCACCCATTCGGCGGCTTGCGGCGCGACGATCGCGTTACCGTAGGCGCGCAGTCGTCCCACTCGGTTGGTATGCCCATGAGCCAGCGGGAATGTGCCGGGTTCAACTGGCCGGGCTTTTCCGTCTCGGCAGTCGATCCAGTCGGCGTCGGCCCAATAGCCGGCCCCTCGTGCGAGCCGTGTGCATCCGGGAACCCCCACTTGTTCGCCCTCGGCGTCGACCACGGAGAACGCGCTGCTCGGGAGACAGGTCTGGCAAGCAGCGCGTTCTCGCTCACGTTCGGGGTGTAGCTCCCGTCCTTGTGATCGCGCGTCGTCGGTGTCGCCCACGATGCCGGCAAGCACGCCTCCATGCTCCGGCGCCACTGCCCGCTGACTTGATTGTGTGAGGCCGCAGATGTCGGTGCGCTCATCGGCGTCGGCCAGCTCGCGAGCTTCGCCACGCCGCCCAGTTTCAGCGTGATCGAGTCGTGGTTGCCGCTGTTGTAGGCATAGTCGCTGCCCTTGGCATCGTTCACCGTCGTCGTCGTCGGCCACCCAGTAGCATCTGTCTCGGATGTGCGGTGCCCCGACGCTCGCAGCCGGGAACGCGACCGCCCCGAAGCCGTAAGCCAAGGCTTCCATGTCATCTTGAACAAGGTCGATCCAAGGCTCGACAGCCTTGCTCGCAACCTGCTCTCCAAAGACGACTGGAGGGCGACACTGGGCGATGAGCCAGTGCCATGCGGGCCAGAGGTGCCGCTCGTCAGCAAACCCAAGGCCTTTGCCTGCCGCGCTGAAAGGTTGGCATGGCGCGGAACCAGTCCAGCAAGGGCGGCTATCAGCCCATCCAGCGAGTCGAAGTGCGTAGGACCAAACGGCGATGCCGGCGAAGAAGTGGCATTGGGTAAATCCGCGCAAGTCATCAGGAGTGACATCCCACACATCGCGCTCGTCGACGACTCCGGGTGCAACGTGACCTTGATCGATAAGATTCCTGATCCAAGCTGCGGCATAGGGGTCGTGCTCGTTGTAGTAGGCCGTCATTGGTGATGCAGCCTGTAGTGGCATTTGACGCAGAGCCAGCGCACTTGCAGAGGCTTGTCGTAATCGTCGTGATGCGCGTGAACGAGGTTGCGCCCATCCTTCGCTCGTTTTTGCTTGCCGCAGTTCTCGCACGGCTGCGGAATCAACTTGCCTGAAGCAAGCGCCTTCATCACTTTGTTGCGGGCGCGAATCTGCTTCGGTGTGTAGCCGTTGCCGTGGACAAAAAACACATTCGCGACGCCGAAACGAAGCTGCGGGCGAAATTCAACACCTCGGCGCTTCAGGATAGTGTGCATCGCTTGTCGGGTGATGCCGTAGCATGCTGCAACCTGTCCGATCGACTGCCCTTCGTCGTAGAGTTGCACCGCCAAACTAAAGTCTTTTCTGTGCGCAGGCATGAACGGATGGCAGAGTGTCAGCGGAAGGGCGCAAGACTAGCGGAAAGATTCTGCCGCCGCAAGTGAAAAAGCCCCGGTCGGTCAAACCTTCCGGGGCCTCGTCACAGATCGTTGCCTAGCATCCGTCGACACATCCTTACGGGCGCTAGCGACGTTTGTGCATCCCACTCCTGGGCAATCTTTCACCTGCCGGTGTGCGGGGCAGGAGGTGGGTAGCATGCAAGGCCTGTTTTCGCTCGGGTGATCTCCCTGGGCTTTAGGTGCGCCAAGGGTTGCGGCCCTGGCTTCGCGCCCCCGCGCTTATTCGGTTTCGGACTTCCAAGAATAGGTGACTTCGCCCGTGACGAGATCGGGCGACGTCATCGACAGTGTGCCGGATTCCACACCTTCGAGGGCGATGGCCCCGAAGACGGGAATACCCTCGGCACGCAGCAGCTTCATCAGCGTCAGCGCGCGGTGCACGGGGTTGGCGTGCACCGCTTGCGGATCGAGGGTGAGGAATTTCAACTTCATCTCACTCTTCACGGATGAAGTGATACCGGGTTGAAAGTGCTTCAGCGGCATGTCGTCGAGAGCAATCAGTTTCGTCAACATCACACGAGCCCTTTCTTGATGCACTTCTTCGCAACGCGCGCATAGTCGCACCCGGCACACGTCTTGTTCAGCTCGGTGCGGTCGATCGGCTTCGTGACTGCCAGCTTCGTTGAAGCCCGCTCGATGCGCACGGCCACCTCCGCGCTGATCCCGCGCCGACCTTCGGCGTACTGCCGCACGTTGCCTGGGCTCGTGCGCATCAGCTTCGTGAACTGCTTGCGCAGGTCGGGAGTCATCCGCTTCCAAAGCTCGGACAACTTCACGTTAGGGGTGTATCGCTTCATGGCGCGGGATCGTATCACTTGAGTCGCAAACCGCGCCAGCGAAAAATATTTTCACGAACCCCCTTGCGAAGTTCTTGTATCAGGTGCTACGCTCGCTGCTCTCGCTCCCGTTCAACCCACCCAAAGAGAAAGAGGATAGTCCAATGTCCGTTGAAATCAAGCTCACGTTCACCAGCCTCGAGGAAGCGATCCTCGCGATGGCGAAGCTGCGCCCCAGCGATGCCAAGGTCGAGGCCGCGCCTGCCCCAAAGCCGGAAGCTGCCCCCACGAAGCCCAAGCCGGAGAAGGCTGCGGCTTCCTCGCCTTCTGCGGTACCCGCCCCGACCGCTGCGCCCGCGATCCCGCCTGCCGCATCGCCCGCCCCGGACTACAAGCCGGTCGGTGACGCCATCGCGAAGAAGGTCGCGGACGGCCACAAGCCCGCAGCCGTTGCCCTGCTCGCCGAGTTCGGCGCCAAGTCCGGCAAGGATTTGAAGCCCGAGCAGTACGAGGCCTTCATGGTGAAGCTCGCCGCGATCGGAGAAGCCGACATCAGCTAGGTTCGACAACACCCTGCAAGCGCAGGGTGCTTAGAGGGGGGCCGCTTAATGGGCGGGTGCGCGCGCATGGTCGGAATTGACCGTCTCCCTCTAAGCACGATATGAACTACACCCCACTCGTCACTGCCCTCGGCCTGCGTCCCGTCTTCTGGGCGCACTTCACCTTCATGTCGAAGCAGGTGTGGTGGGACGAGCGGATCAGGCGAGATGTTGGGTTCGTGGTTTCGCTGAGTCCGCGCGGTCGGATGATGGAAAGGAAAGAGGAATGAAGGTCGGTACTCTCGAAATCTCCGTGACCGAGCTGCAGCAAGCACTGCGCGACTGGTGCGGGAAGCACGCGCGGTCGCAGCCGCATACCGTGCTCGTCGACAACGGGTTCGACAAGATCGTGCTCGCAGTGCCGCTCGCCCCTGGCGCTGTCATCAACGGTAGCAGCTTCGCTTGCGCAACGGAGATCGACTGACATGCCCGGCCAACACGCAAGACTCTCACCATCCAGCTCTAAGGGTTGGCTCGCATGCGCCGGCCGGCTCGCGCTCGAGGCTTCCTTCCCGAACCTGAGCAACGAGCACAGCGACAACGGTACGGCGATGCACTCCGTCGCAGCCGGCTACCTCGGCAACAGGAATGCGTACTATGACGACGATCCTGTCAGCAACGCCGTAGGGTGCAAGATCACTGTCAGCGATCCCGACGAGCCGCTGCGTGAAGTGCTCTTCACCGACGACATGGCCGAGATGACGCAGGGCTACGTCGACACGGTGCGCGCTCTCAGCAAAGGCTACGAGCTATCTGTCGAGCAGCGCGTCGAGTTCAGCGAATACATCGACGTGCCCGACCAGTTCGGCACGATGGATGCCGAGTGGCTGGTGCTGCTCGACGGCCCAATCCACGAGATGACCTTCGAGATCGACATCTGCGATCTGAAGACCGGCTACCACTTCGTCGAGGTGGAGAACAACCCGCAGCTCATGCTCTACGCCCTGGGCGTGCTCGCCAAGTACAACCTGAGCCACGACATCCGGCAAGCCCGGCTGATGATCTACCAGCCGACCCACGAGCCGGCGCTGCGCGAGTGGGTCGTGTCGATCGAAGCCCTGCTCGCGTTCGCCGAAGTCGCGAAGGCCGCGGCGCAGCGCGTCGAAGAGGCCACCGAACTTTACGAGCCGGGCGACGCGAACTGGGAGCGCATCTACCTGCACCCGGACCCGAACGAGGTGGACTGCGCCTACTGCCGGGCGATGCCCACTTGCCCGGCAAAGCGCGCGAAGATGGAGCGCGTGGTCGAGGCTACGTTCGACGTCGTGATCGAAGGCAGCACCGGATCGCTGGAGACCCCCGTCGCCGGCCCCGGCGTATCGCTCACCACCGTCGACCTGAAGGCCGTCGACGTCGCGAAGCTGGCCCTGGCGATGAACTGCGCGGGCGAGTTCGAGGATTGGATCAAGAGCGTGCGCGCCGAAGTCGAGCGCCGTCTCCTGCTTGGGCAGGAGGTGCCCGGATGGGGCCTCGAGCTGGGCCGTGAGGGCGCCCGTGCGTGGACCGATCCCGAAGCCGTCACCGCGTACCTGCGCAAGACGATCCGGCTGAATATCGAAGAGGCCTTCGACCTGAAGCTGATCTCGCCGACCAC
>QGNH01000423.1_pt1 | contig 11238 bp, 7 predicted proteins | sample 1735481 | NCBI WGS metagenome assembly QGNH01 (sample SAMN09239004, study PRJNA386568) | Viral metagenome, whole genome shotgun sequencing project. | reverse complement strand
AGTTTTAAGTCCGAAAACCACAAACCTTAAATAAATGGAATCTAAAGAATTCGGATGGGACAACCATTCACAAGCAATGGCCAGCGAAATACTGAAAGATAAGAGCTATAAAAAACTCTTCAATAAGTTAAAAGAAGCTAAAGAGAAAATTATACAAGATAAAGAAATTAGACTAAAAAAAGTTAAATAATGGCTGACCAGAATAGGAATCCAATAAATCATACAGTATATGAATTATTGGTTGGTGAATTAGAAAGTCTGAATGAAAGATTAAAAGATTTATCTGATAAGCTCAATGAAACAAATATCAAACTCACTGAAGTTTCAGGAATGAAACATGCTATCAATGATTTGAAAGATTGGAGAAAAGAGCTTGAAGAAACAATATCAATAATTGACCTTTCTGAGATAAGGAAGGACATGAGAGAATTAAGAATATTTAAAACTCAAGTAATTACAATTGGTTCTGTAATTACATTTTTACTTACAGTTTTGACTGTTATTATGAAGTTTCTTTAATCTCCAAGCTTCAGCCTTAGCCATTTTATCTACCATTATATTTTCATTTGTAGACCTGGAACGAACATATTCTATCTTTGCTGAAAAAAAATTCATTAATTCAAAAAGTTCAATCCACATATCCTTGTTTAATACGGGTTCGCCTTTGGCATTTTTCCAATTATTGTTAAACCATTTTATAAACCACTTATCTTTAAAACAATTTACCACATAAGAACTATCAGATAATATCTGTACATTATTTCCCGGTTCAATCTCTATACTTTTTAAAAATTTTAATGAATTTATTATTGCTAATAGCTCCATTCTATTATTAGTTGTGTCCGGCTCAGAGCCACTATTTTTATGAACTACGTCAATATCCACATAACACAAGAAAGCCCATCCTCCAGGACCAGGATTATCTTTACATGCTCCATCTGTATTTATAACTATATTTTTCATTAAGTTACTTTTTTAAATTTAGCTTTATGTTTGAAATTAATAAATCCTTTGTCATTTTTTTCAAATTGAGAAACATATACGCATCCACGGTCTAGTTGAGGTTGAATTTCTGTGGAAAACGGACTAAATGCTCTTAATGACGTTGTACTTATACCATCTCCTACTTTTAATTGTAGGTACTGTTTTTGTTTTTCTGTCATTAAAATTTTGTAATCTTCCAGTACAAAAAAGTACCAATCATTGTTTTCAAAATTTACTATACTTTCTATAGGCCTCTTTGCTTTTTCTTCTAAATGTTTTTTTATAGTTTGAATTTTTTCTATTTTATCAATGTCAAAATTACATACTTCAAGAAATTCTGCTCTTTTTATATTTTCTTCTGTTGAAGGAAATTTAGAAGAGTCTAATTGATGGTCAAACTCAAATTCTTCCGGGGCAAATATAGAATACTGATTTGCTGCTACTTTTTTCTTTTTTTTCTGTTTTAAATCTTTAAGATGTTCTCTGGAATTTGACCAATCGTCAAACATACCAGATTTAACTGATGCTTCAAAAGCACTCTTATTAAATTTTGAAAAAGGTAATGTAAAAAATTCTGCAGGAGTAATTTTTTCAAAAGTTTTATTTGCGTTTTTAATAAGAGTCATTAATTCTGAGTACGCAATATCACCTACTCCATTTATTCCAGAAAACCCCATTGATATTTCTTTATCTCCTGTCATTTTCCAATTCCATCCAGATTTTCTTGATGGAGGAAGAATTTTTATACCTTTTGACATAGCAGAAGCAATAGCTGCAGCAAGCCATTGCTGTTCTTTGTCTTTATTAGTATTAGATTTAGGGTGGTTTAAAAGAGCTGTATAAAATTCTGTAGTATGATAATGTTTTAAAAATAAAGTTTCCATTGCCAAGTAAGAATAACTCAAACTATGACTCAGATTAAATGAATATCCTAAGTATTTAATTACCCATTCTTTTATTTTATCTACCTCATCTTTTTTATATTTATTTTCTAAAGCTCCATCTAAAAATTTATCCCAATATTTTTTAAAATCATTATATCCACGCTGTTCTTTATCGGTCAGTTGTTCTCCTCGTAATTCTTTTGATATGGATTCACTAGATTTATCCATATATCTTCTTAATTGGTCACCTTCTCCTAAAGAAACTCCACCAATTTTATTGGCAATAAACATAAGCTGTTCTTGAAACACCAAAACACCATTTGTATCTTTTAAAATAGATTCTAAAGCGCCATGAACATATTTTATGTTACTTGGACTGAATTTATTTTTAATATACTCTTCATGTGCTTTAATACTCATAGGGCCTGGCCTGTATAAAGCATTAGCTGCAACAAGTTCTCCGAAATTTTCTACATTGATACCACGTATCAACGCATTCATTCCTGCACTTTCAAACTGGAATATACCATGATTCAACCCAAGTCGGAGCTCTTGAAACAAATTATTATCTTCTAAATTTACATAATCTACATCATCTTGGATATCTATTCCTTTTTTCTCTTTGACTAAGGCAATTGTTTCTTTTATTACATTTAATGTTTCTAGTTTTAATCTATCTAGTTTTAAAATACCTAATGCCGACAAATCTTTTCCACTTCCATCTGCTTCTTGAAATGCTGTAACTATACTTTTTTTAGATGGGATAATATTAGTAGGTATATGTTCCCAACAAGCTGAAGGAGTAATTACTATCCCTGCTGCATGTTGACCAATACCTCTAATTTGACCCTGTAACATCAATGTTTGAGAAAGGATTTCTTGATTATCCGGACTTAAAAGCCAATCTCTTACAGCAGGGCTACATTTAGGGTCTGTAGGCCATGCTTTAAACCATTGTGATAGGTCATATTTCTCTTTACTAAAACTTTCCGGCATTTCCTGTGTAACTAAATGTACCACAGAATTAAAACCTGTTTCTTCTTGTCCTCTATGAGCCCTGACAACATCTTTTATACACCCTTTTTCATTGAATGTAGAGAAAGTAGATACGTGTAACACTCGTTCTTTACCATACTTTTTATAGAGAAATTCATCAAGAATGCTATCTTTTCCCATTTCAAAATCTATATCTATATCGGGAGCCCCACTTCTTGTAGGATTGAGGAACCTCTCAAAATATAGATTGAATCGAATAGGGTCTATTTTTGTAATATCTATACACCACGACAAAAGTGAGCCTGCAGCACTTCCTCTCGCTGGTCCAGTTGCAATATCATTTTTTTTACAAAATTGGATTATTTCCCAGTTAACAAGAAAATAATCCAACATTTTCTTCTTATCTATAACATCTATTTCATAATTTAATCTATCGACATATTCCTTTATTTTTTCATCAGTTACATTGATAATATTTTTTTCTTTGTATTTGTTTAACTTTTGTTTAAGTTTTGCAAATGCAAGTTTTGTAATTATCTCTTTAGTATCTGAAGTTTTAAAATAAGAAATAACTTCCGGTGTGGCCTCATATCTAGGATATTTTTCCTTACCTATTTCAAAATCAAAATTACACTTGTCTACAATTTTTAATGTATTGTTTAAACTATCATCAATAAATTTAGCAGGATAATTATACCCAAATTTTTTATTGAATTCGTGAAAATGTTTATTGTCAGTATAATAAAGATGCCTAGCATCAAGCGAAAAAGCTTTCCCAAGCCTACTTTTTTGATTAATGGCAATTAACGTATCTTGGAGCTTAGCATCATCCGGAAATGCATAATGTACATCATTAGTCATGATGGTCATTACACCATGCTTAGAAGCCATTCTGATGATAAAATTATTATAAATATGCTGTCCAGGGATTTCATTCATTTGCAATTCTGCAGCCATATTATTTCCAAATTCCCGAACAAGCATTTTAAAGTATTCTTCTGCTTCTCTTTCTTTACCCTCCTGCACTAATTTTGACATACAATGAGCCATACATGAAGTAGTAATAAATAATCCTTCCTTATGAGCTATAAGCCATTCTGTAGTGATTCTACCTCTTCTGTAGAAACCTTCGGTATAAGATAGATATGCCAACCTATTCAGGTTAACATATCCTTGTTTATTCATAATAAAAATAGATTGATGGCAATTTCCACCTTCAAATTTCTTTTCTTCTGCAAGTCCTTGATTATCATTTAAATAGGCTTCCATGCCTATAATTGGCTTTATTCCAGCTTCTTTACATTTTTGATAAAATTCAAATGTACCGGACATTGTCCCATGGTCAGTAATAGCCATGGCCGGATGACCGTATTGCTTGGCAAGTTTAATATAATTTTCAATACTTCCGGAACCATCTAAAATACTATGAAAAGTATGAAGATGTAAGTGGGCCATACCACCTTTTACTATGTTTTCTGCAGCTTTAGCACCTTCTTTTAACTCTTCCTGAATTTGTTCAAATTTTTCATTTGCCTTATTTTTATCGGTCTTTTCCAGGAAACTTAACTCATCTAAATTGATGTCTTTATGCTTACATCCGCAGTTTGGGGTATTATGATTACATTTATTTTCGGACATTTTTATTCTATTTGTCTCAAAAATAAGCAAAAAATCTGCCTAAGACAAATTTTTACGAATAATCACTGTCATATTCATTCTTTTTTGTCATAATATTTTGACCTATTTTTTGCCCTAAGTTCCTCATTTTAACAAGTTTCTTACGTGCTCGAATACCCGCAGATTTATTTTTTTTGTGACTTAAAAATTCTGTAAGTTCAACCTCAAATTGAGCACATAATTCTTTAAAATCTTGCCACTCCTTTTTTATTTTGAGTGTATCATTTACATTAAAATATTCGTCGTTCAGAGACATTATTACTCTTCTTTAATATCATTAAACATTTTGTCTAGCCCTTCCATGATATCTTTAGACTTTGTAATCATCTCTTCACTCTTTTTAATAAGAGAATTATCTTCTAATTTTTCATCTGCTTCTTTTAATACCTCTTTCCTATCGACATCAAAAGATTTGTTAAGTTGAGATAGTAATTTTGAAGTGTGTGTATTCATCTTATCACTTGCATCAGTGAGTGCATTACTTACCTCTTTATCCTCATTGATAGCATCTGTCTCATCCGGACCTAACAATTCATCAATTAGTCTATATGCATTTTTATCTGATACAGACAACACTTTGTTAATTTTCTTCATGTGGCTTTCAGCTAATCCTCCTACACCACCTCCACCAGCAGGAGCACCGCCTGGAGCACCACCTGGAGCACCACCTCCACCAGCAGGAGCACCAGCAGGAGTACCACCTGCTTCAGCACCGCCACCCAATTCAGCAGCACCACCAAATCCACCACCACCTAATTCCGGACCACCTTCAGCACCACCTGCAGGAGCACCTCCACCTTCAGCACCTTCTTCTCCACCTCCAGCACCTCCTCCAGCAGCCAACATTTCAGCAGCTCCAGGAATTTCATATTTTTCATCTAAATCTTTAAATAATCCAGTCTTTTTATATGTTTCAACAGCACTATCAATTTCAGCAAATAATTTTTTCTCTATTTTCTTTTGCTTAAGAATAAGTTTTATATCGGATTTAGAAAAACCAAGAATGTTTTCCATTGACCATGTATAAGATGCAGGAGAATGTGCATCAGCCGTAAACATTCCAGCGAAAACTTCAAGACGAGCTTTCATTGTTTCTAATTTTAAAAGCTCTTGTTGAGTAGATGGGTTAGTAAGAGATAATGTGAAATTATCAATATCATCTTCTAAACCAAGAAAATATAAGTGAATGTTCGCAATTCTTCTCAATTCTAAAAGAACAGCTTCCTGAATTGTATTAATCGTTCTGGCAAACCTTAAATCAGCTTGAGAAAGCGTACTACCTCCAGGAAGATTTTCAGCAAAATTTAAATAAGTTTTTGGAACTTGCAATGATGCAAAAAGTTTATTTTGGAGATATTCAATATCTTCAATATCTCCTAAGTTTGATGCACCAGGCAATGTATCTATTTTTGAAGACCTATCTCCTCTAATAGGAATAAAATAGTCTTCACTAACATTCATCGGATTGTATTTCTGATTAATGTTTCCAGTTTTAGAATCAATTACAGGCTGCTTTTTAATTTTATTTTGCACCTTTTGAATATATTGTGCTACATCCTGGTCCTCCAGATTACCAACCTCAATATAAAATACTCTTCTTTCTGGAGCCCTTGTTATTCTATAAACAAGCATAGCATCTTCGGCAAGTTGAAGCTGCTTCCATAACTTTCTTGCAGAATCAAGAATAGACCTTCCATATGGAAGACGTTTTGTATCTTCCAATAATCTAAAATGCGCAATCTGCCAATCTTCAAAATACTCGTTTTTTGTTTCCCATCTGAATCTTACAGAATCTATTAAGCCATTATACCCCTCTTCTCTATGCATTTCTTCCACAGGAAGAGCTTTAAAATCATATACTCCTACTTCTTTATCAATATGAAGTTGCACATAATAATCTCCATATTTTACAAGGTCTCTAATCCAGAGCCTCATATTATAATCTATGTTTAACTTATGTTTAAATAAATTTATCAAAGCACTTTTAACTCTGGAGTTTTCTGAATATATCTCAAGAATATTTCCTTTCTCATTTCTCGTAAGACAATTATGAGAAATAACACCAGTTCCATTTGATGTTAATACCGAAAAATTATGATATTGACCGACATTAACTAAATCATAAGTCTTTCTCTTTCCTATAAATTCGACCGACTTAATCTTGTGATTTATTGAAGCTTTTAAATTGCTAAAATTTTTATATTGACTTCTTTGCAAAAGACTATCAATTTGTTTATATTCAAAATCTGACAAATCACATATTTTTGCTAAACTAACATTACCATGTATTTTAACGGTGTTTTTTATAACATTAAGAATTTCTTCTTTAGAATTAAACTTAGCAACAAAGTTTGTCCATTTTTCATAACCATTCTTTCTTAAGAATGTATTTATTTTTTTAGGAACCCAGCCATTTTCCTTACAAATTAAAGATAAGCTATTTTCTATTATTAGCTTGCCAATATATTTTTTACAAGCTTTTTCAATATTTTCAATGGAAATATTTTGAACTATAAATCCAACATCCTCCCAGCGAATGATATCTAAATTTTGATATGCTTTAGATTGATAAAGAATTCTTCTAGTTGTGTTTAAGATTTCACAAGCATCTTCAATTGAATTAGTTTTTTTAAATGCCTCAATTAATTCTTCTTGAGAAAATTCTCTTTTTTTCTCATCCAAAAATCTACCATTTTTTTCACCAATTAATTTCCAACCATTTCCAAACATTCCATTAGATTCGCCTGGGAAACCAAATTTTTCTTTTAATTCTTCAGAAGAAAAATTTGCAAATCTTTCTTTATGAACTTTAGACATTCCTGCAACCCTCTGTTTTCTCCACTCTTCATTAGACCAATAAGGTCCATATTTCGAGTTTGTTTCAGAAAATATTTTACGCATTTTTTGAGCATATTCATCGTTGTTCTCCCACCTTTGAGAATTAAGTTGATGATGTAAGTCCTGGTGTTTTTTCCAGGTCATAACCTGCAGATTAGAAGGGTCATTATTTAATTTTTTAATATCTTTATGGTGGACCACCCCCTTCTCATTAGGATATATTTCTCTTTTTACAATACGATGAGTATATTCCCAATTTCCATTTTCAAAAAGCATTTCATAACCTTGAATTCTATCATTTTCATCAGAGATTCTAGTATAAAATGGTTCAATTGACGCTCCTTTTTTTAATTCACATGTCTTTACATATTCATCTACACCTTTTTTAAGCCAAAGATGTTCAGAAGTTGCCATTATAAATGAATTATCATCAAATACCACTTTATAGACATCTTGTTCACCTTTATAAGTAACTCTTTGACAAAGACCAGGCTCAAATTTTTTATCAGTCGAATTATATGAATAAACATAGAAATTTTGTCTATTAGAATTATATAATTCTTCAATAGTTATTTTTTCTCCACTTAACAATGGAATAACTGTATTGGCTTCCAAGCACTCATCTCTGATTATATTAAGAGCTGCAGCAATCTCCGGGGACATATCCATAGCCTTGAAATCTTGATATGCAACAACCCTATTAGTGTCATAATAAATTGTTCTTGTATATAAGTCATGCGCAATTCTATGTGTTTGCCAATCAAGATATTGCTGTTGAATATCCTCTACGTTTCCTGGTTGAGGTACAAAAGTATTTGGTGTAGTATTAGGAGAAAAATCAGGCGCTTTCTTTTCTTTTTTATTGATAGCATTTAAAACTCCCTGAAATATACTCGTTTTTCTATTATTGTCTGCCATTTTATGCTTTTCTTAAAATATAACTAATCATGTCTATAAATTCAATTATTTATCCAACTAACCAGCTTAAATCATCATCATCTTCATCGGTACCTAAACTATCAGTATTTAAATACAACCCTCCGGCTCCTTTTGAGTCAAAAGGTTTGCCTCCTTCGCTGTTACCTAAATCTTCCTTCTTTTTGATAAATACTTTACCTTCAATATTATCTGAGCTAAATGCTATTGCATCCAACATACCTCTAAAAGTACCTTTACTCATCATTACATTATTATATTCAGTAGACCTAATGTAAAGCGCGAGTCCAAGTGCAAATATCAAGTCATCATTAAAACCTGTATCATGTTCAGGTTTACCATTTTTCATTACAAAAGTTTTAAACTCTTCCATAAGTCTAGGAGAATGAAGAATCATTTCTCCTTCTCTAAGAAATTCAACAATAGATGTTACAACAAGTGGTCTTGTCACTCTTGAAGTTTGAAATCCAGGAATACTTTCACCTTCACCTATTTTATAGTCGTAAAGTTTAACATGTATATCTTGTACACTTTTAGACATAAACATATTTGAATAATTCATTTTGTTTCTAAGGTCTAAACATGTCGCTAAACCAAAACTATTTGCTTCAACTACTAAATAAGCTTCATTATAATGTTTACATACTGAATATATCAAATAAGCAAATAAGTCAGGGGGAATTCTTCCTTGAAATTCAGCAACTTGTTCCACTGTAGCAGCATCTAATATTTGAATTGTTGAATAATCATCTCCATCTCCACGAGCAACATCACATCCTACAATATATTTTTTACCTCTTTCAGGTTTTTTCCATACTAAAAATTTAGTCACATAATCTACAAATTTTCCAGCATCTACATTTGGCTTATCTGAGCTTCCTTTTATTTTAAAATCAAAATCAAAATATGAATGAGTAGTATTACTATTTTTAATTCTATTTTCATACTTCATTAATAAATCTGTTTCAATTGCAAGCAGCTTAGAACCTTCAAATGATAAATCCAACTCTTGAGCAATTTTTACTTTATCTCCTTGCAACTTTCTACACTGTTCTTCATACCATGGACTCCATGGATATTTATTTCCACTATCATCTGTTTTCCAAATAATTCCTTTACTACTAATTGGATTTTGTGACCAATGTACCTTCGTAGGATAAAAATCATTCTCCCCTTTTGTTCCATTTACCCATGTCTTGTGATATAGATTTCCAGTACCATTAGGCGTAGATATCATAATGCACTTTCCTCCTGTTTGAGAAAGAGCCATACTTGCTGCCATCCAAATTTTTTCAGCATGTTCAATGAAAGCAGTTTCATCCAATACTAATAAAGTCAAAGAATCTCCACGACCAGCTTCAGGACTACTTGCCTTTGCTTCCGCATAAGAGCCATTAGAAAATTGTATAAATTTTTGGTTATCTATTGGCCTACCTTCAGGTAATAACCATTTAGGAGTATAATCAAGGAATGTGCGAACTGACTTTAAAAATCTAACCGCTCCATCTCCTTTGTTAGCAATAATAAGAATTTTCTCATCATAATTGAATATCAATCTCCAGGCTACATATCCTGCTGATATTACTGAAAGCCCAGTATTATGAACCAACAACCCATTGATTAAAAAATTTTCATTTTTTGTAACAGATATATCATAACATTTTTTTATTTCCGTTTTTTCTATTTTTCTAACAAAAGAAGTATTTTTAACATCATGCTTTTTATTATTTATTATTTCAATATGTTCAGGTTTTATTTTTTTATAAATTCCTATTTGATTAATAAATTTTGTAATGCTTTTTGAGTGTGTTATTCTAAATTTATAAAATTTATTTTTTTGAAGTTTCATGTTTTTAACTTCATATATATTACCCTTTATTTGAAATTTTTTAAGTAATGATTTAATTTGTTCTAAAAAAATAATTGATGGAGAGCCAAGGCCTATTTCCAATCTTTTATTATCAGTTTTTTTTAATATAGAAATCCATCCATCTCCTGCAAAAATTCTATTAATTAATAGAGCTATAGATTTTTTATTCCAATAAAATACTTCTTCAGGCAAATTTTTAAATTCTGTTTTTTTATTTGCTATTCCTTTACTTTCACACCATTCCATAATTACGTTTACAGTATTTGCTCCATGTTTTTGATGTGGATAATAATCAAATCCATTATTTTTAGGACTTTTCCTTATATCTAACGATGGAAATAAATTATTAATAGATTCTTCAAATTCATCTAAATAATCCAGGCTGTTATTGGTAAATTTTACTTGTTTATTAGTACAACCATCTGTTATTAGATAACCAAGTAACTTAATTTCATTTTCATTAACAGATATATCTCCAAATCCTATATTAGCATCTAATATTTCGTCATTAATTTCAAGCTCTTTAGCTTTAACCCATTGTTGTTTGTTAATAATCCAAAAAGGATGATTTTCTCCAACTTCTACATTTCTTGAATCTTTTAATTTTATTTTTATACATTGCTTATCACCACTACACCAAGCGTCAGCAACTGTATCCATTTCTACTTGAGATGTTTCCAAGTTATATGAATAAACTAAATCACCTACTTTAAAATTTTGTATAGATTTTGGACCATCTGGAGTATCTACAAATGTATTTTCTGGAATACATTGTCTGCTTTTTAAAACAATATTATTTCTATATTTTTCAAAATCATCAAGACAATCTTCTTGATAATCATAGCACTCCATTTTATCTATTTTCTGCTCTGCAGCACTAAAAACGTGTCCATATGTATTTAAGTAATATGCTGGACTATTTGCACACTTAGCATATTCAGAAGCTTGAAATAAATTCATAACTTTTTATCATAAATAGGCAAAAAATTCTTTAACTATCAGAATTACAGGCCTATATATATATTTTGAGGTAATGCCGGAGGTCTTATAAAA
>QGNH01001788.1_pt1 | contig 11243 bp, 16 predicted proteins | sample 1735481 | NCBI WGS metagenome assembly QGNH01 (sample SAMN09239004, study PRJNA386568) | Viral metagenome, whole genome shotgun sequencing project. | reverse complement strand
GCGTTAACTCGTCTTAAAGCTTCTACGCCAACGTTTACGTTAGGCACAGTAAGATTTTACAAAGATATTGAACCATCTAAAACATATATTGTTTCTTTAGATCCAGCAACTGGTTCGGGCAAAGATTTCTCAACTATTCAAATCGTTGAGATGCCGACAATGATACAAGTTGGAGAATGGATGGCAAATAATGCTCCGCCGAGAGAACAAATTCGCACATTACAAAATATTCTAAAATTTTTAAGACAAAAAATGGCAAATATCGGAAACAACGATTCGGATGTGGAGCCAAACATTTTCTGGTCTTTTGAAAATAATGGCGTTGGAGAATCTATCATATCGCTTATTTTAGAAATTGGTGAAGAGTATTTTCCGGGAACTCTCGTAAATGAGCCTAAAGTTATGGGACATATTAAAAAATTTCGCAGAGGGCTTAACACTACAAACCGTAATAAAGTCACTGCATGTTTAAAACTTAAAACATTTATAGATACAGACAGAATGCTTATAAATTCACCCGGTCTAATATATCAACTCAAAAACTTCGTTGCTTCTGGTGTTGGTTTTGCTGGCAAACCAGGCGTTAAAGACGATTTGGTTATGTCTTTGGTTATATCTATAAGAATAGCAGAAATTTGCAAAGAGTGGGGAGGATTTGACCCTGATGTTCTTAGAGAGTCAATAGACGAAGATGACGATGAAGAACCGCCGATGCCCATGATCTTCANNCTTAGAGAGTCAATTGATGATGATTCATATGAGGAACCTCCCATGCCCATGATCTTCATAAGGTAAATATTATCATGAAAATAAGAGAACTCTTAGAAAATGCAGATAATATTGATGAATTTTTAAGCAATATAAGAAGTATCCGTGACAAATACAGTAATGTTAATCTAGACTTTATTATGGATAGTGATGATTGTATGTTGATTGATTCAATTTCATTGCCCGAGCATATGCAAAAGCAAGGTATTGGTACAGATATAATGAGAGAAATTGTCGATGTTGCTGATAAATTTAAAAAATCTATTAAAGTTCAAGTACATAGTTACAATGATGACTATGAGAATGACATAGGTCAAGATAAATTGGAAGAATGGTATTCAAGATTCGGCTTTGTTAGAAAAGGATACGATGTATCAGATAACCCAGTTATGGTACGTCACCCACAAAACCAAAATAACTAAATATATGATATGGCTATAATAAGGGTTTAAAATGGAAATCGGCACAGAACTGTTTAATACGCTGAAGGGCTTTGGGTACCTAATCGAGTTGTATACCGAAGACGGCAACGGTCCTATCGCTAACCCAGATTTAGCAGCATACATCTATGCAAAAGATAAAGCATCACAAGATTCTATTATGCTTAGACTACCAGAAGATGACGCAAACGAATATGCCGAAGTTGTCATTTATAAGTCTGAAGGCATCGATGATAAATTAAAAAAACTTCTAATGACTATCAAAAATATTGCTATATCATATGGAAGCACTGTTACAATTCGTGAATTTGGAAAAAGCATTGAACCAAAAGATTTAGCACATTTGCCACAAGCGAAACAAGAAATGGAAATGAGTGCTATGAATGAAGGTGGTATGCCATCCGGAGTAATTAGAGATAAACAAAAATTAGCTCAAATGAATGATGAAGAATTAGCTGAATATCTAAAAGATAAAACAGAAGATGAAGTAATGCGTAGACAAAGAACCCACGCATTAAAAAATAATAGATATTTAAATGTTTGGAAAAAATATCATACAAACTTAAATGAAAACTACTACCTAGAACCAAATGATGAAAATAGCAGAATAATTGTTAATACTTCTGGAAGAGAAGTTGGATGCCTTAACAATATGTCTGAAAATGATTGGGTTCTATATTTGCCTAATAGCAGAGCTAATAAAATGACATTTGTCAGTCCAGAAGCTGCCCTTAGTTTTTTGAATACAAAATTACGTGAAGACGTTGTTCCCTTTCCTTCAAATAAAAAATGGTTTTCTACGGGTTCTGGACGTATTGAATTAGAAATAAGTCCAGAAGATGCCGAAAGTTGTTCACATTCTGGAGATTGCGAAGATTCTGTATTAGCACTGATGGACAAACCATATATCAAAAATCAACTAGAACGCATTAACCCAGAATATTTAAAAGAAGAATTAAAAGAATACGGTGCTTGGGATGAAGATGAGCTAGATGATTTTGAAAAAAATCAAATGCGTATTCTATGGCTTGCATGTTGTGATATTTCTGAACAACCAGATAGAGTTAATGAAGGCGATGTAGTTGCATTTCCTTCTAAAAAAGCAGCACCCACTATTAAAAATAGAAAAACATCACCAGAAATAGAAGATCAAAAACTTAATGTGTTTAGAACATATGTTGTAGCTGCGTATAAAAAGATTTGCGCTGAATATAAAAAGAATTATCCAAACGGTTCAAATCGTCCGCTTCGTAAAAGTAGCATTCATAAATTTCTTTTACAACAAAAAGAACTAATGGATTCTTTTGAAGATTTTGAAGAAATTATTGGTCATGACGAAAAATATGATTATGAAACTTTATTAGATGACGTTATTAGATTACTAAAAGAAAAATCTGGAGTAAATGTTGTTAATGAAGGTGACATTCTTAATTTCCCAGTTAAAGCTAAAGCTAAAGCTAAAGCGCAAGTGGACGGTGACGCCGAGGATCGTTGTCTTGATTGTAATGGTTGCGGATATATGTCAAATCACGGAGAATATGACGGTAAGTGTCCAATGTGCAGTGGAACTGGTAAAGAGCATATTACAGAAGGTAAAGCACACGATTTATTAAAGGCTGAAATGCCACTAGTTCGCCATATTGAAAAAGAATTAGCAGGTTACGGCTATCAAAAGGGCACTGATGAATATAAAAAGATGTTTGATTCGTCATTAGCTTTCTATCGTAAATTTGCAAATGTAGACCAAATTAATAAGGAATATAAATCTAATATGGCGAAGAAATTAGATGAAGATGTTGTTACATTTAAATCTAAAAAAAGCGCAGAAGAAAAATTCGGAAAAGCCTGGGAAAAACAAAACAATGACACACATAGACATGGTGTAGGCACTATCCCATGTAAATATTGTGATGATGTAAATTGCGATTTTGAATGTGACGGCTCACAAGGCGATATTGATAATTTATATGAGGGTGCCAAGTATCACAGATATGGCACCACTCGTTCTTCATATCACGTTAACCCTAAAGCTAAGAATGCTCGCGTTATTATCAGACACTCTAAAAAAGTTATCGGAGAAGGTTCAAAGAGCGCACGTTCGCGTAATGTTAAATCATTATATGTTGAAAGTTTAAATGGTGAGCGCAGACTTATTGAAACGAAAAGTTTGATGATCGCTCGCGCTATAGCGAATCATATAAACGGGGGCGGAGATTTGTTCGATGATGTATCTAACAAAATTCTTGCTCTATCAGAAGACATTAAGAAAATAAGAAATTTAAAGAAAAAATATCCGGTATCTGAAGACGAGTCTAATGTAAAAATGCACAATTCATTTAATAGCATTTTGGAAGGTCTTACAGATTTTGTTAAAGAATTGAACTCATCTAAAATCAGCACGTTAGTAGAAGCATTAAATTTATCAGAGCCACACGTTACCTTTGCTAAAACTTTTTATGAAGATAAATTAGGACCCGAATATAAAGAAATGGCAGAAGCACTAGCTAGAGGTTCGGTTTTGTATACAAGGACAAGACGGTTTATGCCAAAATAATTATTTTTACAAATACCAGCCTTTTGCATATTTTTCTCGTCCTTTTACTATTGCATTTACACGAACATTGTAATTTTTATGCATGTCATACTGTGTCGAATACACTTCTCTGCCGTCTTTATGTCTAAAATGATATATAGTATGATCATAGCGCGAATTATTTTTCCCCAAATGTTTTAATCTATTTTTTTCGTTTGATTCTTCTGAAACTGCATGGCCCATTAGCGATTCGCTTCTTTTCGTGCAAGTATCTGTGGATTGTTTTTTGCCATATCCATTGTGATTTTTACCAGATTTAATTGCAGACATATTCTTCCGCCATGCTTTTGTTCTTACATAGGATGTTTTCTTCTTACGTTGCGCGACAGGAATTATCGACCACCCATTTAACTGCTGATATTTGCCTTTTATAACATCACCCATGCTGCTTATTAAATTAAATTTCTCACGCAATTCATTTTGTGTGCATATTATTTCAGCGCCATTAGTATGATACCAATGAAAAATTCTATGATCATAGTTTGCGTTATCTTCTTTATATTTTTTAACTCCGCCGTTAAATCCCTCTCCGCCGTCAGACCTATTTCTTAAAATTCCAGTCTTTAAATCTTTTCTGCCATACCAACGAATACATCGACGCTCTAAAGCATATGCGCCAAGTTCTGTCAAATTATTTTCTAAAATAACAATAAGTGATTTATCTCTGGGTACTGATACACCATGATTTTTATCCCAAGCTCTATCGTCTTTACCTTTACCAATATAATAAGGTGTAAGATCGCTCTTGCGTAAGTAAGCATAAACGTAGTATTCTAATGTTGGGTTCTTGTAAATAGACATTACTGATCCTCTTAAACAGGGTTAGAGTAGTTGGGTTTCGCAGACCGCGAACTACATTTCATATATATCTATTTATCTTTTTAAAATCATCCGAATATAAATTTGCTTTCACTGATTCAAGTATAGTATAAATAAACATGTTGATTGTAATTAATCATCTTTTAACTTTGTCAGTTTAATAAAACTGTCTTTATAACCAGGAGATAATCTCATCATGTCAAATAAACTTCAAGAATTAAGAAATCGGATACAAGCCCAACAAGAAAAAACTAACTCATACGGAAAAAAATCAGGCGATAATGCAAATTATCCTTTTTGGGACCTCGCTGACGGCGACAGTTCAACGATTCGTTTCCTCCCAAATGGCTCAGATAATGGCGATTTTTGGGTTGACAAATATATGATCAAACTACCTTTCGCTGGTATTAGAGGCAAAAATACCAATCAGACAATCGTTACTGTGCCTTGTATGGTAATGTATGGCGAAAAGTGCCCAATTCAGGAAGAAATAAAGCCACTTTGGAAAACTGATGAAGACACTGCCAGAATTTATTACAAGAAAAAGACAACTATTCTTCACGGTTTTGTTCGTAAGAACGGCCTTAAAAACGATGTAACGCCAGAAAATCCAGTTCGTCGTTTCACAGTCAACGCAAAGTTGATGAAGAGTATCGTTGCTGGTTGTATGGATCCAGAAATGGAAGATATGCCAACTGATTTCTTGAATGGCACAGACTTTATCATCAAGAAGACAATGCAAGGTAAGTTTGCAGATTATTCTACATCAGTTTATTCGCGTAAGTCTACACCACTAACTGATGAAGAAGTTGCAGCACTTGAAGCATTTCCGTTAGCTGATTTGTCAACTTATTTGCCAAAGAAGCCAGATGAACAACATCTAGCTGTCATTATGGAAATGTTTGTTGACTCAATGAATGGCGAATCATACGATCTCGAAAAGTATGGTAAATTTTACAAGCCTTTCGGAATTGATGATGTAGAAGGCGAAGCAAAGTCTGCAACAGCAGGATCGGGAACACATACAACAGTTTCAACTAAGTCAGTTGTTGCTGAAGTTGAGTCGGATGATTCTGAAGAAGTTGCCGAAGAAGAAACAGTAGTTGCACGTCCAGCAGTTAAAACTGCTACTGCAAGTTCTACAACCGCTTCTGCTGGTGGTCAAAAACAGTCAGTACAACAACTCTTGCAACAATTAAAAGACAAAAAGAAATAATANNATTAGCTAGAATATAGTTGGGGTGTAAAAGCCCCAACTACTTCTTATTGGAGAATAAACATGGACACAGAAATTCAAGTTACACAATTTATAGAACTTAATGAAAAGCAAGAACCCATTGCAGCATATTATATTGTTATTGACGGTGAAAAACTTGCTAAGTTTAATGACTCAGAAGCAGCCAAAACATTTACAAGTTCTATGAAAAGATTAATAACAGATGCCCATGTAGCAGCATTATCATACAGCACATCAGGAGGATTTTAATTATGGCTAAAATTTCAAAAACAATGGACCTAAGCAAATTTCGTAAGGCATTAACAAAAACTATTGACGGAATTAGTGTCGGGTTTCGAGATCCAACTGTTTGGGTTGATACTGGAAATTATGCGTTGAACTATCTTATTAGTGGAGATTTTTTTAAAGGTGTTCCGCTTTCAAAGGTAACTATTCTTGCTGGTCGTTCTGGATCAGGAAAAAGTTATATCACGAGTGCTAACTTAGTTAAGAATGCACAAGCACAAGGAATTATGTGCGTTATCGTTGATACAGAAAACGCAATTGATGAAGATTGGCTAAAGAAGCTCGGCGTCGATACAGCAGAAGACAAATTGCTCAAAGTTAATATTGCTATGATTAATGAAGCAGCACAATTTATCGACATGTTTGTTAAGGGATATAAAGAGCAGTATGCAGATGTTCCCGAATCTGAACGTCCAGGAGTTCTATTTGTTATTGACTCACTAGGTATGCTTTCTGATCCAGTAGCACAAGAACAATTTGCATCGGGCAACGTATCGAAGGGAACTTTTGGTACTAAGGCTAAGGCAATTAAAGCACTCATTACACAATGCGTTAATTTGATTGCAGACTGGAACATTGGTTTGGTTTGCACACAGCATACGTCAGTGTCGCAAGATCCTTATAGTCCAGACGATATTATTACTGGCGGAGATGGGCAAATTTTTGCTGCTAGTATTGTTGTTGCAATGCGTAAGGGTAAATTAAAAGAAGACGAAAGTGGCGCAAAAGTTTCTGATGTCAGCGGCATTAGAGCAATGTGTACAGTTTTCAAATCACGCTTCAATCATAAAGCATTATTTAAAAAGGTAGAAATCAAGATTCCTTTTGAATCTGGTATGATTCCGACATCGGGTCTTTTTGAATTTTTCGTAGATGAAAAAATGTTAACTAAAGAAGGAAATCGTTATTCATATTCTGGAAAATCTGGCAATTTCCTTGAATTTAGAAAAAACATTTCAAATGATCAGTTTATGATGTTGATGAATGACTATCCTGCTTTTGCAGAAGCTCACAGTAAAGCGGTTGCAGCAGCAGAAATTGAAGCACCCGAGGATGATGAAGAATAATGCTCAAATGGTCTGATAAAATAAAAAGTGATCCAACTTCTTTATCAGAAGCGATTGCTTTTTATTATGCAGAATATGAAAAATCTAAAAAAGATATTCAAATATCTATGCTTAAATTAGAACGTGAAAAGATGGGTACTAGTCACGTTTTTGAACATCGTCTTTCGCAGTTGCAAGATATAGAGTCTATGTTAAAAATTCTCAACACAAGAGAGTCAAACTTACGTAGGTCATTATATAAAAAACTAATAGAAGATTCACCTAAAGCAAATATTGATTATCTTATAAATTTAGACGATAATGTAAAATTGTTAGAAATTGCTACAAATGAATTAGCATTAATACGAAATTTATATTTAGGTATACTAAAAGGTTTACACGTAAAAAGTGCTTCTGTTAATCTTTGTTCTAAACTACATAAAGAAGATACAATCATTATAATAGATTATTAAGGGAGATAAAAATGACCAATGCTGTTGTAGGAAATATGCTAGTTGACTTATGGGAAACTGTAAGAGAACATATCGATAAGAAGAAGCGCGAAGATGTAGCAGCAGCTATGATTGAAGTTTTGCTGAATCATGACTTTATCGAAGAAGTTAAAGAACTAGAAGAAGCACTTGGAACTGACCCAGATTTAGACGAAGCTATTGCTCTTGTTACGTCAGAACAAGCTGATCCTTCTGCTGATGAAGACGTGGACTATGAATAAAAATAAAATCTCAGAAATGGACTCTGAGAGTATGAATCTAAAAGAAGTTTTTGTTTGGTTCAGTAAAAAACGTGAAGCTGGTACATTAACTCAAAATGATATTACGGCAGTTATAGAATTTCTTATTATGACCGAACTATCAAATGAAACGGAGATTAAAGATGAAAAAGTTTGAATATTATATTGAAAGTTTTGAGCTTGCCATAGGCATGAGTATTCAGCCAACACTTAACAAGCTTGGATTAGAAGGTTGGGAATTAATTAGTTTTACAATCACACCTTCTGGTAATTTTTATAACGGAATTTTTAAGAGAGAAATGAAATAATTATGTGGTATAAATTTTGGTCACCAGATTCTGGATTAATTGGCGGGATGATATTCGGCGCAATTATTGCAGCTTTTGAAATTTTAATGATTTGTTTGATTATAGGATTTAAATAATGTCCGATAAAGAATGGTATTATAAAGTAACAGCAGATTGGAGCGAACTTGCTGCTTGTCTAGAATACTTTTCAAATGAAGCGGTAGAAGCTCGTAAAGAATTAAGCATGAAGGGTAAACTTGAATCTCATGCTGCTAAAATTCCAGTTGATACAGAACATAGATTTGCACAGTTGCAAATTTTAAACGCTCTTGTTAGATATTTTGAAATTGAACGTGATAAAACAAAAGCGCAGCATTACAAGAAGTTTCTAGAAGGATACGCTAAGTCACTTTCTTCACGTGATGCTGAAAAATATGCAGATGCTGAAAGAGATGTAGTAGATTTAGAAATGTTAATAAATGAGATTTGTATGGTTAGAAATTTATTTACTGGTATTATCAAAGGACTAGATAGTAAGTCTTATACTATCAATAACGTAGCTCGTTTACGGGCTGCCGGCCTTGATAATGCGACATTGGAATAATATATGACATATGAATTTAAAACTCGCTTCTATAAAGTTGGACCAAGAGAGTTTAATGCGTTTGACTGTCTAGGTAAGGAAATTCATGAAAGAACGACTGATCCTAAAATATATCAAAAGGTCGTTTTTCTTATTAACAATGAAAATATTTCAAAAATAGAAGACATGATTTTAATGCAGTTTGGTGTGGGCTGTGATATAACTTATCATGAACATTTTGCTATAGGGTTGATGAAGGAATGTAAAATAATGCAACTTAACTTCAATAATGATGAAGATAATATCTTATTTTTAGATTGGCAAAAAGATAATATAATTCAATAATAATCTTGACTTTATTCTCTGCAATGCTATAATGAGGTCATGAAAAACAAATCAACATACGAACGAATTAACGATATTCTTAAATCTATTAAGAATAATCAAGATAAAATCGTTAAACTTGAACAAAAAGTTGATAAACTAGAAGATCCAGAAGAAAAGTTTCAAGCTAGATTGGCTATTTTAGACTATTATCATAACGACATACCAGATTAAATAAAGAATACACGCCCCGACCCTCTTGCACCACAAAAGGCATACTGCTCTGATCAAGCAACTGTGCGGTGTTACGGTCGGGGTATCTCGTTAATAATTAATTAACTATAAAATCAAGTTGACATAATAATCTATTATGCTATATTAATTATATGAAAAAGCAGCCTACAAAAATAGATGCCGAATATAAAACGTTTCTTAAATTACAAAAGAAGTTTGAAAAGCATAAAAAATGAGAGCAATTTTATTTTTTCTTGGGATTTATCTAATGCTCACGTGTAATGTGGGTATAGGTTTAATTTTTATATTTTTAGCTTTATGTGTAACAATTGGAGGATAACATGACAAAACTTACAGCAGAACAACTTAGTGTAGTAATCTATTCCTTGAAGCGTCCTGGTGGCGGTGGCATGGATCTTCTGTTGAAGAATCACGCAGAAGAATTGGGCGAACTTTTAGAAAAGTTTGTTTTGCCAGAACTAGAACGCCGTGAAGGTGATTCTGTTAAACTAGCACAATATTATAATTATATGTATCGTGAAGATGACGAGGAAGAAAAACTTTGGGATGGTTTTAGCGACTAACATGCCATTGAAACCAACAAAGAATATTCTAAAATATCTTAGTAAAAAAGATTTTACTGGGTCTGTAGCAAAGTGGTCCGTTAAACTATCTCCACATTCTTGCCCAGATGATTTGGATAGAGTTATTATTAAAGCTGACGGAGCATGGCCGTCAAATGATGTTAAAGAATGGTCATATGATGACTTTGATGAATTTGTCAATCTTTTCATTTTTAACACCCCAGAAATAGTTGCTTGGAATTCTACAAAATCAGGTAGAGACTATGGCGATCATAAATTTATTACTGCTTTTGATCTTCCTTCTAATATAGAAGATGATTTTGTAGATTTACATGCGTTAAAAATAAACATAGTCAACGAATGCTGGAATCAGGAATAAAATGGCCAATGCGGGCAATTATAATTGGAATTGGTACTCAGATTTTTCTAACACAGAAAAACCAAAAAAACCAAAGTTAGAGTCACACTTTAAATTTGAACAAGTTTCCTTTCAAGAATTTCAAGATTCGCATAATTTGGATACATTTTTTTATGATTTTGCTGGTATTTTACTAACATCCTATCGCGCTGTATATTATGAAGGACCATGGATCGCAGGTGGATTTTTTACACGTGCTTTACAGGGTGAAACTGCTAACAATTTTAATGGCGACGTTGATGTTTGGTTTAAGAGCGAAGAACAAAGAAATGAATTTGTAGCTGATCTGGAATCTGACAGATTTGGCTTAAGTGCTAAAAGAGCAGAAAACTATTCTACTAATTATTCATACTCGTATATTATTCCGTATAAAGGAAAAGAGTATAAGGTTCAACTCATAATATATAAAACTTTTGAGAGCATAGAATCACTTCTATCAAGATTTGACTTATTCAGCACGATGATAGGAACTGACGGTGTTAATGTATTTTATGAAAAAGAAAAATCTCTTGTAACAGCAAAAAATAAAAGACTAGAATATAATTGGAAGGCAATTGAGGAAAGAGAAGCACAATCTAATGCTGTTCTTGTTATGCGTAGATATTCAAAATTTATTGCAAATGGCTATTCTATATCGGGTATAGAACTTGAAAAGTTTATCAAATTGATTAAGGAATTAGATATATTAAATGCTTCAAATGATTATAATTTGACCGGCTGAGGAGAATGAGAATGACTTCAGAAGTTCTAGAATTGTTAAAAGAAGTTGCTGCGTTAAATGGCGAATACGACACAGAATATGACGGGCGCATGTATTCATTTTGTGTATCGTGTGACTATAATGAAGATAAACCGCACAGTGAAGATTGTGTTT
>QGNH01000891.1_pt2 | contig 11253 bp, 23 predicted proteins | sample 1735481 | NCBI WGS metagenome assembly QGNH01 (sample SAMN09239004, study PRJNA386568) | Viral metagenome, whole genome shotgun sequencing project. | reverse complement strand
AAAGGCCCGCTTCGGCGGGCTTTTTTACTTGCGCAGTTTGCCGAGGGTCTCGGCGAGCCGGGCTTCTTTGCCGACCTTGCCGGGCCGCTTCGCTGCGGCTTTGACCTTGGCCTTCGGGATCTTCGTACCCTCTTTCACACCGAGCGCACGATGTAGGCCGCCCTTGTTCTTCGTCGCACCTGCGATCCAGTTCTTCACTACCATGATCGACTCCTAGTGTTCAAGGTCTTCCCATGCGACCTTGTGCAAGCGCTTCAAAGCGGTCGACGCCATGCTGCGCTCGAACGCAAGCGTACCGTAGTCATGGCAAACAAACCACTGCTTGCCTTTCTTGCCTGTCGACATCCCATAGTTCTTGCGCTTGTAGTCGCACAGGAAATGAGGCACCTCGAGCGGAAATTCATCGGCGCGCGGCTGGCGCGTGCGCTCCATGATCAACACGGTACCGTCCGAGCTGATCCACTGGCACTCAGCGAACCACCGACTGAGAGGTGTGTCGACGACACGCTGCCACGTCTCCCACTCGATCACGTTCTGGAATTTCTGCGCCACGTCCTCGGTCTTGATCACCGAATCAGGTAGCAGCTTGCTGCCGTAGACGGTACGGCTCATGCCGTGCCCGAGAACCTGCTCGCCGTCACAGAGCAGGTCGAAGGCTTGTCGCCACAGCCGCTCGCTCACGTGATCATTTCCTGTCGCGTGCAGCACGCCATTCTTCATCGAACGAGCCGCCGACCCAGCCATCGATCCAGGGACCGCCGAGCGTCATGTGCGCGATGCCCAGGTTCGTTGGCTGGCGCTGCACGTCGACGAGCCAGTTCCAATGCGGCGCCAATGTGCCGATCTCGCTGTCATGCAGCCAGTAGAACCGGTGCAGGTCACGGCCGGGGCGATCATTCACGTCACGCAGCGAGAGGCGCCTGTTGGCCGCGTGGTCGCAGTTGAACAGCATCACGCTGCTCCAGTTCTTGCGCGGGTAGGCCTCCTGCTTCTGGTTGACCATCTTCCAGGCGCCGGGCGTGACGTTGCCGCCATGCTTGACGACGCTCACGGCGTGGCTCGCACTCACCTCGAGCTGCATGGCCCGGGGATCGCGGAGAAACACCACGTCGCAGTCGATGAACAGCGCGTAGCCTGTCTGACACAAGATCGGGGTCAGGAAACGCGAGGCAGCGAACCGGGTGCTCTTCAAGGCGTTGCTCACGAGATCGTAGTCCTGACCCCCGCGCTGATCGGTGATGCGCCAGAGCAGGCCTTGATCGGATAGCTTCGCTGCGCACAACATCTCGGGCTCGATCTCGTCCTGCGTCACCTCGCACAGGCTCTTGCGCGCCACCTCGGCTGCTGCGGCTTCCCGCTCGTCGTAACCGATGAAGACTCTCATACGTGAGTCCAAGTCTTGTGGTTGACGATCTCGGAAACATGGCTGGGGGTGACGCCGAACACTTTTGCCAAGTCTTTTTGCAACACACCGGTCGCTGCGTGCATTCTGATCGACAACACCTCTCCCTCGGTGAGCTTTGCGTGCCCATGGCTTTCACCCTGCGGAAGAGTGCCGTGCTTGCGAGCATCAGCCATATTCTCGGTGCGGCTCGCCCATCGCAGATTCACCAGCGCATTACGAAAACGGTGCCCGTCGTTGTGGCACGCATCGCACCTCTTCGGGCGCTTCCCGACGAACGTCTCGAGCACCAGTACATGCACTTTTCGGGGCTTACCTTCGATGCTGATCACAAGGTAGCCCGTGGTTCCGAGCGAAGGCTTTTTCAATCTTCCTCGGTACGTGCCTTTGCTCGCCGTGAGCCGACGTACACGACCAAGCGTGCTGACTTCGTAGTCAGTGAATCGGGGATGCCGACGCCAGTCCTCTTTCATGGGTGCACCATAATAAAATCTCCCGAGATTTCCTTGGCTACGACGTACCCCCAGCTCTGCAATAGTTTCACCGCACCGAGCGTTTCAAGGCCAAATTTCTTGGCCGCCATGTCACGCTTCTGCTCAACGCAGATCACTGGAAGATCACGTTTGATGGTTTGTTCGGCGCCCCGCAGCACGAATTCCTCATACCCTTCAGTGTCCAGCTTGCAGAAGTCGACATCGGTGAAGTGGAAGCTATCGAGCGTCTTCATCGGGATCGAGCCCTTGCCCTTGACCCAGGAGTCACCGCTGCTCGTGTCGGCCGTGTGGATCGCCACCATCGCCTCGCGCTCGCCGAGAGCGTAGGGGTGCAGGCTCACCTCGTCCTGTCGAGTGCTCATGTTCGCTTGCCAGCACTCGCGGTGCGCAGCTACCGGCTCGAAGGCTTCGACTCGCTTGAACCAATGCGCGAGGTTGTAGCTCCATAGGCCGATATGCGCGCCGACGTCGATCGCAGTGCGGCGCCGGTTCTCGGGCACCAGCTCCATCGCAGCGAGCTGCTTCTTGCCCTGGTAGGCCGAGCGTCCGTTGATGATCTTGCGGCCCTTCGGGTTCGCCATCCAATCGATCAGGTGCCGCTCATGGTCCGGGAACCACCAGCCGTCGACTTGCTTCATTTCAGAATCCCTTTCAGTGCAGCCGCCACTTCGGTGACTGTGATCGCTTCCATTGCTTTGCGACAGTTCGGGCAGTCGACGCGCATACCGCATGGCTTGCCGGCGTGACGCAAGTTCACCATGCGAGGGTAGCCTACGATCTCGGGCGAGGTGAACTCGCTCCAGAGGATCACGGCTGGGATCTCGTTGGCCGCAGCGCCGTGCATCAGGCCCCCGTCGGTGCCGATGAAGGCCTTGCACACCGACTGCACGGCCAGGGCGAGGCGGAAGGTCGGGGTGATGACCTTCAGCACATTGTGCGGTAGCGACTGCTCAGGTGATGTGACGCATTGCACCCAGCGTAGATCGAGCTTGCTGATCAGCTCGAGCCAACGTGCTGCAGGCCACGCCTTGTTCGTGTGGCCGACCGCTTTCACGTTCGGCTCGATCATCACCATGCCGCGATACGGCTCGGCGAAGGCCTTCTCTTCTTCCGTGAAAAACAGCTCGGCAGGGATCGGCTTGTAGGGCTTCCAGAACCACCTGCCCGGGGTCTTCAGATCGATGTAGGGTCGAACACCGCCGCCCGACACGACCCGGTTGCAGCGCTGGGTGGCCCGCCGCAGGATGTAGGGGTTGTGCTCGAACACCTCGCTCCACATCGGGATGCCACGACGCCCGACGATGAGCACCGGCAGCTTGTTGGCTGCGTGCACTTTGCGGGCCTCGCCCGCAGCCATCAAGAAATCGCCCGCGCCGACGGTAGTTCCTTTTGGCGTTGTCTGTACGCCTTTGAGTGTTTGTGACCGGTTCGCTTATGGTATGCAGCGAACCATTTGTTGCGGCAGATGCGACAACGGTGACCGCCCTTTCGCCCAACTTCGTTTTCACCCTCGATCGCGTGGCCTTCAGGGCATGCGAGATACTTGGCGCGCAGACCGCGCTGGTGGTTCACGAGTCGCGTGACCGGCTCTAGGTGCCAAGGATTCTGGCACGCGCGATTGCGGCACAGGTGATCGGGAACAAGACCCTCCGGGATCGGACCGATCATCGCTTCATAGATGAAGCGGTGCGGTCGCACTTCTCGGCGTGTTCCGTCGATACGACTGCCGATTTTGAACCTTGCTCCGTACCCGTCTTTGTCGAGCCGGGCGGTCCACACCCAGCATCCCGTTTCGGCGTCGAATCGCAGCTTCGAGAAGAAGCGTTCGAGGTCGGATAGCAGCTTCTTTGCCACGGTCAGACTGACTCCACGAGCACGTACTTGATGGCAAGCTCCGGGGGAAAGATCGCGGCGATCTCCTTGAACTTCGCGTCCCACCACTCCAGTGGTTTGATCGTGACGTGCAGGTTGATGTCGGTGCCAGGGAATGTCTTCTTCGCCGGTCGACAGCACACGCTAGCCCAGATGAGCTTTTTCGCGTGGTTGAACAGATCGGCAATGAACCGATCGACTTCATCCTCGGGGATGTGCTCGAGCACGTCGTTGCAGATCACCGCATCGAAGCGTCGATCGGGCAGTGTGTCGGTATGGGGGAACGCGGGATCGTAGAGGACTATGTCGCTCCACCTGATCCCCCACTTCTTCCATAGTTTGTGATCGCCGTGGTGCTGGTCGCCCCGGCCACAGCCGTAGTCGAGCACCGTCTTTGATTTGGTGAAAACCAGATGTGCGTGAATCGCATCGGCATGCTGCAGAACCGAGAGCCCTAAGAAGGTTCGGTTGTCGGCCGCCATCTCGCGGTAGAGGGGAACAAGGGAGTTTTCCATCATGCCCTCTCGAAGTAACCCATCCACTCGCCGAACGGCCCTGTCGGGCCGGCCTCCAGCAGATCGAAGCCAACCATGCAGGCGCCGATGTCGAACGGGTAGAAGTTCGTGCGTTCGTCTCTGATGACCGGACCACCGGGCGGCAGGCGGATCACGACGAGGCTGCGTGCTGCCGCGGCGAAGCGCTTACACGCCTCGAGCGGCTCCCTTAGCTTGTGCAGGATCGCGAGCAACAGCACGACATCGTACTGGCGCTGCGGCTTCCAGTCGTTCGCGTCGCCCACCTCGAACGTGCAGGCACGGCCCCCGCGCAGCTTGTTCGCGACGTCGACGTGGCCCGGCACGATCTCGACACCGTGGCATGCGATGGCTCCGTGATCGAAGCAGGCCATCGTGATCAGCCCCTCGGCGCAGCCGACATCAAGCAGCGTCAGGGGCGGGTCGCGCTTGCCGAGGTGCTTGAACAGAGGCTCGAGGCCGGTCGTTTGCTGCACGAGCGTGCGGTCGCCTGGGCGTTTCTCCGTCGTGAACCAGCCTACTTTGTCAGCCATTCCCAGGCCTTTCCTGCTCTGATCTCATCGAGTGTCCACTGATTGTCTGCCAGCGCGTTCAGGTAGCCTAGCCGCTGATCGTGTTCGGGATCCGTCGACCAGCGCATTTGCGCAAGAGCCGACATACCCGAGACGATCACTGGGATACCTTCGATCACGGCGGTGACCGCTGCAGCCGACGAGTGCGTCACCAACGTCGAAGCTCCGGTCAGATCGGCAATGAGGGTGGCCTGCAGCTTCAGCTTGTCTCGCCCCCACCCCCGTGCTCTTACCTCGACTCCGTGAGCGGTGTAGTTCTTGACTGTGCGCGTGAACCAGTCTGGATCGCAGGCAACCGTCGTCATGAAGCTCTGCGACTGCTCGATGATGAGGTAATAGCCTTCGATGTTCGGGTGCCAGGGCTTGAGCTTGATGCCCAGCCGGGCGAAGCGTTCACCGGTCGAGGGTCGGCCGAGGGGGTCGGGGTGACACTGGGTGTTGTTCTTAGAGACTCGATACTGCTTGCCGCGCACGCTGTCGAAGTAGCTGTTGTCGATGTAGAACCAGGGGCGAGTCTCGCGCTTGCGCTCGATGTCCCACTCCATCACGTTCGTCTTATCAACTCCGTAGAACACCGAGCCCTCGGCCTTCTTCGGCGCGCCCTCGATGAAGGCTCGGCAGATGTCGATCGACTTCTGCTTGTTAGCGACGGGATAGGCTTTGATCACCAGACGGCCCTCGATCGTTGCTCGATGATGCGTGCGAAGGGGATGCCTTGGGCGATCTCTTCGTGCTTCCACTGGCCGTGCGCCATCGTCTGCAAGGCTGCCCAGCGCTCGAAGAGCGGCACGGCTTCTTGTGGCTTGCCAGTGAATCGGTGAGCGCCTTGCTCGCAGACCCAGTGCGGTGCGTCGTAGAACACGGCAAGCCCTTCAACGAGTGCTCGCACGCCGGCCGCGCTCGACCAGATCACACACTGGGTGTTCGATAGCAGATCGCGCTCGAGCGGGGTCTTCGGCGCGAAGTTGCCGGGGTGAGGGCGCAGGTGCACGGGCCACTTCGTCATCGCTTGGACACGCTTGACCATCTTCTCAGCCCACTGCGGCGGGCTGCGCATCGTGCGACTGCCGATGCCGCGCTGCCCGCACACCAGAATCGGCCCCATCGGCGGCCTGGGTTCCTTCAACGGGAAGCCCAGGGCCTTGAACCGGTCCTCGGCTCCAACCGGGAACCAACCGCTTCCGTTATGCCCGTGCACGCTGATCGCGTACATCGACTTGTCGACCTTCTGCAGGTAGCCGTTCTCAGCCACGATCACCGTGCCGCCCGCTTTTTCCCATGCGTCGGCCTCGATCTCGGCGGTGCCTTGACGATTCCAGATCACGAGCCAGTCGTCAGCGCCGGCTGGCTTGCCGGCATCCATGAGCTTGAACCCGACCTTCAGCAAGCCTTGACGGAAGGCCTCGGCCCGGTAGTAAGGTTCCTTGCGGATGCGACAGAGGGCTCTCATGTCGGCAGCGCAAGTGCACGACGCTTGAACGCACGCCACTGATCGAGCATGTAGTCAGCTAGCTCAACCTGTTCGAGTCGCGTCAGGTAGCGCGGGCTCTGCGGATCGGCAACGTCATCTTCGTCATACCCGGCTGTCGGCGAAAACCAGCTCGGCGAAAACCAGCCGTTGTCGTAGCCTGCGGAGACGTCGAGATCGGGTGATAGACCGATGATTCCGCAGTTGACGTAGACCTGTTTGCCGGTCGAGAACGTCACTTGATCGCCTTCGATTTTCATGCTCGCTCCACGGCAGCAGCTAAGTTAAGCAATCCTTCGACGAGGCTGGCACGTCCACCACTCGCTTTGAAGACAACCGATTCCCCGATGCCCTCGTCTCCCACGATAGCTATCAATTGATAGAGAGTGTCGAAGTTCTTAGGGTCTACTACCTTGCTCAGACGTATCTCGATCATGCCAGCACCTCTTTCCAGTCGACCATCGGGAAGCACTTCATCGCACTGTCCGGCGTCGCGTTCAGCACCTCGCATTTCGCGGCCACCAGATCGGTCGCGACCTTCTGCACCTTCTTCAACCACTCGGGGAAGACCTGATTCTGAACAGCCGGATGCGGGTGGTCAGGGTGGAAATGCTTCTCGCCCTTCGATCCTAGCTTCATGTCGAAGCCGAGCAGGATGATGCGACGGTAGCCCCAGAGGTACGCGAGGTTGATCGCCTGCACGCCGCTGTTGCCGTTCATGTGGATGACTTCTTTGCCTAGACCGTCGCGGTTCGTGCCGCGCACGCGCGTTAGCTGGTAGTGCGCCGAGGCACTGCTGTCCTGGGTCACGAGCTTGCCCTTGAATGTGCGCTTGATGTCGGCAAGGTGCAGCTTCCAAAACATGAAGTCCCCTGCGTAGAGAGCGTCGGCCGTGGGCGCGATCTTGTAGGCGCCATTGACTGCGATCGTGTAGTGGGGCGAAGCGAGCGCCGCGTCGGCTTGTTCTTTGGTGAGGCTGGGGCCGCTCGCGATGACGATCGCCGTCTTCACGACGGTGGCCGCTTGTAGTCTGCCTCAGCCTCTTCGCGTCTGTCGGCGCTGTGGTGCACCATCCCGTTGCCGTCAAGCGTTGGATGACACCAGCAGTTCACAGGTTCGTGCCTGCGCGAGTCGGCGATCGGCACGATATGCGGCACAGTGGTCTGCTCGGTGAACCGGACTCGCCATCCGTTATTCACGGCATCAGATCCATCGGCATCGTCTTCTCCCACTCGCTCTCGGGGTCGGCGAGCCTCTGCGCCAGCCGCCACTGCCAATACGCATCCTGGGGCGCCAGCTCGACCACCTCGGGCTGGTCGGTGCGCGCGTAGATCAGATCGATCGGCGGTGTCTTGACGTGGGTGGAGCACTTCATGGCAGCGATTAGTGTATCAGTTGATACCGGTCTCGCGCAACTCCAGTTCGAGAGCCGCGAGCAGGTTCCAGATCATCTGCGCCTTGTGCAGGCAGCCGGTGTCAGTGTCGAGCGTCTCGCCGGCACCGAGCTTGAGCATATGCCGGGCGAAGCCTTCCATGTAGCGCTCGGGACCGTTGGACACGCTCATCCAACCATTGGGTGTGTACTTCACCGCACCCACCGTCGTGACCTTCGCCACGGCTGCCAGAGCGCGCGAGAAGCCGGCGATGCAGAGCCACGGCTGCAGCTTGCCAGCATCGAGCTTGGCACCGGGCTCGTGTGGGTCGAGGCCGCGGGGGTCGAGTTCTTTTGCCTCGGCTTCAGCCTTGCGGCGATGCTGCTCTTCGCGGTCGATCACGAGCGGCGTGCGCACGTGGATCGGATCGTCTCGGCCCTTCAGGCAAAGGTCGCAGGCTGTCGCCGGCTCGAACGCATGCGGTCGGTTGCTGGTGGGAAAAATGGGCATCACGTGCTCTTCCAACGGTAGAGGGCTGGCAGCGAGCCACCAGTCTTTGAGAAGACCGCTCCGTCCCAGCCAACGAAGTGAATATGTTTGTCGGCCAGCAACTGCTTTACCAGCTTGCGCGTTGCCACTTCCGAGACGCCAGTGGCAGCGGCGATCTGTTTGATGGTAGATGCTTTTGACTGCAGCAACAGCACCACCTTGACGACTGTGCGTGCGGTGCTCACGGCTTGTACTCGCGGTGGGGGATGATCTTGCCGTCGACCTGAAAGCCCCAGCCACCGCGCTTCTTGAACGTGGACGCAGCTTGCCAAAGCAAATGCTTCTCGTGGTCTCGGTAGTACGCAGCGCGCCTAGCTTCGGCAGACTTATACGGCATAGTGCTTCGCCTTCACCGCTTCGAGTAGCAAATCCTGCACCGCGCGCTTCGTCTCGTGCCGCGCCAGCACCACCTCATCGATGGTGTCTTCCGCGCAAATATCATAGACATACACCGGCCGGTCGAGCCCGCTTTGCAGTTGTCGCTCCGGCCCGATGCGGCCGATGATCTGCTGCCTTAGCTCCAGATCCCAAGACGATCCCATGAACACGATGACATTCGTCACGTTCTGAAAGCCATCGATGCCGTGGCCTGCGCTCTTGGGGTGCGCGAACAGGATCGGAATGAGCCCAGCCTTGAAGTCGTCCTCGTCCTTCTCGGTGTGCAGGTGCCGGCCGGCAGGGTAGGCTTTCATCAGCCGGGCAAGGTCGCTCTTGAACTGGTAGGCCACAATCAGCGGCATGTCGCCCGTCTCTTCGACGATCGACTCCAGCGCTTCGAGCTTGGCATCGTGCACTACCTTGAACGCACGCGCCCTGGGGTCATCATCGTTGACGACATCCTCGTCGAGGTAGGCCGCGCCGTTCGCGAGCTGCAGCAGCTTCATGGTCTTGGCGCCTGCGCTGAACGCTTCGATCTCGTGGTGCTCGATCTTGATGTAAAGGTCGCGCTCCATCTGGTTGTAGAGCTTGCGCGCAGGCAGCGGCAGGTCGACCATCACCGTTCGCTGGATCGGTTCGCGGATGTCCACGTAGTCGCGCATGTTGATCGACAGGCACAGGTCAGCACAGAGGGCGTGGATCTCTTCGTCGGCCCCCTTCTGGATCACGGGCACGATGCCGGGCGCATGCGACAGGGCCTGCTGCACCCGCTTGAAACCGAACCAGCGGTTCTCGAACCCAGAGTAGGTGAGCCCTAAGATGTTTGGTTTCGTGATGAAATTCATCTGACCCCAAAGGTCCCGCAGCCCGTTGGGTGACGGCGTGCCGGTCAGTTCGATGAACCGGCGCACGTTCGGATGCCACGCCATCTCGTGCAGGGCTCGCGTCATCACGCCACCCTGGGTCATGCGGTAGGCTTTGAGCTTGCGGCTTTCGTCGGCGATGATCGTCTTGAACGGCATGCGGCCGGCGAGCTTCTGCGCAAGCCATGCGACGTTCTCGTAGTTGATCGCATATAACTCGTGAGGCTTGAAGCCCGGCCGCGAGATGTGATCGACGATCATGCCGCGCGTGTCGGCATCGCCGATGATCTGACTCACGCTGATGCCCTTCGTGTGCTCCCACTTGCGCACCTCTTCACGCCAGACCTTGCGTGCTACGCGCAGCGGCCCGATCGCCAGAGCCGGCCACACGTCCTCGCCGCCCAGGTCGAGCGCGTCGAGGGCCGTCAGCACGTCGGCCGTCTTGCCAGCACCGACCGGCTTCCACAGGGCGCAGCGCGGGTGCTCGAGCAGGTGCTCGATGGCGGGGACTTGCCAGGGGCGCGGGATGAAGGGCTTCACAGCGGCGGAAGCCATGCGTCCAACTCCTGCTCGTTGCGGCACACGATCACTTGGCAACCCGCGTTGCGCATGCGCACGTGCTCACGGAGCTGGGCCTCGCGGGCATCCGGCTCGACGCCTTTGGTCTCAATGAAGAAATGGCCGCCCGGATGTTTGAACATCTCTTGCCGACCGGTGCCTTCAGGGAACAGCACCAGCACGTCCGGCGCATTGCTGCGGCCGATCCACTTCATAGCGCGCACCTCGCCGCCGTAGGCTTTGACCCGCTTCTTGAGCAGTGCTCTGAGCTTGCTTTCAGCGGCCATCGGGGATCACCTCGAAGTCGTCGGCGTTGGGTTTGACCCGACGACAGTCGTGCAGCCGGTGGTTCTTATCGGAAAACAAGCGACGACTCTCACCGCCTGTCGTGCTGTAGTGCCAGCCCCAGTAAACCGAAGCCTTGCAGTAGCGGCATGAAAACGAGTCTTGATCCTCGTCGTCCATGTCAACCATCGAATCGTCGGCTGCGTCACCCATCAGATATGCCTCCAGGCTTTGCGGAGTTTGATATTGCTGATCTGCTGTGTGCTCATATGAAACACACGCGCCACCTCAGAGCCGGTGCGTGTTTCGAGTAGCTCTCGAATGCGATGCACCTTTGCTTCGGTCAGCTTCGCCAAGGCATGTCCTTCTCCTTGCGGCGCGTTACCGTGCTTCACGCGATCATCGCTGTTGTCTTGGGGGAACCCGTAAGCGATATTCCCTTGGCGATTGTTCAACGTGTCACCGTCAAGATGCCGCACTTGCCGACCTTGCGGGCGCGGGCCGATGAATGCCTCTGCTACGAGGATGTGAACGGGACGCAGACGACCGCCGTTGCGGTACAAGGTCACTTTCAAATAGCGGTTGTTTAACGTCGGCTTCAGATTCTTACCTGGGTGCTGAACACCAACACCTGTCCAATGCTGGATCACGTGCGGCAATGAACGAACACGACCGGTTGAACTGACTTCGTACAGCCCTTCGTAACCGACAACGGCACGCCACTCCACGTCACTGCTCCTTGTGATACCGCTGTGTCTCGAACCCGGCAGCGGCCAGCGGCAGGCCAGCGTTCCAGCCCAGGTCGATGCACATCAATCGCCCAAGCAACTCGGCGCTTAGGTCATCACGATCGATCGGTGCTTCGCATATCCACTCGTCGTGCACGCTCATCACGGGCTCGAACCC
>QGNH01000048.1_pt3 | contig 11253 bp, 16 predicted proteins | sample 1735481 | NCBI WGS metagenome assembly QGNH01 (sample SAMN09239004, study PRJNA386568) | Viral metagenome, whole genome shotgun sequencing project. | reverse complement strand
CGCCATGAACCGAAAGTCAATGCAAGCCTTTTGAGCGGCCATTGCATAAGTCGTAAAACCAGATAGCAGTGCTCCACCAACAGACATAAAGTTAGGCCCAATCAAACTTCCAAATAATGCTCCAGGTGCAGCCATTAAAAACTCCTCACAATCATGTACAGTAGTAACCAGAATAGAATGCCTGGTATCACTGCATTAAGTATTCCGAGATAAAACCTATTGGATACCCTCATATTACACCACCACCGAAGTCTGTATCGCCGCCTGCATTTGCGCAAGAGTCATTGCGCTGACAGCAATACTGTTGGCGTTCGCATAGGCTATAATTTGCGAAGCGCAAAACCATGTAAGCATACTGGGATCAATTTGTTGGATGAGAGTATTGACAGCTAAAGCCTTTACCCTGCTTATAGAAAGTGGAAATCCATATGGGCCGAGATTAAGCCAGAATCGGTCGGCTGCCAGATCATTGGAAGTTGCCGCAACCACTGGAGTAATTGTTATCATTACTAAGCTCCGTTAATGTCTTGCTTCTGTCTGTGCTCCGATTGCCATCGGTGCAGTCCTCTCCAAGTTCTTTCAAGCTTTAGGAATTCAAACTCTCCACCGGCATCGAGAATCCTGTACTTCGCCAACACATGAGCATCTTCCTCGCTAAACGCATCCACCACGAAGGCCCTGTCAATGACCTTGGTCCGGTACCGGCAGGATACTTTATAACGCTTTATGCCGGGAGGGAGTTCGACAAGTACCTCAGTCTTCCTAAGCTGCTTCTGTGCCCGGTCGTAGAGTTCAATTTCCGTCATTATCGGCCCTTACTTCAACGGCGTAATGAAAATGTAAAAGCCGCTAGGCGATCCAGGGATAACCGAAGCAGTGTAATTCACCACCGTAGAGCAAGCCGCACTCGTACAGGCTATTGCCGTGCCTGTTAGCGTTCCCGGCGTCCAGGTACTCGGTAGCGCCGCGGTAAACCCCGTTGCTCCTGTACTGTCCGGAATCAGCGCCAGCCCGCCGGAGAAAGTCTGAAATGTAGGGAGAGCCGTGGTGTAGGTCGCAACAGTCCCTGAGGGTAAGCCCGTCAGGTAATAAAAGGCAATAGTAGGACTCCCTGACGCGGGCGGATTACAAGCAAGAGAGTAAGTTGCAGCCCCCGCCAAACCCGGCAGGGACAGAAGGATTGCCAAAAATGCGGTTGCAATGAGTTTTTTCATTCGTTTAATCCTATGCAGTGATAAGTAAACCCGGTATCCGTAGCTCCAAGATTAACCGTAAAACCGGAATTTGATAAAGCGGAAAGCGACGTTGAAACCACTGTGGCCCCGATAGCTTCAAAAGAGCAGGCCGGAGTATTCGTAAAAGCCGTTGCAAAAGCTACCGTGCAAGCTGTAGGCGAGCCCGACCCTACTGCAACATATCCGGCTACATTGCTGCTGCCCTGTTGAACCGTTGGCCCGGTTCCACAACTAGTTACCGCCGGACCTACCGGCCAAAGAGAAACCGCATAAACAGAGCCGACAAAATTTGAACTTGGTGTAAAAACCAAAGCCGTTGTAGCTGAGGCCGTAAAATACTTAGTAAAAGTCGCGCTGGAAGCTCTTTGTGTATCCGTGGCTCCACCTGCTGAAGCCGTTACGCCCGTACCCGATGTAAACGCCTAGCTATAAGTAAGAAAATAAGACTGGCCGGAAACAACCGCCGTTCCTGACGTAAGAGTATCCGTCGCGCCTGTAGCATGTAAAGCTTGACCGCCGTTGCCGGAATCGAAAGTCCAATTTGACCCCGAATCCGTCCATCCGGTAAGACTTGTGACAAAGGGATTGCCTTGAAGAGAAAGAACAGTTCCTAGAGGGGCGGTAGTCGAAATTTTTGATGAAACCGACAAGTTAGTGAGCGGAGCATTTCCCGAAGACCCGCCAAACAATCCGCCCCAAGTACCGGCATAAGCAACCGATGCGCAAAGCAAAAGCAAAAATGCAAAAAGAAATTTTCTCATTGTCGTACTTCCGCTCCATAAAAGGCCATTGTTACAATACACGCAACCGGGGAAATAAGCGAAATATAACGATCAGTTTTACGAATCAACCTCGCTGCCGAAGAAATAAGCTCGACACCTGAACCGTCTGTTACATCCACTGTGGGAACAGCTATTGCCGAAGGCCCGGTTGCCTGAAATTGAACATACAAATCCGCTCCGCCTGAAACGGCAAAAAGAACAAGTTGCGCGTACTGACTCGCTTCAGTCGCCGGTAAAGCTATGCCCCCCGGTATAGTATACTGTTTGCTCGTATTCGCCGCCAAAACAGCGTTAAAAATCCACCCTGATTGTTGAACAGACCCGGTAAGGCTGAGTTTAAAATTGTCCCGCGCTTGTGTAATCCATTCCATTGTCGCCATGATTATTGCCTCCCGCTAAAATCAGGTGTAAAACTAAAAGAAAACTCCGTATCATGAAAAGCAACCAGCGCTTTTGTTTCCGCTGCTTTTGTTTCGAGCAGCTTTTGTTTATTTAAATTCACTTCATATTCAGGCCCGATTTCAGCCGCAAGCGCCCATTTTAAATGTCTAATCCATTCGACAGGAAAATCAGCGTTATCAGGCATATTATCAAAATCCTGAAAAGGTATCCGCGCCGTTAAAACAAGTCTATCTGTGCAAATAGACGCAACCGGCCAAACGTAAAGCGTTCCGCTATTCAAAGTAGGGCTATAATAAATTTGTGTAGTTGATCCCTGATTTGCTTTTGTCGAAAGTGTCATGTAATCTTCACGATTTAAAATCTGAAGAGGCGTATCGTTCCCGAAAACATCACGCCTTCGGCCTTCATTCGATATATCAAGCGGTCTTTGTGGTCCATTGCTGTAAGAAAAAATATTGTTGTTTTGCGAAGCTGAATTTGTTAAAGCCGCCGCAAGATTTACCGTATTCCCAGCAGGAGGACCGCTTATCACTGTCCATTGTGTTGTGTTGCCATCAAGTTGAATGCCCACTTGAGCGCCAGTAACAAGTCCGGCGATGCTTGAAACAGATACGGACGTTGCGCCCAATATCGCCGGAAGAGCCAGCGAAGTTTGGACGACATTATCTGTTGTTGCAAGATTACCAGGCCCGATTTGATAGCTTTGCGAAACGGTATCGAGAAACACCGTTAAGTCAGAAAGCATCCACAACCCGATACCTTCGGCTTGAAGAGCTTTAATATAAATGTTTAACGCTTGCAAAGCGTCGGTAATATTTTGCGGGTAATAAGGCTGCCCGGTTTCTACGGCCCCAACTAAGCGCAAAGCGCCTTCTATAATCTGTTGAACATTTAAATTAAAGCTGTATGTGCCTGAAGTGGTCATTGCATCTTCATCCTGTAGTTCCCGTTGGGCAACCTAATTGTGTTCTTGGCTGAACTATGTCCGAAGGCGTTTCAACCGTTTCGTTGTACTGAATAATTCCGATGTCTTCAGAGCTTTCAGGCTCTTGAAATTCAACAGGCAAGCCCGTTGACTGAGTAACAACAGGAACGCCCGTATTCGCAACCTGAAGAGTCTGTGGCACAAATTGATCCGGTTGCTCAGGATTAGTATAGGGCGCCGCCGGATGGTCAGGAATGCCCCTTAAAAAGTCCTGAGGATGCCGAAGTTCAAAATCAGCTTCGCACACCTTAGCGCCGTCCCAACGGGTTTTAATTTGCGACTGGCGGTATTTAAAACCGCATACGTCGCAAATCATCCAATTTTCGCCGCGAATATAGGTCATTTCTTCTTCGATTTCTTCTTTTTGCGGTCGTCTTGAGAATGTTTACCGCCCGATCCGCTCTTTGATCCCCCGCTGCTCGCCGGAGACCCTGAGCTTGCCCCACCGCCGCTACTTGCTCCCGCACTTCCCATTTTGGCTCCTTTAGTAGCGGGGCGAGCCCCCGTGTTAGCTTTTTTTTGTGTTGCGTCCAGACGCTAACAGCCCGCCCCGCTCAAAGATTAGTTGGCAGCTGTGATAGCCGTTCCACCGCCTGTCCCAATGACATAGCCGTAACAAAGCCGTATACCTAGCACATGAGCGCTTGTAAATTGCGCCCCTGAAGCTATTCCAAACAAACAGTTTGCCATTACTCCTTGAGTAGTGCCAACCAGAGCAAGCGCCGGAGTAGGCGTAGCGTTTAAATTTGCCAAATTTAAACTATCAAGTACGAGATTTGTCAACGCGCCGGAAGAGTTATTTACCGGAGCGCCTGTGAAATCGCCTGAAATATTGGCGTTCATTATCTCCACATGATCCATTGCACCTACAAGCTTGATGCCCGAAGTCTTTTGCGTGCCGGTTGTCGAAGCGATGTACCGATAGCCGTAAATGCCCATGTAGTATGCCGAGGCATCTGTCAAAACCTGAACAAGTGTAGCTTTAGCGGGCGAATCGTAATATTCGGCGTTAAACATTTGAAAACCATTCGCCTGAACGATGATGGGACTTACAAGCGCGTCAACGCCGCCGGCCGCCTGAGGGCCTCCTGCAGCAGAAATCGATCCGTTTATAAAAAGCGGACTAAAAAGACGCACATTCGCGGCGTTAACGATCATGGAGGCTGTTGTTGCAGAAGAAAACTGGATAGAAGCCCGGTTTAAGCCACCGCCGCAAAAATAAACGTCTACGCCCATGTTAAGGTTATTAATTGTCGAAAACATCAACCCGCCGGACGTTTTAACGGTTTCAACATGTCCCGGCATACAAACAATAATTGTAGCCGTCGAAATACCGAGATTAGGCCGGTTTACCATATTGCCCATTGACAGGGCGTGAACAATAGTCGCGTAAGGCTTTTTAAACGTGCCGTGATTGTTATCCGATCCGGTTGTGGAGCTTACCCACAATACAGTTCCCGGAAAGTTGCCCAGACTTGGAATCTCTTGGATTACAACCCCGCCGCCAAAGCCGCCGGGATAACTCGTCCATTTATTTACGCCTATAAGAGCGCCAGTAGCCATGTTGTCTCCTTACCGGAATCACCCTGGCGGGCTGCTTACCCGCCAGGAGTGAAAAGGTTAAATGTTAAAAGCCGTGTTCCTCTTAGTGTTTGTCAAGACAAATTTAGACAAAACAAAAATCACTAATAATTTCAACTACTTATCAGGGCCCATTCGATCCATACCACTGACGCCAATCTGTCCATCCAAATACGTACCGTTCGTCAGCCTTGAACTTGAGGTTCTCGGTATCAAAATCGTTATCTCTTTTTACCCTGACTTTGCGGCGCTGCATGTGCTTTGTACCGTCTTTAGCCGTTGTCCGAATAAAAAAGGCGTCCAGAAGGCTAAAGAAGTGATTCAGCTTAACGCCTTCGGGAAATATGCCCATGTCGCGCAAAGCGTTGGTATCGTTATTCGCCGTTCCGCTTTGCTTGACCGATTTCAAAATCCTGTGAGCTTCAAACCAATCATTCGGGTGAACATGCAGGCTTCGAGGCTTCAGGGCGATTTTATTGCCCCGATCATCGAGCGTCAGGTAAATAGCGATTACTATATCTTCAAGTGCCTGCTCGGACAAATCCGCCGCCGGTGTCAACGCATTGCTTTGATTTCCGCTTTGCGTTGGATGCGAAGCGGAAAACAAACTTACCTGATCCCCGCCAAGGTAACTTGACGAAAAGCCCCGGTTGAAAATATTAGCCGCGTTAATGTCCTTGGTCTGTCTCATTGAAAAGCCGATCGCCTTACTTCGCTGATAACCGAGTTTCTCATACTTGTTATCGTCTATTGCTTCCTCGGTGATTATAAATCCGGTTGCCCATACAACATGTACATACCGGGCAATCCAAGACTGTTGATGAGTGTCATAAGTTACAGGTTCACCTTGCGGCTTAACCGAAGCAAGCCCGAAACCGGGGACCAAAACCTCTTCTTCATAAGCCTTATCCGAAGGCTCCGTTTCGAAGAGTGCAGGCCATTCTTGCGCGTTTTCCGCGTACTCCATGCCAAAAAACTTGTTTACACCCGGCCAAAGAGCCTTAGCTATTGACCCGGTTGTGATCGGTCCAGCCATATTAGCTCCCTATACCGGCTATTTGACTCGCAAGCCGCACATTGTTGTTAATTACAAGCCACTTCGCATTAACCGAAGTCATGTCATTATCGGGACGATCCACCGCGCCGATGATCTTCCACCCCAAAGTATTAGTGACCGCTGGGGCGGTTGTCGTACCGGTGTCCATGTTCAAGCCTGAAAGCCCGGTCACTGTGCTACCAGCAGCCGTTTGTTTCAAGTTGGCATTCCAGCCGATCCAGCCGGCTGAAGGCGCAGCGTAACCATCGCCCTGAACCTCATAAATAATGTCGCCCTGGTCGAAAGTAACGTAAACGAAACCGCCTGTTGAGGCGGGAAGGTAGTTTTGGTTAAGATTCGGGTATCCGCCCGCATAAGCTCCCGTAAACTGCGGAATAGCTATAAGCTCTTGCGGGATACCCACAATAACGCCAAGGGTAGGCCCGGCAATCGCTGCTTTTATGACGCTCATGTGCTTGATCGCCGCTTCTTTTTCGGAATTGGTCGAATCAATATCAACAGGATCGCCAACAAAAAGCGCAGTTGCGTAGCTTGCTGAAACATAAGCAAGCCGGACCTTTGCGGTCCAATTTGCTCCTGAGAGCATTTGAACCGGCTTTAGTCCAAAGGGCGTGTTCGCGTTTGACATATTTCCTCCTATTCAGTATCTCGATATTCGATCTTCGGGCCGCCGTCGCCCGTAGTCGGCACATAAGTGCCCGGAATTTGTTTTCCATCTTTGCCTTTGCCGCCCAGCATACCTTTTTCAATGTCGTCAATTTCCTTCATCTTTAACTCTTGGTCCGCGTCGAAAATATCTTGCGGGATAGTCATCAAATACGCATAAACGGGATTTCCCGCCTCATCGTAACCGACGCGCCGCCGAATACGAGTATCAACGCCGGGACTCGCCGCAATGTCGTTTGAGCCGCTTACATCCCCAACCTTTGACGCGGTTTTAGAATCCGTCTCAAAACTGTAACCGCCTACCTGCGCTTCGGATAGTCTGTCGCCCCGGTCATTGATCCAACGCGGGACAACGCCCCTGAACTTCATTTCTTCCTCTTTGTCGTGTGAAAGGCTCAGTCTTCGCCGTTGCGTGCCGAGCGGTATCCTTGCTTTGCGGTTCGTTTCTTCGTTTCTTCCCCTGGCTTCCTTATTCATATTTAGCTCCAATCATAGTCTTTTAGGTATTCGTCGCGAGTGCCTAAACCATTTCTGATCCAGTTATTACAAGCCGTTTTTGCTTCGTTTGGCAAATCGTTAAACGAATGCTTCTTACCGCCTCCCGGCCCGCCCGTAAGGTTTCCACCAGCGTCGCCGACATTAGGCGGATTGTGCCTGTTAGGATTATCAAATCTTGCAGGAAAGCGTTTTTCGACTTCTTGCCTAACGTAGTCAAGTAATTCAATGCCGCCTTTGCCGTTAACACGTTTGAAATGATCGCCCATCGAATCGGCGTAAGATTGCAATTCTTTATCTTTTTTGTACCAACCGTTTTGATCGAACCAACTTTGAACGTCGGGATCGAGCTTTGGTTTAGTTTCAGCCTCAACAGGCTTTTCAAGTTTTGCAATTTCCTTGTCGGCTTCAAGAAAAGCCTCTTTGTCGCCGGAATCAAAGGCTTCATCTTTTTTAGCTTCAAGTTCAGTAAGTTTGGCCTCATATTCGCGCTTTGCCGCCGCACGGGTAAATGCTACAAATTCACCCATGTTCTTTTTTATTTCTGAAAGGTCGGTATCCAGCTTTTTGTTTCGCTCTCGAAGGATAGGAAGTAATTGTTCCCCCACTTCCAAAAAATCCTTAGCCGGTCGCCATTTCTTTTCGTCGCCTTTAAACTGGTCTTTTGGAATCCAGCCCATGCGTTGAGCCCGGGCTATTTCTTCAGGAGTTGATTCGTCTTTAGGCTCCTGTATTTCTTCCTCAATAGGCTGTATTTCTTCCTCAATAGGCTGTATTTCTTCCTCTAGGTGTTCGTTTTCGTCCGTCATGGCTTATTCTTCCTTTTCTGTGCGCCAATAGAAAAAGCCGCTCTCAGCCTAGCGCTAGGAGCGGCTTTTTCAATATCGGCTGTGCTCAACGGGGATCAGCCGGAGCACAAAGATTGTTGAATTAGCTAGTTCAGCAAACTTCCTCGTTCAAAATTGCGTTAATGTCTTTATCGTTCAGTATCCTCCAGTCTTCAACCCGGTCCTTGCTATTCTTGACTTCGACACCGGCGTACCGATTAAAAAGCACCTTATCGCCAATTTGCGGCGAGGGCGATCCAAAATCTTCAAAAGACTTGCCGCCTATGGCGACCAGTGTGCCGGTACGCTGATGCACCGTATTCGCAGTATCGGGAATAATAATAATGCCTTTGTATTTTTCTTCCCCAGGCTGCACTTCATCGACTTTCACCAGCACTTTGTATTCAATCGGTTGAATACCTAAAGGATTATTCACTTTCGGCCCCTTCCTCTATCTTGAAATTTAAAACTTCGTCGAGCACTTCTATTTTCGCCGTCAAATTAGCGGTTTGCATTGCTGTCGCCTCAATCGAAACAGGATTAACCGTTGAACCGTTGCAAAGCATTTCTTTTAAATTATCCCTAAGCTCCCGGACCAATGCAAACCATTTCTTGCTCGCATAGGTGTCTTTCCATTCTTCAAAATCAGCGCGTGTCATTTACCCGGTCCTGCTTTCTGCGCCTCCGCCTGCTGTTCCATTGCGTTTTGATGTCCTTGCCGCCCTTGCTGCATTTGCGCTTCCTGGTCTTTCTGCTGCTTTTGAATTTCGTGCATTCTATCGCGTTCGGCTTCAATCTTATTTAGAACAGTTTCAAAATATTCAACGCTGTCGCTGTCACCTACATCTTTAGCCCTGGCAAGTGACAAGATCGCCGCCGCTTCGTCTTTGCGGTTCTGAGCAGCTATACGCTGGGCATCGAGTTTAAGCTGCATTTCAGCAAGCATAATCTGACGTACAGGCAAAGGAGGCGGCATTTTTTGCCAAACTTCAGGCGGAAGCATGATACTATTTTTGTGTTCAGGACAAACAGCCTCGACCATAAGACTCGTCAGGAAATCCTCGTTTACATGCGGCCTGCCCGTAACCATCATTGCCGCCTGCGCCCTGGCAATACGCTGAACGTCGCTCGAAAGCTTTGGATCGGCAACAGGCACAATATCAAAACCTTTGTGTTTATAGTCTTCCTGGAAGACCGTTTGCCCTTCATCATTGAAATGAAATTCAACTTTTGGCTTGCCGTATTTAACATTAAGCATAAAGAGCTTTTTAAATTCCATCTTAAACGCTCTGTAGATACGCTTATGAATCGAGCCGTAAACCTGCATACCTTGCTCAACCTGTGAAAGCGTAGTCGCCGCCGGAGTATTTGGAGTCGCCTGTTTGCCCATAACGGCGTCTTGATTTTGGGCAATGTCCCGGCCCGCTTCGATGAGCATTCCCAAGAGTTGGAAAAGAGTAGCCGAAGGCTCCCGAATCGGAGCAGGGAAAAAAGCATCTTTTAAAGGCCCCGAAGGGGCGTTTATGGTGCGCCACTCATTAGGCTTAAGACTAATCGTTCCGCCTGCTTTTCCACCCAATTTGACCCCGTTAGACACGAATCCGCCGCCGGTATTCGCCATAGTGCCGGCGTCAAGCAACTGGTTGATGATTGTGTTCACAGATTCGTTAATCGCGTTAAGCAAGATTCCAAAACCAATATCGTAAAAAGAACCGTCAGGGGCGGGTATAAAAGGTATTTTTGTATAATAATCATCGGGAATAATCTTTACCACCTTTTCACCGTCGCTGATAATTCCGTCTTCATCGAATCTGGCGACAATCCTTACAACCTTCAAACTTTGCCGATGAACAGTTACGATGTAAGGCTCCGCGTATTCGTCGCCGTCAAGATCAATCCATCGGTGCTGCTCTAAAAACTCATGAGGCGGATCGTCAACATCATCGGCGTGTTCCGAATCAGGTAAAAGAGTCTCTATTTGCGGGTCCAGCCATAAACCGGCGGATACAAACTCTCTTATATCATTTTTGAAATACGTTAAAATTTCAGTCCCGCGCCTACAAGTAGCAAGGTTTTTTGTGTTGTAATGAACAACAAATTTTGTGGGTAAAACCATCTCTGAAACATTTCGCTGCAAAAGCGGCGAAAAATACGTTTTGCGATACACAAAACCAATTACAGGCAAAACGTGGAGCAACTTATCGGTATCTTCTTCCCAATCTTCCATTTCCTCAGTTAATTGCCAACTCATATGATCGGCCACACGCTGACCGATTGCTTTTTTCTCACCAGTTTTGTCTTCGCCTTTGACTCGACACTTTACGACATCATTGCCTTTTACAATTTCAGCATAAGCTCTCGAAGCAAATTGAATTGCCGCAATCGTAATCAAAGGATATTTAACATTAGCGCAATCAATCCAGGGGGTATTTTTCTTTTCAATTATCTGCAAAGCAATCTTCATTGCTTTTTCAACATTCATTCGCCAATTTTCACAAGACTGTTCGTCAATTTCAAACTCGCGCACAACTTTAAAAGCAAGTGTGGCTAACTCTTCAGCTTTAAGGTCTCTGGCAATATTCGGATGATTTATGAACGAATGCAGCTTACGAAGCGGTTTCGGTACATATTCTTCGGGTTTGATTTCAGGCTCCAAAACCTTAAAATCTTTAGGAGCCTCAAGTTGACCCGGTTGTTGCATTTGAGGATTTGGGTTAATATCCGCCAATTTCAGACCTTCCTTGTTCTATATAGGTTTCTTCATCATCTTTATAATAACAGCCGTCAGTACAATAAATTTGTTCTTCCGACTTAACTTTAAATTTTCTACCGCAATAGCAGCATTCACGAAATAACGGATTTTCAATATCCGCCGATTTCGCTTCGCCCCTGTCTTCGTTCCGATTCGTCGTATTCTTCGTAGTCGTCACTATCATCTTTTGGCCCCCAGAGTATCGTAGCCGGATATTGCAGCGCATCGTGAGGATGTGAGTATTGATTCTTTTGCGGCTCGGTATGATACATGCCGGTGCTGCCTATTTCCGGGTAGCTGTAGCCGCCTTCAAAGCCCATTATGAGCGTCGTGCAGCTCGAATCAATCAAAATTGCGGGCTCTCCGCCGGAAACCGTTTTATTGAGGCGCTGTTCGACACACTCTCTACGAATCTTGAAGGTCTGTATTCCGTCGTAAATGTGTATTCCGCAATGCTCGGCAAGATACATT
>QGNH01000130.1_pt2 | contig 11263 bp, 18 predicted proteins | sample 1735481 | NCBI WGS metagenome assembly QGNH01 (sample SAMN09239004, study PRJNA386568) | Viral metagenome, whole genome shotgun sequencing project. | reverse complement strand
GAAGAAGAAGTTCCACAAAAGAAGGCAAAGAAAATGGCAAAGAAAGCCACTAAAATGGCTAAAGCCGACGAGGATTCTGCAGTGCAGAAGGCCCTCGAAAAAATAACCAAAGAGGCTGACATCGACCTCCTTCCTGAGGACGTACAAGGTCCCGTTCGCTATCTGTTCAAGGCCAATGAAACACTTGAGACTAAGATAGAGAAGATGGAGGAAGAGAAGCGCGTCAAAGAGTTCGTCGCAAAGGCTGACGAATTTACGCACCTGCCCAAGACGGAGAAATTCGCCATGCTATTGAAGGAGATGGATGAGAAACTCTCGCCTGAAACCTTTAAAGCTGTCGAAGGAATCTTCAAGGCCGCAGATGCGGGGCTCAAGGAGTCAAATCTTTTCGTAGAGGTCGGTTCGACCGCCGCTATTGAAGGAACTCCGGAAGGCAAGCTCGCTGCGCTCGCAAAAGCGCGTGTAGAGAAGTCTGAAGGTATGACAATCGAAGCAGCGATGGCAGCAGAAACATTAGCGCACCCCGAGATTTACGAGGAAATGATGCGCGAGAGGAAAACACTATGACCGCAGGTGACATGCCGATTGGGGACTTTACATACCCCGTAACGGCAGACCTAAGCAGCTATCAGTTCTGTGCAGTGTATCTGAACGGCTCAACGCTGGCAGCGTGCACAGCAGGCACAATGGCGATGCTCGGCGTGCTACAAGACAATCCAAACGGCTCAAGCAAAGCAACAGTAGGTTCAGTACGGGAACTCGGGCACTCTAAGTGTTGGGTTGACGGCAGTGCAATACTTGCAGGTTCGCCACTAAAGCCGACGACCGGTGGACAGCTCGCATTGAGTAGCTCCCCTAGTACCGAATCAGTAGTCGCTATCGCTCTTGAAGCAAACAGTTCAACGAGTTCGATTATTGAAGTCGCACTCACGAACCGAATCCTGACCTCCGGCGCAACCCGTGCAGGACACCTAGTGTTCACCGTTCCAATGGTGAATCTTGGTACTAGTGGCGCAACAAACGTAGTCACGACAGCACCCTTCGGATTTACGGGCATCGTTACCAACATGTTCGTTGTTCCACAAGTGGTAGCAAGCACAAGTGGGGCAACAGTTCTTACGGCTACTATCACCGGAGCGGCGATTACGACCCTGGCATGCACGTGTGGGAACACGGCACTCAAGACGCGAGGCACTGCGATAGCAGGAACAGCAGCAACGGCAGCTAACAGCTTTGGACCGACGGACACACTCACGATAATCAGCACGCCAAGCGTTACCTTCTCGGGCGACACGGGCTCGGCGGAGATTCACGTGATTACAGGATAAAGAGGTAAACAAAAATGCCACAACCAACTGTAACCGATGTGCACGTGAACGTTCCGTTGACTAACATATCGATTGCGTATATACAACAGCAACAGGCGTACAGAGCCGCAGAAATCTTCCCGATGATTCCTGTACAAAAGATGTCTGACAAATACTTCTACTACACGAAGTCCTATTGGTTTACCAATGAGGCTAAGATTCGTGCAGACGGAGCTGAGTCAGAAGGTACGGGCTACGGGATTGACTCGTCAAACAGTTATTCTTGCGACATCTACGCACTGCACCACGACCTTGGCGACAGGGTAGTGTTGAACGCAGACAGTCCGTTGAACATGCAGCGTGACTCGACGCTCTTCCTGACGCAGAAGCTTTTACTGGCGCGTGAAAAGAAGTGGGTTGATAACTTCTTCACCACGGGCAAATGGGGCGGCTCAACTGCCCTTGTAGACCCCGCTGGCTGTACCTCCGCGGCACTGACCGCAAACTACGGCACGCCCGCCTCAGCAATCTGCTACTGGAACGACTACACCAACTCGACTCCGATTCAGGACATACGCCACTACAAGATGGCAATGGCCGCGCAGACAGGGTTTGTTCCTAACACACTGGTCCTCGGGCCTAAAGTGTTTGAAACACTCTGCATGCACCCCGATGTTATCGAGCGTATCAAGTATGGCGGAACTCCTGGAGCCCCGGCAGTCATGAGCGAGCAGGCACTCGCGCAAGTACTCGGCGTTGACCGTGTAGTTGTGCCACTGGCCGTAATGAACTCAGGCGCAGAAGGCATCGCAGCAGCCACAGCAGAAGCGGACACCGACTTCCTTTATGGATTGAACGCTCTGCTCTGCTACAGCAACCCAAGCCCGTCATTGCTCACCCCGAGTGCTGGCTACACCTTCGGGTGGACTGGCTACTTGATGGGTGGCGGCGGCTACCAGAATGCAGGGGGGGCCGGATGGTTCGCTGTCCGCGACTTCCGCATTGAGTGGAGACGTGCCTTGAGGATAGAGGCTGAGATGGCGATGGACATGAAGCTCATCGCTGCGGACCTCGGCATCTTTATGCACGGAGTCACGAGCGCGTAAACGCTAGAAGCGTAAAGTGCAAAATTAGGTAGAGGTGTTCTAAACTATGACGTGGACCTACGGAAACAGTCCTGCCGTCCTTCCGGATGGCACATACAACGTTGACCTAGTACGGTTCCTCATAGGGGACACCGACACCAACCACCAGCTCCTTTCAGACGAGGAGCTGGGTTTTTTTATTCAACAACAAAATAATTATTATATGGCTGCTGCTATGGCGGCAGACGCACTCGTTGCTAAATTCGCACCTAGCACCCAAGAAAAGTTAGGTGATTGGGAAGGCGCGTATCAACAGAGATACGACCACTTTGTTGCACTTGCTAAAGACCTCAGACGAAAGGCTGCCAGGCAAATACGAATCTTCGTGGGTGGGATATCACCTATGGAAGATGAAGCACAAGAGCACCCGCGTGCGTTCAAGCGCGACCAGATGGTTGATAAGACATGGTAGGGACAAAAGATGATGATAGAAATTAAAAAGATTGAAACCCCGAAGAAGAAGGTAGAAAAAGAAGAAGGCAAGCTGAAAACAACGGCCAGCGACCTTAGCACTGCATCGACGAACGTTGCGACGGTGCTTGTGGATTATGGCCCCCTGCCGAGAAGTTCATACGCTGCCACACAATTAAAAACTGCCAACAGAATCTTAACCAAGATGGTTAACCAGAAGCAGGGTACATAGATTATAGTTTCTTTATGAAGAGTCGCAATTCCCATGCGACGGAGGAGGAGGTTTAAGAATGGGATATAAAACAGAATTAGCTAAATTCTTTAATGGTGCGTGGCTCACAGGCCCGATGCTCTCAGACAGCGCGGGCGCAACAGGTGCGACGACTGTGTACTGCGTTTACGTGGCTCTAGCGTGAGGTAAAAAAATGACACAAAGAGTAACATTAGTAAGTCTTGACACTAACAACAAAGAATCCCCGCTTAACGTAGATGCCAGCGGCAACTTAGGGGTTAATCTGGAAGGCGAACTGGCAGTTGGTGAACTCAAGCTTGCCGCCGCCGATCCGGGTCTAGTAGCCCTCTTGGCGGGACTCGTTGGGACGAACTCAAAGACATTCTCTGACGTCGTAACGGCAATCGGCAACCTGCCGCAGACGCAATTCAGCGGAGCGGTTACAAACACAGGGCTCACCGACATAACCAATGTTTATGATTCGCTGACACATGCATTGACTGTTTCGACTAAAGGCGTGCGGAGTGCATCGCCAACAGAACACCGCAATACATTGACGGCCCCCGATCTTCTCGGCGCAGTATCGACCGCACCAACGGTATTAACAGGAAGTGGCGGCACATTTGCCGACAGTGGCGTCGTCGAGGGGTCATTGACTGCGACGGCATATTACGGCGCGTATGCTATACGAAATGGCATGGGGGTTACGATGGCCTCGGCAGTTGCCGGGCCTATCACGCCGACAAGCGGCCACTCAATGAGATTTACTATCCCGACAGCATGGCGAATAACCGATTCAGACGCGATATTCGACTTTTTCCTATCAGTTGATGCAGGCGCACCAAAGCATGTTTGTTCATTCACTGCGGCACAGTTAGCGGCGAGCGGCGGAGTAGGAACGGGATGTGTATGCACAACCGCTGAAACGCCGAGCGCGGTCGGAACCGCAGTTGCGGCGTGGGCGTGTGACATTGGCGTGGTTGGCGCAGGGATGCAAACAACGGCTTCAATATTCGCGCAAAGCACCGCATACGAACTCTCCCCGGGGGGCGTGGCAATCACTCCGGTCAGCACCGCAGGATACAACAACGTCGATTTGTTCGTCGATGTCTCAGTGGCGTCATTTGCTTCGGCAACGCAACCGGCGCTCACGTTGATCCCGTTATTCCTCAACGATGGCGTGGCACAATATCACGTTGGCGCACCGATATACGTCAATATCGAGAACCAAATCGGAGCCTCGAAGCGGCAGGTCTATAATCTGACGACAAATGGCGCGAGCGTGATGATCCTCGTCGTTTCAATAGCGAACACGACCATAAATCGAATCGACATAACTCCGACGAGCGTGGTATAAATGGCGACGCAACCGACCGCAGTTATACCTCGGATGCTGCGACCTGCGGCCACATCTAAACGTTACGGCCAAATCATCAAATTAAAACGTATCGACTGTAAAGGGGTAAATCTCGGCATTCCGGGTTTGGTTACGAGCATGGGGTAATAAAATGACATCTAACTCAGTGGGTATATCGTGGGTAAATAACGTAGCGGAGGCGAGCGCGTATAGCTGGTTAGAGAACCTCGCGCAGTTTAATTCGAGCGGGCATTGTCCTCAGACAGGCGGCAACACAAACCAAAAGAACGTAACGGCGTACCTCAACGCCAACAACGTTTTACCGTGGGTCGGAATGAGACGATGTAATATCACAAAGTCCGGCGTTATCACGAACTTCCAAAACAACAGCGCGACGGGATGCAACTACACCGACACGCCAACGACGCCCGCGACACAAGTCGGATGGACATTGCCGGGATATTATTATTGGACTTATCATAAGCAGACGACCCTCGATGCGAATACATACAGGTGGTTTATCTCTCCCGACGGAACGGGAACGATCAACGGAATGGCAGGCGGAAGCATGCCCTCTGACTCACCGTATTATGGTGAGGTGTTCACACCGACATGGAAGTATCATCCCGCGTTTATCAGGAACACCGTGTCGAAGCCGTATCTCGTTTTGGGTGCGTATGAAGGTCACACAACAGGAAGCGGCGGGTCACAGATTCTTAATTCAACTGCGGAAGTATTGCCAACAACAAACCTTCTTTGCGCGGGCGCCCGAACGTATGCTCAAAATATAGGAAGCGGATTGTCGTATAACGGATGGGGCCAACAAGACTTTCTCAGTCGGTGCGCCGTTCAACTCGCATATTTAATAGAATGTGGCGGATTTAATTCAAGATTGCTAATCGGAACAGGAATCGGCAACCTCTCAAGTGAAACTCACCGAGGGACGGGCGTTAGAACCGGGTGGACGTCAACGCTTGCAGCGGCGAACGGAGGGACAAACCTCGGCAACCTCTCAGGACTTGGAGTTGCATTTACCGATTCGACTATCGACGGGTTATACGTGGCGGATACTGCGGTCAGCGGGAATCAGGCCGTCTCATATCGTGGACTTGAGAATCCGTGGGGAAACATCGAGGAATGGCTTGACGGACTAAACGTCACGAATTATATCCCATGGGTCGCGGACAACAGTTTTGCCGTTGACACATTCACAGCGCCTTACACAAGCACCGGATTTACACTTCCGGCGGGTGGATGGGCGACGGATATTGCGGTCAGTCCGACGTTTGATTATACGTTCATACCATCGGCGGCGTCCGGCGGCGGCTACACGGTTAAGTTGGCGTATTATTATTCCAATCCCGGCGCAAGTACGAACTTCCTCGGCACGACGAGTTGGTCGTGGAACTCGGGGATGAACAACACCGACATGATGTTCTTACACTTTGTATATACGTCCGCGAATTATCTGGGCAGCGTTGGCGGTCGTATAATGTATATTCCACAGTAACGGAAGGAAAAAAATGATTTACAGAGGCTTCAACTACGTCAGTTACAAGCCGCAGTCAATAATATCCTCCCCGGGAAGCCGACAGTCGCTCGACAATATGGTGAGGATTGGCTGCAACGCCGTCGCCATAGCGATTCTGTGGACATGGGCTTCTGATACGTCAATGTATAACAGTGGACACACAACTGACGCGGAATTAATCAGCGCAATCAGCGATATTCATGACAGGGGAATGTGCGTTATGATTAAGCTCCACATAACGCCCGGATTGGCGCCGTCAAAACAGCCTTTGGATATTAATGCGTTCTTTGCCACGTATGCGGCGTTCGTCAATCATTATGCGGTGATTGCTCAAGCGAATGGCGTCGAGTTCCTGTGTATCGGAAACGAAATGAACGTAGTTGATGATGCCAATTATTCGCTGTGGAGTGCATTGATACAGGGAGTCCGAAAGCTTTACGGCGGCCCGCTTACTCTAAACAGTACACCGCAAGACTATCAAACAGTTCCGTTTTGGAATCTGCTTGATTATATCAGCATCAGCGCGTATTTCGCTTTAAGTCCGACTACATCTCCGTCAGTAGCCGAGCTAGTCAATGCGTGGTCAAACTATCAAGGCAGCAATTACTTAAACGACATTGAAACGCTGCAAGCCTCCGTGAACAAACCGTTAATGTTTACTGAGGTAGGATACCAAAGCGTAGACTACGCAGCCTCCCGCTTTACCTTACCCGCTCCGAATTACAACGGAGTCGCGCAAGCGAACTGCTACGAAGCTCTTTTACAGGTATTTGAGTCGCAACCGTGGTTCGCCGGAGTGTTCTTTTGGGAATGGTGGCCCGTTCCTTACGGCGTCGGGTATGGCGGATATGGCGATACGGGATGGACACCCCAAAACAAAGCAGCACAGGACTTTTTATTGTTGCATTGGAATCCTCCGCAGTTAGATGAGATGGAAACGGATGAGATTATCTCAACGTATGATACAACTCAGGACATAACAGCACCGATAGGATGGGATGTGAGATCATGACAGGACAACCGTATAATGGCGGCATGCTCAGATTTGGTACGAGTGACCCCGCGATAGCCACCGCTGAGAGGATCACATGGGGGAATGGCACAACCGACGCGATCTATCTTGCATTAATGGATAACTCCTATGTGCAGGTTGTCACGTCAACTCACTGGTCAGACATCTCCACGTATGAACAAACGCCGACAGGGAACTATGTCACAGGTGGTCAGCTATTAACAACCGCCCCGCCATATATCGAAGCAACGCTTTTAACTCCTTTTAACTGCGTCGTTTATACCGCAAACTCCGGTTCAACTCCGGCGTATAGCATGAGCTGGACAGGACAGGTATTTACCAACATAAGCGGCGCAGTGTTATATAAGAAAAATGCCGGAGCAACTTCGACGTGGCCTCTACTTTGTTTTATAAGTAGCTTATCGACAGTGACCGCTAACAATGATACATATTCTGTAATGTTTGGAACGCCCGGAACAACGCTCGGGATATGGCATCGGGTATTGTAAACGTGATAACATGACGATAAGCGCAACGTTTGGATCGTGCGGAGTGGCGGATCAATGCGGCTGTTTGTCTATCCACCTTAACCGAGTGCTCTCGTATCTCAGCAGCGTCGGACTGTGCGATCAATCTTCGTGCTTACAAGTGATGACAACGAATATCCTTAACAGTTTCACGGAGCCAATTATCGCAATTATGGAACAAGACGAATCATTTGTTGTTATTCAAACGCAGGGGGGCTAAACAAATTGACCGATATTGTGCTCACCGCAGGGACGACGCGCAACCTCGCAATAGCCATCGAGAATAACGCGAGGCCGCCGGGGCCGATAGATCTCACGACCATCACCGATATTGCGTGGTTAGTTTTGGACAGTGGAAGGGGCGTTATCCAAAAAACTAAACTGACCGGCGGTATATTGGTCGTCCCTCCGGCGAATGCGGGCAACATACTCGTCTCGATGCTCGCCGATGATACATCTCCGGCTTTTGGAGTTGGGTCAACGACAGAGGTTCAAACATACACGCATGAGGCTCGGCTTTTTTATAGCGACGGTACGCAGGAGGTCGTTGTAACGGGCTCACTCACCGTCGAACCGACAGGTTCATGGAAAGGCGAAGTAGCATGGACTTCCGGCGCTGATCGGGTCGTTTACGTGCAGGGGCGGTACTGATGAGCGACTTCACGATGCGCGAAGGAACGGACTACACAATCAGATGTATCGTTACCGGCTTTATGAACGCGCTCCCGGTAAACGTTTCAACTCCCGCGACTATTGACGTTGTGATATGGCCGGTTGGTGGAAACAGAGCAACACCGACACTTGTCAAAGCAACTGATAAAGTAAGCGTTACGACGAATCCACTTGCGACGACCGATACAACTCTTTGTTGCATTAATATCCCGATCCTCGAAGCCGATGCAGGAACATCAGGCAATCCAATACTTACGGCTGCTGGTAGCCCTGGTGGTAGCACAATGTCATATCGTTATGAGATTAGCGTAATTAAGGCAGGTAAACGGCAGGTCGTATATCCGCTTGAGGGAGACGTTGCGACGTTTGACGTTACTTCTTCCGACACATGGAAGGAAACAATCGAAGCGGTTTGGCCGGAGGTATAACTGATGGCCGAACTCACTATTAACCAGGATGAGGACACGACCATTACACTTACCGCAGCACCTATGACTGGTTCAACGGTATGGTGGGTTATGCTTGCACGTGAGACAAAACGCCCAGTGATAGAATACTCACAATGGATACCTACCGCAGTTACGAGTATCACCTTTTCGATACTGAGTTCGGATACCGCAAACTGTCGTGGGGCTTATTATTATGAGTTATGGGAGCACCGGCCTTCAGGAACGCCGCAGCGGTTGCTCGACAGCGGCTCTGTTATTATCACACCAACCTACGGGGGTGGTGTGACAGCCTAAGGAATTAAGAAAAGAGTATACCTTATAAATGGAAAAAATGGGATTAAGGAACTTAAGGAATTAAAGGACAAATCGGAGAAACAAGGCATAAATGACGAATCCTACGGAGCAATTAGGCGGCAAGTTTCTGCTGTATATAATGACAGCCGGAACTGTTGGCGGAACAGGGCCAGACACCCCGGTATTTACGAAGGTCGCAGGTCAAAGAAAAGGAAGCTTTGGCCGGACTGGGGATGTTATTAAGGCACAGCATAAAGATTCATTCCCGTGGTATAGGGTGGTCAGAGGATTTATCCAGTGGACGTTCGACTTTGACGGCGTATGGATTACTGACGATTCAACTGGCGCTATGGACCCAAGTCTCGTAGCGTTACAGGACGCGTTTGAGGAGAGTGGGTCATACGATAACGACGAAGGACAAATCTATGTTCAGATTGTCACACCCAAATACGGAGAACCCGCAGGGACAGGTTCAACGTACACCGGATGGGCGATAATCAGTGACTTCTCACTCGACGGGCCGCACGACAACCTCATTACTTACACAGGAAAACTTACTGGAAACGGCGCATACGATTACGTTGCAATCTAGTGTGGGACACGATACGAATGACAACATTCACGGTTCTACCGACGATAACCCCCACGCTAGACCCTGGGCCGAACGCAACGCCCGGGGTTGCACCTCTTGACCCTGCGGAGCTTGTCTTTACATCCGCAGCGGCAAACCAGGTGGTGCCTCTAAGCGACACGCTCATGACCATCGTGTTCATTAAGAACACTAGTACCACCCAGACGGTCACGTTTACGAACTACCAGACGGCAGGGGGTACTGACAAGATAGTCACAGCAGCAAGCGGCACAACACTAACAGGCGTGTGGCTCCCGTATCACTGGGGAAACAGAGACAATACAAGCGGCGCATACGGCGGCTGTGAACTTACGTGGGAGAGTACAACCGACCTGAGTATAGCGGTCGTGCAAGTGCCCTACGCGAGTATATAACCGGAGGACAACAGAAATGACAAGTTTAACATTTACGCCGCTCGTACCGACACTGGGTGGAGTAGCGTTTACAATGACCTCCGTTGTGTCCGAAGAACTTTCGGAAGGTGCTGGCAAGTACAAAGTAGCGGACGAGTATGTCTATGTACCCATCAATGACGTGATGCGGACGGTCGTTGTAATCACAAACAGCGACGCATCCGAGCACACAGTAACCTTCACAAGTCAGAAAGACCAGTGGGGGAACTCAGGTGCGTGTATGGACAAAGTAATCACGGTCAAGGGAAACAAAACAGTAATAACTGGGGTTTGGCTGCGCGACCGATGGGGTGAGAAGGACTCACCTGATACGGGCGACTACACGTGCACAGTGAGTTACGACGTAGCGGCGGACATTAGTATAGCTGTCATAAACGTGCCGAACGCGTCTCTCTAAAGGCGAATGCCCAACCAGAGCGCCTACTCCCTCGACCCGTGGATTTCAGACGTGGCTTTCAACTCCACGTTCGAGGTCTACCGCAATACTGTGTCAATGGACGGTACGACTACAGGTAGCGGCGCTGTTACGAACTCATGGAACATAGTTGATACCGGAGTTGGCAGGACTAGAGAGCTCAACGACCACGAACGTTTAGCTAACGACGCGCGTAAGGACAAACTCACGCACAAGCTCTACACTCGCCCATCGTTAGACGTGCAGCGCGGAGACGTAATCGTGGTTACGAACGCACCTTCTGCAGGTTCTACTACCTTTCTGGTTATACACCCACATCTGCCTGATAATGTGATGCACCACTTTGAAATCAAAGCCAAGTCATTCATTATGGGGAGCAGTGAAACACCGGCAGGGTTTGACATTTTAGGTTCTTAGGTGTTAGCCATGAGTAACGGAATCGACTTCTCAGCAGCGTTTACAAGCAACATCGACAATGACGCGATTATGGAGATTGGCCGCAAGAAAGCAGGCACAATGATGAAGGAGAAAGCCGAGCTCATACTCGATGCGGCTAAAGATAACGCACCCGTAGATACTGGCGCACTCAGGGACTCAGGGCACATTGACGAGAAAGATGGCGGGCAGTGGTATGAGATTATCTTTGACGCTCCGGTGCTTAACGGTGACGGAACCTCGTACGCCTCATGGGTTGAAAATGGAACTTCAAAAATGGACGCTCAACCTTACTTACGACCAGCTATCCTAGCGGCTAAGGGCTAACATGGTTCACCAACTCACCAAAGCAATCTACCAAGTCCTGATAAACGACCCCACAGTAACAGGTATGCTCACCACCTTCCACGGCGTTCCTGCGGTCTTTACGTT
>QGNH01001787.1_pt1 | contig 11270 bp, 15 predicted proteins | sample 1735481 | NCBI WGS metagenome assembly QGNH01 (sample SAMN09239004, study PRJNA386568) | Viral metagenome, whole genome shotgun sequencing project. | reverse complement strand
CGGGAGTGCGGGCAGCAGGTGAGGCACTCCGCATCGTCGTAGCTATTTCCGCAGTCGTCGCAATCTCTCAGCATGCGTCAGCCTTTCTCTCCTCTCAGCTTTTTGCAGTTCTTGCAGGGGCACAGGTCCGGGATGTGGAACCCTTGCGCCAAGGCGTCCTGGACCGAAGCGAACGGCCCGTATTTCTTTCCCGCGAACTCAACTTCGATTTGGGGCATGCGTCCAGTATAGCCCTCGGTTCCCCCATGTCCACCTCCACTATCAACTTCGGCCAATTCACCGGCGCGCAGTACGCGAACAATCCGGCGAACGCGCCCATCGTGGGCGATCTCATCTACCATGCGCTGCGCATCGCCGGCGTCATGCAGATGGCTGGGCGTGGCTACTCGATCTACGACTACCAGGATTCACTTTGGGAATTGAACCAGTTGGTTTCAAGCTGGAAAGCGCAGCAGAACATGGTGCCGGCCATCCTGCGCACCCTGTTTGCGATCAACATCGGGCAGGGCGGCCCGGACTTTCCGTATCTCGTTGGGCTGAGCGGGCTGACCGACATCCCCATCGAAAGGCCACAGCGCATCGAGTGGGCGTCGTACCTCTTCACCAACGTCAACCCGGTGATCGAGGAACCTTTCGATCAACTCACCGCGCAGCAGTGGGCGGCCCTGAGTCCCAAGGACCTGACCTCGGGCAATCCCACGAAACTCTATTACGAGCCCGCGGTACCCAATGGAAAGATCTACCTGTGGCCGATTCCGGCAAACGCCTACGTCACCCAAGGCGCGCTGTACACCTGGCAGACCGTGCAGCAGTTTCAATCGCCGCTCGATCCCATCATCACGCCGCCGGAATACGTGGACGCCTTGCAGTACAACCTGGCGCTGAGGATTGCCGCGCGATACGGGCCGAAGGCCAACTTGTCGCCGCTGGCGGTCGCCATGGCCGGGCGGGCGCTGGCGCTCATCAAGAGCATCAATGCGGTGAGCTACATCCAGCAGTGCGAGCGGGGGAATATGGCTGTGGGACAAACGAGAGGTTCAAACTTCAACATACTTTCCAACCAATACGTCTAAGCGGCTCAAGGGTATACGTGTTTCCAACTACGCCGGTTCGCTATGTGCCAGATGGTGTTTTTGGTGACGTGAAAACTCTCGGCGATGGCCATGTAACGACAGCCGTCGCGCACGAGACTGCGGATCTTCCGCACGTCGTCTTCCGTGAGCTTGGCAATATGGCAGGCGCTGCCCTTGGTGTTGCGGCCCTTCTCCCTACAATCGCGAAGATTATCTTCCTGCGTAGCCGCGAAAAGATGGCAGGGGCGAAAGCATCTTGGATTGTCGCAGTGATGGCAGACGGCATAACCCGGAGGTATCGGGCCTTTCGCGATGTGGTATGCCGCACGATAGGTAAGCACGGGGCTCCCGAGGTGCCAATTGCCATCTGCCACCCAGACGGTTTGACGTTCCTTCTCTCCGCATGGCCACTCCACGCAGGGGTAATCCTGCCAGGACGCATCGGGCGGTTCGCTTAAACCGAGAACCGTTTCAACGAGGTAGTACCAATTGGCGCTCGGCTCGGTATAGAAGTGAATTGGCCTGATGCACCAACTCGCATGGCAGTGATGGCGAACGGTGTGCCCGTGGGGTATCTCTCCATAAGCCAACTCGTAGGCCACTAAATGCGCTTCCTTGCGGCGGCCCCCAGGCACCTGGATCACCGCGTAATAGCCTCCATGTTTCGGATACGGCAAGTCGATACACGGGTAAGCCTGCCAGCCCCTCGCAGGGTTGTCGTTCAGGCTCGCAATCAGGCTCACGAGATCATCAAATCGGGTACTTGTCGGGGCGCTCATTCTTATTCAAGTATGCGCTCAAACCCCTGTATTTACTAGGTCCATACGTACTACAAGCACCACCAGTTTTCAAGGAGAACAAACACATTTATGGCAAGACCAGAAAACAGCTTCGGCAACGGCCGCCCCACGGATAAACCCGTTGCGCCGCCCTACCAGCATCAGGAATATCCCCGCGTCATGCACCACGCATCCGGCGCCATCAAATTCGTCAAGAGCCTCGAAGAGGAAGAAGTCGCGCTCGCCGACGGATACGGCCGCCAGCCGCACGTTACGGAAGAGCCCGCCACAACCGCGCCCAAAGCCGGCGAATGCCCCAACTGCATCAAACTGACGATGGAAATCGCCGACCTCAAAGTGGTCTTCGACAAATCCTGGAAAGAGCGGGCGGAGCAAACCGCGGCGCAGGTCGAGGCGCTCAACGCGCGCATCGAAACGCAGCGGGGGGAGATCGAATCGCTGCTGGCGGAGCTGGCCGAGAAGCAAGCCGGCAAGAAAGCGAAAGCGGCGTAAGAAGCTTTCAGCTTTCAGCCGTCAGCATTCAGCCAAACACAAAGATCATAGCTTGGCGCCGCGCCGGTCAGGCCTGCCCGGCGCTGGTTTCGAGCAGTGGAAAGTCAGCCCGCGGATGAATTCGTTCCGGTCTGTAGCGCCCGCCCGCCCATTCATGCCACGGGATTCTCTTGTCGTAAGCGCCAATGACCCACCGCTGGAAACCGACGAGTTCTGGCGTGCGAACGAATGGCATTGGGTACGGGCGGCAGCCGAAGTCGCGTAGCCGCTGCTGGCGGTAAAGGCGATCCTGCGAAGTCTCCCCGGGCCAGTACCCAACTAGGATGTAGACCATGATCTGGTCCGGTTTGACGCCATATTTCACGAGCCGATTCAATCCGGCAAACAGCCGCGCCTCATCTTTGCGGTTGTCCCAGGCCGTGTAGATCCGGCGAACCTGCATGGAATCGTCACGGTATTCGACTGAGGCAACAGCCTCGGCGCTTTCGTCGTCCAGGAATCGTGCATTGATGCCCTGGGTGAAGCTGACCTTGAAGCCGCCCTCTCGAATCTCCCGGATGTTTTGACGCCAGGACGGCGAACCGAAGAAGTCATTGTCGAGCAGCAGCAGTTCCCTCGGCCACGGATTGCCGCGCCAGAGGTTATATATTGACTGCTCCACGGCTACCGGCCCCTCCATCTCGGGGACATTGCAGAATCCGCATCGCAGGCGGCAGCCGCGCTGGGTGAAGCCGATCGACTGGCGAAACTCTGGGTAGATGCCGTACTCCTGCCGCTTGGTGAGGATGCCGAAGTCGGACACCTTGCGCTTGAGGTTCCCGGTTCCGCTTCCGCCTACGATTGCATTCGGGTATTCGCGGAGCAGCCGGTCTATAGCCGGCTTGGTTTTGAGGAAGATGGCGCTGCCGTAGACCAGGTCCCATTCTGAATCCCAGAGCCCGCGCTCCCCGCCGCGCTTCAGAATGACCTGATCGCCCGCATCTATGTGGTGGGCCGCAATCCGCATCAGTGCGACGTTTGGCAGCTTCCCGTCGAGTTGCACCACCAGCACCCGCATGCTCCAAAGTGTACCACTGCTGAATCGCAGCCAACAGCCCTAAAGGTACTACCAGCCGTCCGGCGCGGCTGCGACGGCGGCGGCACCAACATATAAGGCTTTACCCCCATGGCATTCACAGTTCAAAACCTTTGCGACGAGGCATTGCGTCTCATCCACGTCCTGCGGGCCAACGCCTCCTTTGCCACCCAGGTGCAGGGCGGCAACACCGTTCCAGCCTGCCAGGAGTATCAAATTGCGCTCGACGCCCTAAACCAGGTGATCGACGGCTTCTCGGTGGACGGGGCAACGGTCTACCAGGTGGTGCACGAAACCTTTGCCTTGACCGGAGCTGCCAGCTACACCTGGGGCCTTGGCGGCGTCATCAATACGGCGCGTCCGGAGAAGATCCGCGCGGCCGCGGTAATCCAATCCACTACGGCATCCATGCGCGTGGCGATCGTCACGCCGGAAAAGTTCGAGACGATTATCGACATCAGCAGGGCAGGCAAGTTCGCCGACATGCTGGTGTGCGATTACGCCAATCCCCTGGCCACCATCTCGCTCTGGCCCATCGTGGCCACCGGCACCCTGGACCTGTGGAGCATTAAGCCGCTGACCGCGGTGGTTTACTTGAGCGACGCCATCTCATTTCCGCCTGGATATCTGGAAACCCTGAAACTCAATTTGGCGGTGATGCTGGCCTCGGAATTCCCGACGGGCCGTCTCGATCAGTGGGTATTCCAGAAGGCCGGGGACTGCAAAGCGCGTCTCGCGGCGCTCAACATGGTGACCATCGGCGAGCCGATGCCGCCCCTGCCGCCGCTTCCCATTCAGCAGCCGGTTGCCGGGAGCGACATTGCGCAAGGCAGCCCGCAGCGGCCGTAACCCTCCCAAGAGTCAACTCCCATGCCATCAGTCCAAAACATCTGCGATGAAGCTCTACGCCTGATTCACGTCCTGGCGCCCAACTCGGCCTTCGCCACCACTCAACAGGGCGGCAACACCGTACCCGCCTCCCAGGACTATCAGATCTGTCTCGATGCGCTCAACGCCATCATCGACGGCTTCTCGGTGGACGGCGCCACCATCTACCAGACAGTGAACGAAACCTTCTCGCTTACAGGAGCGGCCAGCTACACCTGGGGCACGGGCGGCAACATTACCACCCCGCGGCCGGAAAAGATTCGCGCCGCCTCGGTTTCCACTACGGACGGTTCTATGCCGGTGGAAGTGGTCACCCCGGAGCGCTTTGAAACCATCATCGATCGCACGGTGACCGGCAGCTACGCCGATTACCTGGTGTGCGATTACGGCTACCCGCAGGCAACCATCATGCTGTGGCCGGCGGCCGCCAACGGGGGAACGCTGAATTTGTGGAGCTACAAACCCTTGGCCGGCGTGGTGTATCTGAGCGATGTAATCGCCTTTCCGCCTGGATACTTGGAAACCCTGAAATTCAACCTGGCCGTGGTCTTGGCTTCGGAGTTTCCGGGTGCCATTCTGGATCAGTGGGTGGGGCAGAAAGCCGAGGCGACCAAAGCGCGTCTGGCGCAACTCAACGCCGTTACGATTGGTGCGCCAGCGGCGCCGCTGCGTCCGGTGCCTCTACAGCAGCCTTTGCAGGAGATCGATCTGGAACAGGGAAAGCCGGCGACGCCGTAGATCCGGTGGCTGGTGATTGGTGGCTGGTGGCTGGCTCGGAGTAGGGAATGCCGAGACGTTTGGCTATCTGCCACGCTTGACCCTCACCCACCACCAGCAGTTGCGGCGGCCTGAGAGACATGGCCTCAGTGTTCAGTTCCATCAGCTTGTCGATCATCTGCTGCAATCCCGTCTCGAAGCGGCTGAAGTGGGCCAAGAGCAACTCGCCTAGCTGGTGCTGCTCCGCTAGTTCATCGTAGCTGGCTCGGCGAGTTGGGCCGTACCTCCATTCCATTACCTCATAGAACAGGGCCTTGGCCGCAAGCTCGTAAGGCTTGGGAAACGTGTTAGACATCATCCCGTCAGGCATGTTCGCCCTCCGCCAGCAGCCCCGCTGGCCCCGGCAACTCCCTTACCGGCTGCATCTTTTCCGGCGCGGCTCCGTTCAATTCGTACTGGATGCCATCCACCAGCAGGCGGATACGGAGCCTGGAAAGCTCGGCGTCACGGTGGAAGCCAAGCGTAATCTTGTGCCCGTCGGGGGGCTGAAACACCCATGAAGGGACGCCGTTCCACCACGCACTTGAACGGACAAAGAACCGGCCTTCCGGGATTGCGGTCCATGTCGAAGGGTCTTCGCAATCCATCGGGATCTGCATCAACCGGATCAAGTAGTGCGGCGCAACTTCATCCACCATCAGCACCCGTATCTCGCCGCACACTGCGGAGATCTCGATCACGTTGGGCGGCAGTGGACGCTCTCGGGGTTCGGTCTGAGAACAGAATAGCTGCCGCTCGATCCGCTCCGTGACGTGGCGCATGTTCGCCGCCAGCAACTTCGCTACTATTCGCTCCGCGTCATCCAATTCGCTCATAAGACATTTTCAGGCCCCGGCGACGCCCCGCTGCGTTCTCGGCCACGAACAACGCAGCTCCGTAAATTGGAACGCCGCCGGGACTGGCTCTGGCTATCTTCCGCGCCCTCCTTTCTTCGCCTAGCTGATAGATCGGGTCGGCGATTCGCCTTCACTTCAGTTTAGCAACCGTATAAACCACCGTCGCGACGACGGAGAAATCCCAATGGCTCAAACCTATACTGCCCAAGCCCTAATCACCGACGCCGCGCGCGCCATCCAGGCGATAGCCTCCGGCGAAACACTCAACGGCGCCGAACTCAGCGACGGATTGATCTCGCTCAACAAACTGGTCGACCAGTGGGCGGCTCTCGGGCTGCTCATCATGCAGATCTCCGAAGGTCAGATCAACCTGGCGGGCGCCAACCAGCCGTTCAGCCTGGGATACCGGCCCTCGAAGATCACCGCGGCCTATTGCGATTCCGGCAGCTTGCAGTCGCCCGTCGAGATCCTGTCTCCGGCGCAGTGGTCCGAGATCGTGGACAATTCCCGATCGGGGAAGTTCGCCACCAAGCTGTTCTGCGACTACGCGGTACCCAACTCCAATATCTTCTGGTGGCCCACCGCGACGGGGACTTTGCACCTGTTCTACTTCGCCCCGCTGGCCCAATGGCCGGATTTGAATTTGACTGCAATCACCCTGGCACCCGGATATGCCCGCGGCTTGACCTTAAATCTGGCCGTAGACCTGGCGGAGCAGTACGGCAAGGTGGTGACCCAGAGCTTGATGGCCGCGGCGCAACAGTCGAAGTCCGATATCGGGCTGGCTAACTCCAGAATCTTCGGCAGCGATCCGCCGCCCGATCAGCCGATGCCGCAGAGTCCGGGGAAGCAAGTGGTGCAAGCCGGATAGCCTTCAGCCGTCAGCCATCAGCCAAACGCCATGCGCCTACCTTTCTTCGGAGCCGGGTCGTACCTGCTCGATTCGCCGAACGCCTCAGCGGATGTGTGCATCGGCTTGATCCCCGAAGTTATAGAAAGCAAGGTGGGGCGTGCTGTTGGGCGAATGAAGGGCACGCCTGGCCTCACCCTTCTCGGCACTCTGCCACAATCGAACGTGCTGGCGCTGTGGTCCGGACAGGACCGCCTGTTCGCCGTGGCTGGAACCACGCCCTCCCATCTCTACGAAGTCTTCGCGGACGGCAGTTGCTCGGACCATGGCCCGGTCGGCAACGCCCTTTACACGCCGTTTGCCACCCTCGCCAATCCCGAATATCAGCCGGCTTTGATCTTCCCCAACGCCAGCGGCTCCCAGTTGATGGTTATCAACGGCGGCTTCGTCTGGGTGGACAGCGGCACGGGCGCGGTGCCGATAAATTTCTCGATTCCCATGGTCGGCCTGCAGATCGACGACACAGGCAACGGACTCATCAACGGTACCGGCTTCGGTCCCACCGACGTGGGCGCCACGATGGAAATCCAATCGGGTATCGGATTCACGATTCAGAGCCAGGTCATCACCAGCACCGGGTCCAGCACGCTGAACGGCGCCGCAGTAACCGGCGTAGCCTTCGCGGCGGCCGCATGGGGAACGGCGGATTCGATTGGAGGCACGGGCATCGAAGTCCTCGGCGCGCAGGCCTACACCGATCTCTACACTCTTGCGCCAGGGTGGTTTGTCGGGAGCAAAAGTTATCAGTTCACGCAGGCGGATATCGGTCGCACGCTGGTCATCACCGGAGGCTCCGGATGGGTCCACGGCACCTACCTCATCAGCGGCTGGGGTCTCGGGGGCCCGCAGTCCGGCACGGTGCTGCTGACGCAGAACGGCTTACCCGCTGCCGCGGCACCGCCGAATACGAGCGGCGGCTCAGGCACCGAGGAGACCGGCGGCCAGGTCCCGGCGGGCACCGGGGCTTACCTGGACACCTATGGGATCATCGCGGCGCCGCAGTCGAACCAATGGTACATCTCCGGCATCGACGATTTCACGAGTTTTAATCCGATCGACGAAGCCGACAAAGAAGCCTACCCGGATCACATTTTGGCTTTCCTTGCCGACCATGAGCTGCTGTGGATCTTCGGCGGCCTGGAATCCACCGAGATCTGGCAGGACACGGGCGCGGCGAACTTTCCGTTCCAGCGCCTGCAGGCCGGCGGCGTCATCCACTACGGCCTGGCCGCGCAGTTCTCGCCGGTCCGGCTGTCGATCAACGGCATTGCCTGGATGGCTTTTGCCAGCAGCCGCGGCGATGTCCAGGCGGTTTATTGCCAGGGATTGATGCCGCAACGCATCTCAACCCACGCGATCGAGGAGGCCTGGAGAACGTATCCCACTGTTGAAGACGCGATCGGCTACACCGAAATCGACGAAGGGCACGAATTCTGGGTCTTGCATTTCCCGCAGGGCGACGCGACTTGGGTATTCGACTTCACGGCATGGCAACAAACCGGCATCCCCCAGTGGCACCAGCGCGGCTATTGGGACGGAACTACCCTGCACCGCCAGTTGCAACGCTGCCACGCCTTCGGAGATCTGTACGGGCACGGCTCTGCGCCCGCAATCTCTGGCGCGCACTTCGTGGGCGACCACACCTCCGGAAACATCTATATCCAATCGCTGAGCACGCCCTCGGATAACGGTCACGCGATCTTCCGGCAGCGGGCGTGCCCCCACGTGGCGGGCGATAACCAACGCTTCTTCTATGGCTTGTTTCAGCTCGAGATGGACGTCGGCGAGCAGGACGTCACGGTCACCTTCGATTATTCGAAGGATCACGGGCACACGTTCATGAACGCGCAATCGCTGATCGCGCCGGCGGCCCCGAATGTGAACGCGCCGAACGTATCGGGCTATTCCACGCGCCTGCGCTGGAGGCGCCTGGGCTGGGCCTGGGACCTGGTACCGCGAATCACCATCATCAGCGCGACGGCGCCGATCTCAATCACGAATGCCTTCATGGATGGCGAACCGGGCGGGGAATAAATGGCTAAACCCCGCTCGCAGCCCGCCTACAGGCTGGCACCCCTCCGCACGGTCATGTTCGACGGGCAGGGCAATATGACCCAACCCTGGAACCTGTATTTCCAGAACCAAGCGCAGGCGGGCGGCCCAACGGTAGTCGTCGGCTTCATCATGAACAGCGGCGCGACAGGAACCAACGTCGGGCCGATGCTGCCGGCACCGCGCGATGCAACGGCGGACGTGGTAACGGTAGTGATTCAAGCCTCCGACCCGTCAGTGGCGCTGACCTTCCGCATCAACCAGGCCCCGCTGCTCGGCTCCGGGCTGGCGAATGACCCGTCCGACATCTTCCTCAAGGACCCCACCATCGCGGCAGCTACGCCGGCGGATACGGTGTTTCAATTCACGAATCTGACCACCTCGCCGCTGCCGGTCGCGTACAACGACGTGTTCTCGATCGACATCACCAGCGGATCGTCGTTATGGAAGTTTACGGCGGTGCTTGAAACGCAGGGGTAAGAAGCTTTCAGCTTTCAGCTCTCAGCTTTCAGCCAAACCACTTTTGAGGATGGTCGATCATTACCGAGACCTCTTCATCGAGGATGGGTATCCCCTTCTCTTTGATCTCCGTCTCGGCCTCGGCAGGCGACAGTCCGAACTTCCGCGCCAGGCCGGTCTTGATTCTGGCGAGAATATCTGGCTCAACCTCATCGAGGTCTACCAGGAAAACGCGGACCTCCGATTTGCCCGGCAGATTCGCCAGTACAGGGATCGGAGACTTCACCGGGAATGTCCGGGTACCGCAAATGCGTTCCCATTCGTCTCCTCGGCTGCCGCCTATCGTCACAGTGAAGTCTTTCATCAGTGTTGGGTTTACCGCAATCTAGCACGCCGCCACAGGGCCGCACAAGTACCAAAGGCTTTACTCCCATGGGCTGTTGCAACGACAAACCAAACCGCGCGCGCATCTGCCAGTTCTGCGGAAAGCCGGCCGATACCGTTTACCCGAGTTTGATCGGCACGCCGCGGCCGGCATGTACGCCATGCGCCGACAAGAAAATGCGAGAGACGAAACAAGGAGCAAATTAAATGGCAGCCGCCGTAGTCGCAATCCCCGCAGTCCTCACCGCCGTGCAATTCGCGGTTGGTACCCTCGGCCCGCTCGTGTCCAGCCTGATTGGCCGCGCCGAAACAATTTTCAGCAAGCCGCTATCGGGCCAGTCGAAATTGTCATGGGTACTCGGCGGGATCAAAGCGCTCCTCGACCCCCTCTCCGCATCGGGAGTCGCCCCTACGGCACCGCCCACCGACGCCGAGATCACTGCGATTATCGAAGCCGTGCTCGCCCAGATGAAGCAAGCGGGCACGTTGCAGGCGCCCGCCAGCACCGCCAGCGCAACGTCTCCGTCGTCTTCGTCCGGGGCGGTGCAGAGCTTTAACGTCCCGATCAGAATGACCTTCGGCGTGTAAGAAGCTTTCAGCTTTCAGCCATCAGCAATCAGCCAACCCCTAGCCCCTAGTCCGCCAGCCCCGATTTTCAAAGGTTTCCAACCATGACGATGACGCGCCGCGCCGCGCTCGCACTGGCGATTGCCGCCGCGCCAGCGCCGGCCGTCGAGTCGGGCGATCTATTCGCCGATCGCATGAACCGCTTCGGCCGCTGCCTGGTGGATTTTGACGGCAAGCTGCGGCAACACGTATTTGACGTAAAGCAGGCGAAGCTGCTCTCGAAGCTTTGGCGCGATGTCGAAACGTCCGGAGAATGGCCTGAAATGGAAAACAAGTGAACGACCTCACCCAATACCGCGCCGCGGCGCCGAACATGCTGCCAGGCGACGTGATCGCTTTCGCCGGCCGCGCGCCGCTGAGCTTTATCATCGACGGCTACACGGGATCGAAGCTATCGCATGTGGCGATGGTCAGGAAGCAGTTGGCGTGGCCGCAAGCGGCGAAACAGCCGTCGCCCGCGATCTGGGTCACGGAGTCGACCATCTTCACCGATCCGGTCACCAAGAAGAAGATCTCGGGGCCGCAAACGCACCCGCTGGAGCAAGTCCTTACCGTGGACTACGCCGCGGCCGGTTCGTGCGCCTGGCACTTGGCGCTCGCCGACGAAGTGCGCGCCCAGATCGACTGGAACAAGTTCTACGCCTTCATTGCGAAGTGCGAAAACGGCAGCGTCAAGTACGACATCCCCGGCTACTTCGCGTACCTCTGGCGATCCATCCCATTCATCGGCGCGCATGTGTGCCAGAGCGAGACGTACCGCCGCATGTTTTGCAGCGCCTACGACACGGCGATCTTTGAGAACTCCGGGGTCGCACTGCACCGCGACTTCTCGGCGACGTCGCCGGCAGACCTGGTGCGCATGAAGCTGTACAAGGCGTGCACGCAGATCATGGGTCC
>QGNH01000354.1_pt1 | contig 11281 bp, 10 predicted proteins | sample 1735481 | NCBI WGS metagenome assembly QGNH01 (sample SAMN09239004, study PRJNA386568) | Viral metagenome, whole genome shotgun sequencing project. | reverse complement strand
ACCACCATAACCTTGAATTCCTGTGTATCCTTGTATGCCAGTCTGTCCATAGAATCCAGTGACTCCCTGAGGCCCGGTCCCTGTGTAACCCTGAGTTCCTGTGTTTCCCAGGATACCTGTGTTCCCCTGGATTCCGGTCACACCCTGGACACCAATATTCGAGGTCTGAATCAACCAGGCATTCCGGGTCGAATCATACCGGTATCCCATGCCAAGATTATTGACACTCGTCTGACCATCAAAGGGATTTACAGGAAAAGACATTTTTTTAAACTCTCTTTTCACGGATGGCTAATGAACTGCCAAACTCCACCCTCTAAAATCAGTGTTGCTCCATTGTCAAGGCTCAAATTATATGAATGTATCCCATTACCGATTGCGGTAGGAGTCTCACCCGTCACAAACAGCAATGACCCCGCAGCCAATGTTCCAATGTCCAGGGTTATGGTCCCCGCAGCGCCTGATAAATGCATCCGGGACGATGTTGGAGTCACATTGGCATCGCCACTGACACTGACAGATTGTAATCCACCCAGGGCCAATATCCCTGTTGTCGCCACGCCCAGAATCGTCGTTAACACATTGGTCCTCAAAAGAGCCTGATCATGATCCAGAACCAGGGAATAGGTCGGGCTGAAAATGACGCCCGATCGCATCGAAACAGAACTGGTATCCGTGAAAATTCCTGAACCATATGCGACATGGTTCACATCACCGCAATAAAACTGGGCGGTTGTGGGGCCTGTCACACTCAATGCTGTCGCAGCCTGTATCGATGGAGTATTAACCCGTGGACTCACAAACGTGCTGTCTGCAGCCACAACAAAGTTCAAACCGGTCCATGTCATGGCGGGTGTGGACCCCGTCAGGGCCTGAGTCACGCTCGTGGTCGTGGGAAAAATTGCTACCCCATTGATCAAAGAACTTCCCGAATCCACTCCGGTTATAAGCCCTGTGATTCCCTGAATACCAGTCTGACCTTGTAATCCCGAACCTTGAAGTCCTGTTGAACCCTGGACACCAGTAAGACCGGCCCCGGCCCGGGACACGAGTCCACTCACACTGACCTGCAATAAAGCCGGACTTCCACCTGTCAAATTTCCAAATGTCCAACTGGAATCCGAGGATGTTGTCCAATTCGGATTAGTCCATACCAAAGAGGCATTAGAATTGGTCTGGGCCTCGGTAATGGTGGTCTGGTCAGTAAATATCGCTACGCCGTTTAATTCACTGGTTCCTGCTGAACCATGAATCGTGGCCCCATTCCCAAGGCCTGTGACACCTTGGACACCAGTCCCGCCCTGAACTCCAGTCTGACCGTCAAGTCCCTGAATACCTGTGTTTCCGGCATCCCCAATAAGTCCTGTGACTCCTGTGACACCGTCAAGTCCCTGAATCCCTGTATTCCCCTGGACACCAGGATTTCCCTGATCTCCCTTAGGGCCCGGGCCTCCTTGCAGTCCCTGAAGTCCGGTAAATCCCCGAGGACCTGGATCCCCAGTCTTTCCACCACTACCTACGACTGTGCCAAGGTCACTGAAGAACCGCTCCCAAGGATGGGTAAGAGGACCCGCCCCGTCATGCATGGCAGTACGGATTGGAGGCGTTGAAAGGGGAAAGATCCCTGTTGTTCCTTGATGTGCCATTTTATTGGTCCGCTACCTCAGTGTCCATTCGGGCGTCCACAATAATCCATTGGATCGGATCAGAAAATGTCACCCTAAAGACCCTGTCTCTGCCATATCCGATTTTGTGCCAATGAATACGCTGTTTGTATTTACCACGAGGCCCTGCAGTCTCCCACCTCTCATTGCTCCATGTAACCCCACCATCATCAGACCACTGCATCATGGCCTTAGGCTCCTGTCCCGAGACCGCAGAGGGCCCGGTAATATCAGTCCCTGGCCCGGTACCTGCAGCCGGCAATTTTCCGCCACCCCTCTCAATGTCTATTTCAAATTCACGAAAAAACATCCTGCGTCTGTCTACCCGGATATGTGGTGCAGTCCTATGTCTGATGATCGGTACCCCGTCATCCTCATGGGTCTGCATGTCCCATTGATAAAATTTGTTACCCGCATAATCACCCACGAAAATCAGATCCTGCCAGTTAATGACTGAAATGGCCCTGTGATGGGCCTGGATCCCTGTACTCGACTGATAAGACGACCTCTCATGCCATAACTGGGTCGTGGTGTCATAAACCAGGGTCCGGTCACCATTGATGAAATTAAAAATGACGAAGAAATGACCCTCTTGCTGATAAGAAAAGGCCACACAGTCTTCAGTGTTTATCTGACCGAGAATGAATTCTATGGCATGAGTCGAGATCTGCTGGGGAATAAACCCACCGGCCTGCCAAATTACACGGGATCCTGCAGGATTCGACCCAAGCCAGAAAATGTTATTGGTGAGTGTGGCCACGGCATAAGGTCCTGCCAGGCCCACGTTAATCATGCCCGAACTGATTCGGGCAAAGAACTGTGCCAACTGGCCAGTATATTGCCAAATCTCTATGACCCGGGACTTCATGACCCAGAGCTCGGCATTGATGGTCTGTAATGCCACGATCGGACTGGAGTCAGATTCACCCGTGAAATAATCCAAAGGATCCCAGGTATTCGCCGCGGCATATTGACCGGAGAAAATGAACCTGCACCCACCAAAGTAACTGGTGAGAGTATTCTGAATGAAAAAACCGTTCATGGACACGACAGATGTTCCGGGGACGTATCCCGGTGATGTGATCCTACTAAATAGATTTGTTGCGGTGTCGAAGATGTAGCCGGCTTTGCCATCAACGATCATGACATATGAACCGTTTGGAGTAATAACCTCAGCAAACGAGACCCGGCCCAGGTTCGTTGCAAGGGTTCCACGAACAATAGAACTGAAATTGGTCCTGAGCTCCACCAGAGTGATGCCAATAACGGCAAAACACCGGCCGGTACCCGAGACAAACATGTTCCTGTTGGAGCCTTCGGCGCCGAAGGCTGCACGAAATTTAAGACCTGGAGTCCCTACAAGGGTAATGGGAAACTCGTCATTTCCCTGTGCAGTCTCAGGATAGAAATTTACACATTCCTGAGTATCAATGACAGCAGATCTACCCTTATATGATGCCCCACAAAAACTGCATTTCATCTTGGCCTCATTTTTTTAACCGGTGTAGATCGAAAAGGGCCGTCTGGCCGCATGCTCCAAGACCGGGTCTGTCCTCATATAAACAGGCTCTGCATTCGTCGTCGCAATCAGTCCCCGGGTCTCAAAGGCCCGTTTCAGGACCATGGGCTTCGGATCAATCCCATACTGAGGGGACAAGTCCACAGTCAAATTCCAGACCAGGGCCGATTCATATCCCGGAGGCAATTCAATCACGTCTGTCAAATTACTGAATGTGTTGAACTGATCCAGGGTACTGATCCCCATCTGAAGGGCAATCGTCGGCACGGGCCATAGAATGACCGTGGCAATAGGATAACCAGGAAGATAGGTCCACCTGGAGGGAAAGTTCGTCGTCTGACCCTTTAGAAACGTGTTCTGATAGGTCTCATTCGGCCAATACTCCAATTTATAATCATTCGTCAGACCCGGAGATACCGTCTGTCTGACAAAGGCGCCCCATTTCTGCAATTGCATGGGACGTTTCGAAGGAGACGTGTCCCACGTGGCCCCGGGCCCAATAGAATAGGTTGCGACCCCAGGTGTAATGGTGTAAAGCGCATTGGTGACGTGATAGATGAGCATGCCATCATTGGACCATACATCCATCATCTGATTAAGAGCTATCAGGGCCTCGTTTGCCTCATCGAAAGACGCTGTTTCTCCCGACGCAGTCACGCCCAGATTTCTCAGGGCCTGAGTAATTATGGATTTGGCTGTGGCCATCTTTACGCCACCTTTTTGGGTTGTTCAAATGGAAGGATAGTAGTAAGGCCATCGCCCTTTGTCCGTTCGGCCCGACGTTTAGATTTTTTTTGGACAATAGGAGGGGCAGGAGCAATGGAGAGAAGACTCGCCATGATGACGGCTTCTTCCTCTGGATCATGGGCGACTTTGTAGTCACCACATTTCGGAGGATTGCTCAGGTAAACGAACTTAGGGTATTCGCTTCCTATCATTTTGGGAATTGAAATAAAAAAGGAGGGAAGGGGGTTTTATTCCCCCTCTCCTTTTAAATTTATTTCACAATACCCTTCTCGATCAAAGCAGCCTTGAGACTGTTCACCAGTGTATATGCTGATGCCGTCGAATCTGCATTGGCCGAGCTGTCACGAACAATTGAAGGAGTCTGGCCATTAAAGGCCCAGGGCTCGTTCAACCGGCTGTGAAGTGAGCCGGAACTGTTTCCATCAGTTACCTGATAGACAATTGTGGAATCTTGTGTGGTAGCCATGAAAAATAAACACTCTCTTTCTTTTTGTTAAAATTGACAAAAAGGAGGAAGGGAACTTTCCTTCCCCCTTTAAACAATCACTTAAGCCCAGATCCTGCATCCTGCAAACGGATAAGGACTTACAACACCCATCAAAATGTCCATACGAGTCGGCAGTGCGTCGGAATTGATCACATACGCACGGACAACACGGATGGAGATCCCGTCACTCTCGGCTCTGGCCTTCCAATCCACCCCATCAGGCAGGTAGAGAGGAGCCGATGCCATGGTCGCAAACTGCTTCTGCACCATCATGTTCTGCGGATACAGAGTGCTTGCCTGACCCTTAAACGTGACAATGGCATTGTTGGGTGCCTGGTTGCCACTCGTCGAATACGTGGTCTGAGTCGCCCCAGATGTCACGATCGACGGAGAAAAGGCCAGAGTCACCGAAGACCCCGACGCCGTTGCGTCAGTCGTCACAACGAACTGCTGAAGGTTTGGCGTCGCATTTTTGTTTTCATAGTTGACCTGGAACAGGCCATCTACTGTGAAAACATCGCCGCGGTTGAACGTGTGACCGGTCACGGCCGACATCGTCAACGTTGCACCCGACTGGTTTCCTGTCACTGTGCCTTCATTTGAGGCATCCCGGGACCCGGTCAAATGGTTCTGAAGGTTCTGGTCCATATAGAACTCAAGACCAAACGCCTCGCCCATACGGCCGCTGACATACTGTTTCCCGACCACGTCCTGCTTGTTGAACACATCACGCAGACCATGTGCCGTCGCCGTGTTGGACTCGGGCGTGATCAACGCAATACGATCGCCAATATCGACAGCATAATTGTCGAGCTTGGCATTGGCCTGCAGATAAGGAAGATCATCCGCAGGTGCTGTTCCAGGAGTTCCAACGCTGTTGTAGCACGATGTGTACAACTTTGTCAGTTCCTGTTCAACCTCTGATGCCAGACGCTTTCCATCGGGCATGATGTATCGTTCCTTGAAATCCGTCACTGTGAGAGTGAGATCCTGGGCCGTGAACTCACGGCTGATCTGAAGTCTCGTCGACTGCGAAAGAGTGATTGTCTCTTCCGCCGTATCCTGCACGACCAGGGTCGCACCACGGGTCACGGTCGAACGTACAGGCCTTCTGATACGAATACTCGGGCCGGGCATGTTGCCGTTGACTTTGGCGCCCTCGCCGAACGAGTTGTCGTACTGCTTGTCCACATGCTTGAGCATGGGACATGCATTATGCATCACGGCCAACATTCCGGAGGCAATGATGTCTGGGGTGATATATGTGTTTGCCATAATTAAAAAGCACCTTTCAAAGTTAATTTACAATTTGTTGAACATTTCAATCCGCTCTTTCGTGGTCAGGTCCTTGTCATAGATGCTTTTCTTTCCAGCTCCACCCGTGCCCCGCGGCGTCTTGTAAGGCGTCGGAGCAACTCGTGGCTTCTCAGGCGTTGTTACAGTAACCGGTTCCTTAGCCCCGGCCACCGTTTCCTTACCTGTCAGGGCCCGTTCGATGTATCCCTGGATCCTGCCGAGTTCATTCACGGCAGCGATCGGAGTCATCCGGGCTATCCGGACCGACTCATCAGGATTACTGGCCAGATAGTACATCAGATCCGTCCCATACTCGGACGTCATGACCGTTTCGGTGACATGAGGATACCGGTTGGTCATGAACAGAGGATTGTCGACAGACGCCGAGCCTATGACCTCGTCATAATCATCGTACGCTGCCTTTGCCTCCACCTGTTTCTGATTGAACTTATCCAGGGCCTCTTGCTGGGCCCGGGCCTGGGTCTGTTGCTGTTCTATGACTCGTTCCTTCTCACGTTCATACTTGACCAGAGCATGGACATAATCCTCATCATTCGTGTACGCTGCCCGACTGGGCAGGTCCCGGTCCTCGACCGGCTGCTGCTGCTGTGGTTGAGTCTGCTGACGCTGGAGAATCTCCACCTGGGCCCTGTAATAGGCCTCACGCTGAAGCAAATCATTCCAACGCTTCTGTTCATGACGAATATCAGAAGGAGACTTATGTGGCCTGGTCTTTTCTTCAGGCTTCTCCGTCTCTTCTTCTACTTCATCAATCACCGGTTTCTCAACCGGATCCTCAACCGGATCCGGGTCAGTCTGTTCCTCAGTGGGTTCCTTTGCCTCAGGCTTTTTCGGTTCCTCGGAAACCCTTTCAGGCTTCTGCTGTTCCGGTTTCACCTTTGGCTCAGTCATAGTCCTTTTTTCAACGGTCTTTTCGACCGGGGACTTGTACTTAGGATCAGACCTCTCCATCATCTCAACATGCACGACTGGTTCGACTACTGCTGTTTGCTCTGACATTTTCTTTTACTCCTGCCCCATTGAATTACTCGGCTGGGACGGCATGCCGGGATTTCCTGGAAACTGGCCAGGGCCAGGACTCTGCATTGGATTACTCGGTGGCAAAATCGCACCGGTTTTATGAAGATCAATGGCCGCATCCACAGCATGTTGTACATACTGGCTATGCTGCCGTATTTTTTCCTGTTCAAGGCCTATGCCGGCCTTCTGGATCTCAGCCGAGGCCTTAATCTGCGTCGCCTGTAACTGGGCCTGATGCTCGGTCACCTTCATCTTGATCTGGTCATTCAATGTCCCAATCAACTGCGTCATCTGGGCCTTAGCGGCGTCATCCTGCTGTGACTTCTGCTGCAACATTTGCAACTGGGCCTTGAGAGACTGCATCTGATCAATTCCAGAACCAGTATCTGCATCCGCGGCAAGAACCTTCGGATCCATCGTGGCCTGTAACCGACGAACTGCTCTTTCTGATCCCACCCAGTCCAGGTTCTGAAGCAAAATGTCTCCAAGCAATGGAAAGAGATTCGGATTCGCCTGAACCAATGAAATGATGCCCGAGGCCGTTTCAAGACGCCGGGACTCATACGTGGGACCTGTGGACACGGTCACGGCATATCTGCCGACCTTTTTAATGTCATAAATCTGACCGGTTTTGGGGTCCGGATATGTGGTATTGATTTTGACAATATCATCCACCTCGTCTTCACCAACAATCCGAACTTCCTGTTCAAGAGTGTAATATGAGGGACACATATCAATAAATATGCGGCCAATATGTCTCAGGGCCCGGATAAACGATTCATAGAAATGACTATTTGCTGTATCACCCTGTCTGACCCTGGCCATGATGGCTTTTCCACTAACCTCATTCCCCTGGGCGCCCAGACTGGCATCATGGATCCCAGTGATGGCCTTCATGTCATCCACGCACTCTTTTGCTGCATTCACTGTGGCCACATCGAGCTCACGATACTGGATCTGTTGCGGAGGAGGGAATGGATTGCCTGAGGGACCCTCAGATTTATAGGTCAGGACCGCGATGTTCTTGGTATTAGCTGCTTTCCAGTCAACCATCAGATTGGGAGGAATCTGTCCCTCAGGGGCCATCCATTGGGGCTTTGCGGTCAGACAAATCTGCTCAGTTTCTTTTGATTTGAGCATATTATACATCATCTGTACATCACGGATGTCCCGGATCAGAGACTTGAAATTCTTTTTTCCCTCAACAGATAGCTCATCGCCAAGGACCGGAATAATGGGAATATACTGAGACAGGATCTCGGTCTTATCCAGGACACTGCCACCCGACAATAGATATCTCATGACCTTCTTATGCTCGGTCTCACGCTCCTTGATGACCGTTATACCTTCAGGAAGATTCTCTGAATCAGCCGTCACAGACCCATCAGACAATAGGTATATGGTCTCGGTCTTCTTTTCGATCTTAAAGTATTCACAGAGCCAGACCGATTCCTTTGTGACCCAGTATTCACCGCCCGACTGGGCATTTTTCTCTTCCCATTCCTGCAGGTTTTTAAACTCGTCTTCTCCATAGATTTCTTTATAGTCTCTTTTAGATAAAAGAGTCCTGATCAGAGTATAAGGAGCATCTGACCAGTCCTGGAGCTTACAAAGGGGCAGGGGAAAATAAACCAGAAGAGGATCTTCAATACGCTCGATAAGGAGTTCCTGGGCAAACGAATCATCCCAAAGATAATCGGCCTTGACCCTGACAAATCCAATGCCACATCTAATGGCACAGGTCAGGGCCCAGTCCAGGGCACTCTTTCCGTCGATGTTATTCACAATGTGCCGGACCATGCCATTCAGGACATTCGCCGTGGCCTTGTCCGTATTTGACACGGGACTGATTTTAATAGAGGGAGAGTTCTGGATATAATCGTTTTTGACTTGATTCACAAAGGCATTCAGCCGGTTGATGGTCAGACAGGGCCTGGAATCCTGTTCCCGTTGGGTCTTGACCTCTGTGTCCCATTGATTCGAATCAAGGTACTGGAGGTCCTTTTTGGACTCTCCATGTATATTGATCATATACTCTTCACACATCTTCATGCGCTCCTTGGCCTCGGCCAAGAGCTCATCGTCTGTGGTCAGATTCTCATCAGTTTTGTCGCTGGGATCGTCTTCCATCATAATATTCTGGTTCTCAGTATTAAAAGGATATTATTAAATCCTTTGCCATGAATTTGCACTGTGACTCAGGTCACGCCTGGGAAACTCATCATAATATGTCGAGGGATTGTCATTGACCCAGTTCCATGACTGTAACCCCGCAAACCCTATCCGCAAACAGTCCGAGAAATCCTTATAAGTCTCTGCCTCTCGTTCCGAGTCCTGTTCCAATCTATGGTTCTGTAGAGACTGTATCAGATTCTTACAGGCCGGGCTCACGAACGTCGTGGGCTCATTCAGTTCATTTATGGGCTGGGTTGTGTCATAGGTCATATACGACTTGATGACATTCCTCTGGGCATCCATGATGCCCTCCCGGGGACAGATATAGGTTAGGGCCCCATTCTCCGGTTTCCTCCAGGACTCGACAATTCCCTCAGTCTTATTGGTCCAGGCACTCCAACCGGCACCTCCAATCCCCTTAGCGAACCGGCTATCGATGTACCGGGCCCGGACCGGGACTGGAATCTTAGACTCAATGTCCTTGAACGTGGTAGACATGTCCATCAGGGTCCCGGTAAAGGGCACCTTAGTTCTAACCGCGGAATAATAATCTGAAAAGGTACCAAACGTAGGCCACTCAGCAAATACCCATCGATACATGACCCCATTAGTCATCTTTATCAGGGCAATCCATACCGCCGCAGGATAGAAATGTTGATGGGGATCCAAAGCATGAATGACATTGACCTTGTCCTGGATCATATGCCACGGAAAGTCCCGGACATGGACCTGAGGATTAAATGGGGGCGTCCATATCAATCCTCCAAAGCCCTTGAGTTTCCCCTCCCAAATATGTGGAGCCATGGTCGGTAATCGGGCATAATCACTGTCCTTTTGGGCCAGGAGAGTTTGGGAAATGAATGGATTATCATTCCAGTTCACGAAAATGACCTCGGCATCAGGATCCGGATTAGCTACAAACCTGCGGTAAACGGCCTGGTCCTCATATTCATCATTAAACTCAATCCAGATCTCAGACCCGTTCTTCCTGATAGAAGGAAAGAGCACCTGAAGGGATTCTTCTGAGGCTGACTGACCTTCTGAGATCCAGACATAGTCAATATCCTCAAGTCCCTTTAGGTTCTGGATATTGCGATATAAGCCGACGAACAGGAACTCGGCCTGGGTCTTGGTATGGACAATGGAATCACGAAGTATAATAAACTCTGAAGACAGACCCAGGTCCTGGATCCGTTTACATAACGTGGCATGAACTGATTCTTTTATTGACCGCATGATTTCACGGGCGCATAGGACCCGGATCTTTTTCTCGCGGCTTTTGAGCAGGAATATTGTGGCAAAAGAATAGGTCTTTGCACCACCACGGCCGCCATGGGCCACTTTGAATCGCTTCCCAGACAATACCAACGCTTTGAACTTCGCCGGCATGTCTATGGCTTGAGGATTATTCGCAGTGTGGACAGTCTGAAACTGACTCTTCATCAAGCCTCTGATTGGGATCTGGTGGGTGCCAGTTCGGGAACCGTCTCTTCAGTTCCTCGATCTCTTCTTGACTGGTCGTGTCCATGTGGTAGTTTACGCATCAGACTCAACGGCAAGAATGTCCTTCTCCCTGATGATCCGATACTGTTTTTCCTCCAATGTGATCTCAGTCCCGGCCAGCTTGCCATAAAGCACAATGGCGCCCGGACTGACTTCCATAGGTGTCCGACAGCCGTTCTCCCACAGGCCTGGGCCCACGGCCAGGACCCGGGCCCTGAGGGGCCTGTCCTGGGCATTGTCGGGGATTATAATGCCGCCTTTGGAGATTGGTTCTGGTTTCAGGGGCTCGAGAAGAAGATGGTCAGACAATGGATGAAGACTTGGACTCATGATTCCCATAACGTCCCTTTCATGCATTCCACAATATTTAATGCCCGATTCCCAGGGCTCATTTTCCCACCGACTGAACATGACCTTATCACCTACGGACACGTCCCGGACCTTGGGCCCTATATGTTTTACATATCCAAAATATATACCCTTTTCAATATTGTCTCGGACCAGGTCCGGGATCCAGAGTCGACCGGAATCAGTCATGGCTGCGGGATCGAGCCGCTGGACTGCGAGGATATCAGACAGAGTTCTCATTAATGTATCACTTTAACTAAAATTTCCAGAGCACCTTTAGTAGATTATCAATGACTTATGCGGCCTGTGGTATCCTGGCTCCGGCTTTCCTGGCCTGGGACAGGGCGATGGCGATGGCCTGGGCCCTGTTGGTGACATGAGCTCCGGACCCGCCAGATCGAAGAGTGCCACGTTTGAACTCGCCCATTGTGGCCTCAATCTTAGCTTTCGGATTCTTTAAATGGGCCCTTTTCTTTGCGCCGGCGCCTGGTTCATCAGGAT
>QGNH01000353.1_pt1 | contig 11302 bp, 18 predicted proteins | sample 1735481 | NCBI WGS metagenome assembly QGNH01 (sample SAMN09239004, study PRJNA386568) | Viral metagenome, whole genome shotgun sequencing project. | reverse complement strand
CCATGTTAGGATGCAACAAAATAGTAGCGGCTATCCTGAAGAACTGCGCCACATTGGTACCAGGGCTTAAGGATACCGCTTATTTTATCAACGTCGAAGACATTGATAAAGACGCCTCAACCTTTGATCCCAACAATCCGATCCTGCTGACCCAGCTAGTTCTGAAAACAGCAAGCCCGCGATTGAAGGCATACAAATTTGAGGGATTTAACCATTCGAATGAACACAAAACATCGATGGTGAAAAAGACCTACCAGAAATCCTGGGAACACGGCTTCGTTTTTCGCATTTTTGACAATACCCCGGAAGACAAACAGTGGATCCACAACGCAGTCGACAGTCGCTTTGTGATCATCCAGGAAAACAATTATAACAAGGCATTGGCAACGCCATTCGGAAGGACCGTCTTCGAAGTTTTGGGATGGGACTTCGGCCTGGAGCTGAACGCTGTAGAACGCGATGCCAACGGCGACGAACTTAACGGAGGCTGGCTTCTTACAGCCGGATGCGCCGATAAACTGAAGGAGTCTCTGCCTCCGCTTACCCTTTTCGCAGGGAATAGCCTGGCAACGACCCGCGCAGCAATCGCCTCGTTACTATAGGAATAAAAGATTAGTGCGGACCAACCTCCGCACTTAACTTTTTCTATATGAATTTAAACCAGGAGGTATATTTATTTTCCGGAGATTATATCAATCGCCAGGAAGAGAGAACCAAAGAGCGAACCGACAAAATCCGATTAGCATACCACGCACTCACAGGAGAATACCTCCGTAATTCTTGCAGCACTTGTTTAATTGAAGCGTTATTTATAATTCGCAAAATCATGGAACAGAAAACGAGCAAATATGAACTAAAGCCAGGAGCAGTACTGGAAGCCTTCAGCGACCCATCAAAGGTGATGACCAGGCTAAACACAACAGATGAACTGGCAGAATGGCATCTGAAGCACAACCCCGGAGTGATTAAATTTTTTTCAAGGGTCCCAACTGAAAATATAGTCGAGGTACCGGGTACCAACAGAACTGCCCAGCCAGGATCTGATAACGAATCAGTATCTCAGGCCGAAAAAAACGCAGCCGTAGATGCAGAACGCAAGGAAAAAGCAGAGGAATTGGAGGCCGAAAGGGCATTAAAAACCAATGAACTTGAAACAGAAAGAGAAGCCAAGGCAAAGGAACTCGAAAGCGAGAGAGTGCTAAAGGAAAAACAAATAGCCGAAAAAGCTAAAACAGCAACAGCAAAAGCGCCATCACCTAAACCCAAAAAATAATGCGCGTCTCCGCTACCAAAACGGCCCCACGCATAGAGCGGAACAAGTATCTCAATACTAAGAAAATAAAGGCATATGGCCTGCGTAATGATTATCCGCAAAAAGTATTAGAGATCGTCAACAGCTCCGGAACAGGCAAGGTCTGCATGGATATCTACGTGAAATTTGTTGAGGGAGCCGGATTCACAGACAAGGTCCTCCTGGAATCAGTTATTAACACCAGGGGAGAAAGAGCCAGCTCGCTGCTGCGCAAACTTGCAAAGGACCTAAAAGCATTTAACGGTTTTGCATGCCTGGTGAAATATAACGGACTTGGCGAGCCGATCGAATACTATTCCGTCCCCTTCGAACAATGCCGCATAGAGATCACCCTAAAGAAGGAATACACCGGACGCATCGCCATCCATCCCGACTGGACCAGCATCACCGGAAAGGTTTTTAATACGGATGAGATCAAATACCTGGACCGCTTTAATCCCAAAACGATAATCGCAGAAATGGAGAGGGCCGGAGGACCGGAGCACTACCTGGGCCAGATTTTATACTTTACTGCAGACGGCGAACTGGAATACCCCATTTGCCCCTTTGATCCGATTGTTACGGATATGTTGACAGAAGAAAGCGTCTCCACAGTTAAACACCGCAACGCGAAAAACAACTTTTTGCCAGCCGGGATCCTGGTGCGCAAGGGAATAACACCAACGCTGAACGATGACGGCACAATCGATGATCGGGACCCCAGGAACATAGAAAATGCTGAAAGTGCTGAGAACATCCGAGAGATGCAAGGCGACGAAAACGCCTGCAAGATATGGGTGGTCGATATTGACGGTGATGAGCAGATGCCGGAACTGATCGAGTTCAACGCAAAAAATTATGACCAGGCATACAAGTACACCGAAGGATCCGTCCAGGAAAACATAGCTCGCATGTTTATGGTGCCACCCATTTTGAGAGGAGTTGATATCGGCGCCGGATTCGGAGCAGACCTGATGAATAATTCCTATGACTTTATGAATTCCGTGACCGACACCGAGCGCAGAATGATATCGACAGCTTTTAAAGATCTGCTGCAGTTTTACGTGGTGACCTTTGCCGACACCTCGATAGCTCCCCTGAAATACATCACCCCACGACCAGCAACCCCACCAAAACCATTACCAGCATGATCCCATTAGTCACAAAAACGGACCTGGATAAATTTAAATACGTGGCCGAATCCGTAAGGAATTCCACGCTATGGGGACAATTTGTATCAGAGGCCCAGCAGCTGGACGTGAAACCCTGGCTCGGCGATGCCTTACTTTTGGAACTAATCACCCAGGCAGCAACATCCCCTGCAAGTTTTACGGCAAAAAATACCGCACTTTTGGAAGGAGGCCAGTATATCTACCAGAACCGGACCTACCTATTCCAGGGCCTAAAGGCCGTCATAATTTATTACGCATTTGCCCGGTTTACAAACCGTTCCCCATATGCCTATACCGCAGCAGGAATCGTCCAGAAAGACAGCGATCTCTCCACCCCGGTAAGCGACAAAGTGGTCCAGCGCCTGGAGACAGAGGCCCGACTGACAGCGGAGGCCATCCGGGATGAACTGGTTTTATTTTTGAACCGCAATTCTTCTACATATACACTATGGGGAACAGGATCCTGTTATGCCGGAAGAAGATCGGGCCGAACCTTTAAAGTTATTGGAGATTAATTAAATACAAAAGCCATGATAACACCAATCGGAAACATAACCAGGGAAATACCCGTAAGCCTTGCATCGGTCGATTTTGTCGACGAAGATGGATTCTTCATACGCAGCGGAGCCGGAAATATTAAATATTGCCCTCTTGACGGTAAGGACGACGCAGACGCAATAACAAAAACCGTTGACGCTCAGGTTTATTTTCTTGACCCGGTCGTTTGCCGGAAGATCTTCAAAGTAGGTACAACAGCCACAGGCGTTTATGCCGGATATGGAGTATAAGCTATGGGAATACGAATAGGCATAGGGAAAATAGTAATCGGGCAAGGTTTAGTTATACCTAACTGGACGCCACAAAAAAAGGCAGATAACGCACCGACCTTATTAAGTGCTGTTGTTTACTCTGATAATCAAATTGATTTGGCGTGGACAAATAATGGATCAGGCTACGCGGGTCATAAAGTATATTTATCAAAAGATAACTCTACATTTTACCTCAGAGCTACTATTGCAAGTATCGGAACGACTTACAGGGTAAATGATCTTACTGAAGGTCAGATTTATTATTTTAAGATTGTTTCCTATCAGGGATCGAATGTTTCCGATTACTCAAATACTGCAAATGCAACTACTGATAAATGGTATTTACAATCAGGATTAGCAGCGGGTGATTGCGTGGCTGTCTATGAACCATTAAAAGCAAGAACACTAACTGAAGCAAGGGTTAATAAGGTTAATCCAGGTACTTACGATTTGACCAATGGAACACCAAGTACATTTGATAATGACAAAGGACTGGCGTTTAATGGTAGTTCTCAATTTTTCAAGACAGGCATTATCCCAAATGCAAACTATACGGTTATTGTTAAGTTCTTAGATGCAAGCGATCCGGGAGCAGGAAACAGTTGTATTTTTGGTTCTTATAATCTTGCAGGGAAAGGATTTTTGATAATGAACTCAAATGATCTCAATCCTGATGCAGTGAATTATGGAAGTGGTGGTTTAAAGGCTGTAGTACCTCAGTTATATTCTGGAGTATTGGCAATTTCACAACACAAAGCATATAGGAACGGATCAGTTGAAACAGGGGATATGACAACCACAACTATGCCTGAATGGGAAATATACTTAGGTTGTCTTAATTACAACAACGGAACGACTGTTCAATTTTTTAATGGAAAAATTTGCCTGTTTGCAGTATATAATAAACCCCTGAGCGCAGCCCAGATACTTGCAGTAACAAACAGAATGAATACTGTTTCGAGGGGCGGGGTGTGGGAAGCACAGGGCGCAGTAATAACAGCTATTGCAGGTCAGGAAGATAATGTCTATGAACCGAATATCATTTATGAGGGCAATGCAAGGGTTTTGAATACAACAGGCAATGTGTTTAAAATGTGGCATACTGGCGGATGGATGAATCGTGACATATATTATCTTGAGTCATTAGACGGGAAGACAAACTGGACTCCATACGCATCAAATCCTGTTATAGCAGACAGGGCAAGAAGTTCAATAATTAAAGTTGCGGGAACATATTACCTATTTTGTTCAAATCTAGCTGACTCGGCTATAGATTTATTTACATCATCAGATGGTGTGACCGATTGGTTTTTAGATACTAAGAATATAATACATCTTGGAAGTGCAGGGGCATGGGATTCAACGGGGATGAGTAATAGTGCAATACTTTACGAAGGCGGTGTATGGTATCTTTTCTATGATGCTTATAAAGCTGGCACTGACTCATGGAAGATAGGGCTTGCGACGGCAGATAACCCTAGAGGCCCATACACAAAAGAAGTCACTCCTGTTGTCGGAGGTACTGCAATACGTGGTGCGATGAATATTCATAAGATTGGGTCATTATATTACATGTGGTGTCTTGGCGGGCTAACTAACTCAACTCTTCCTTCAGATATTGTGACACGTTATAAATCAAGTGAACTAAAAACATGGGTAGTAGATACTCAAAGATTTGTATACGTTAGGACAACAATAGATGAAGGTGTAAATACACAGGTAGGACAGGCAGCAGATCCAGTACTTATAGAAATCAATAATCAAGTCTATTTATATTATGCGGGATCTTCGGATGGCAATCAATCGACAGGGCATCAGAAAATTAAACTTGCCATTGCAGATATGCCATTGAGTCAATTGGTATTAACAGAGGAGGGAAATAAACTTTAGTGACTACGGTATCAATATAACTAAATAAATAGATAAAGAACTGATAATCAATATGGGAATTTTTAGGAAATATAAGACGATTGAGGTATAGTGAACGATAGAATACGTGATAATTTTCCAAGTCCAATCTAGTTATAGCAACTCAAGGCATATGGATTTAATTATAAGCAGGGATTATCGTCCAGAAGAAACGCGAGGCACCATTTTTGTGATGGAAAAAGGAAGGATCCTGTTTAACTGCCTATCCCTGGAGCTCCCGGAAAAAGGGAACCAGCAGAATGTCAGCTGCTGCCTCCCAGGAAAATACCCAGCCAAGAAAGTGAAAAACGAGAAAGGGAAAATCGTTTTTTTGCTTTTTAACGTCCCCGGCAGGACCGGCATCGAGATGCACCCAGGAAACTTCGCAGCCGGTCTCAAGGTTGACACCAAAGGATGCATTCTCCCAGGGATCCGTTACTCGGATATAAACAGCGACGGATACATAGACATCACCGACACTACCATCGCAATGGACATTTTAATATCTTTGCTTCCGGAAGAGTTTACAATTTATATTTTATGACCAAGAACACAAACCCAAATCCAGGCCAGGCAGTCGATTCTGCAGGTTATCCGGTAATAGATCCGACAGCCAATGTTTTAAAATTAGTTGATGAAGCAGTTCGCAGGATAAACGACATCCATGTGCTGCAAAAAGAATACAACGCAGCCATGCTCCAAGCAGAAGTAAAGCGACTGGATGACCTAAGAGAGGTCCAGGTCAAAAGGCTGGAAGACAGCCTCCGGGACCACAAAGAATTCAATAAGGTCATGTATGAACAGGAGCGAAGACATGCCCAGGAATTAAGTGCTGAGAAAGAATTAAGACTGCAGCAGAAATTCGATGCGCTCGACAAAGCGATACAAAAAGCAGATTCCGCTACAGAGAAAAGATTTGATGCAGTTAATGAATTCAGAAATACCCTCTCCGATCAGCAGAGAACGTTAATGCCTCGCCAGGAATATGAAAGCACCCACGCATCCCTCACACAAATGTTGGTAGGCATTGAAAAGAGAGTCGACAAAAACGAGAATGTGAAGGAGGGAGGATCCCTGGTGTGGGCTTACGTTATTGGAGGCGCCGGATTTGTCACAGGACTGGTCTCGTTTTTACTCGGATTATTCGGTAAATAAAAAAAGCGTAACTTTGAACAATAAAACACAGACAAAATGAAAAAAGCAATCTTTCTTTTAATCGTTTTCTTAGCAGGATGCAACCCGAAGACCGCCTGCCTCCTGGCTCAATTCCCTCCAAAAGTAATCTATGCGAACGCACAATGCCAGGCGCCGCTGCCAAATTACGTACCCCAGGCCGTCGTTACTGGAGGCTGCACCGGATTTGTTGTGACACAAACCCCGGCGCCAGGAACCTTACTAACGGCGACCAACAAAACGATAAACGTGGTAATTAAGGCGACCGGGACCAACGGCAAGTCGTCCCAGGTTACATTCACCGTAACGCTCGCGGATACCGTTACACCAAGGATAACCGGGCTGACAGCAATGCAGATCCAGGATTCAATCCAGAAGAAAAGCAACGAGCTTTATAACATTGCCGACAACATGACGGAATCTTTATATAAGCTAGCCGACAAAGCATTCCCCTGGGACCAATACCCCGGATCCGGACCCTCGACCCAGGGATCCTATGACAGCTCGCTATTTGTCACGGTATCGATGAAGGACCTGACGGATCCAGTCAAGCCCTGGAAGCGAGTAAACACACTGGCGAAATACGTAATGATAAACCCGGACACGACCTATGAGCACGTAACGGATCCTATCGCCTGGACCAGAATAACTGGAGCGCCGGATTTTACACCGACGGCATATGCGATCGACTATAGGGACTGGTACGATTGGCAAGCAGACTCAGAATACGCAGCCATCCCCTCACGAAACACCACCACAGTCGATCTCACAAAAGTTAAGATAGACAGGGAATTCGTGCCATTAAGATTTAACAAACTTATCGGCAAACTGGAGTATCAGTACAATAACGCCTGGCATCAGGTAACAAGCAACTAATTCGGAACCAAATAATTAAAAATCAATGAAATGAAAAAATTAGCTTTTTTGGCTTTTCTTTTACTTTTGATCACACCGGCGATATTCGCCCAGGATCCTTCAACCCCGCCAACAGGACCCCCCGGAGATTGGGGAGACATTCTGATAAACCCAACAAAGTGGTTCGCCGACTTAACAGCGGTCTCCTTTCTTACAGCATTTTTGACCACCTTTTTCAGCGGACTTTTAAAAATCGTTAAGGCATGGCCCCGCCAGTTTTTGGCCTGGGGCCTGGGAGTTTTCTTAGTGGTGCTATCCGACGTTTTAAACATAGGCTTCGCGAAGGACTCCCCTTTATTGCTGGCAGCAATCTACGGCCTAGCAGCAGGACTGACATCCAACGGCCTTTATGATATACCAATTCTTAACACGATTCTCACCTGGATAGAATCCCTTTTTAATAAAAAGGTAGTCCCGATGAAAGCGGCAGCAAAGAAAAAATGAAGTTTATCGGTTTGATATTAGGTTTGTGTTTTCTGGCCTCCTGCGTAACAGCACGGAGGTGCCTGGAGAAGTTTCCGCCTGTGGTGAGCATAGACACTGTCTGGCAGACGACAGTACGTGATACGATGATCTACCGCGATACGACTATTACGATCACCTTGCCGGCGGAAATTATCCGGGACACTCTCTTAATAGAAATTAAGCCGAAAGAGATTAGCCGCGACACCCTCAGAGTCGAAACCGAGTACGCTGAGGCCATAGCTTTTTTTAAAAGCCCCTCAATACATTTGGAACTTATTCAAAAAGACATATTCTTTAAGGCCAAACTTGACAGTGTGATCCGCCTGGAAAATCACTGGAGGGACTCGGTTATCACCATCCAACATAACACGGCATCAGTTGTGAAAAGCGTCCCTACAATCTACAAAGTGGCCCTTTGGATGTGGGTAGGCGCACTAATTTTTATTATTTTCGCACTTATTCTAAAACGGTTTAGTCCTTAATTATCCCCATTTCACCCCACAAAACCTTACATTTGTCAAAAAATTGTTGCGGTTTGAAATAAATACAATATGTTTGTCTTCGTAATCCGCGAGTTACACATAAGATATTCGGTTTAAAAACCATAAAGCCTTTCTCTTGTTTCTCGCGGAACATTGGGGAGGCTTTTAAATTTAATAATTAGCTATGACAAAAAAAATCGTAAACATTCAGGACCTTAGAGACAGTTTGCTCGAAGTCTATGACAAAATCAGAACAGGGAAAATAGGAATTAGAGAGGCAAAAGAAAACGCTAATGTTGCTGGGAAAATTATTTCGACTGCGAAACTGCAGTTAGAATATAATGCCTACATGAAAACACAATCCAGGATTTCGTTTCTCGAAATTTAAAAAAAGGGGGAATAGCCCCCCCTTTTACTTTAAAAGTTATTGATATGGCAGGATATTTTTTTCATTTATACAACTTTATTCTTGATGTTCAGAAATTCAAAGACAGAATAGAGTCGGTGACAATTCAAAATACTTCAAATGCGACTAAGTACTTCTCAAATATAAAACTTAAAGTACACCCTAAAATACCCAAAGAATTAAATGAAGTTACATTCAGATTATTAACAGATAAAGAATTGACACAAGCAGAGAGAGACAATTATAACACATTAAATAAAGAGGTTAAAGAGATTTATGACATTATTCCGTCATGGGATGATTATTATAAATTCGATTACAGTAATTGGGAGGTTATGGTACGTAGCGCATTTGATATTTACGATGATTTAATCGATGCATTTCAGCGTCAAGGAATAAACGTCCCCATTTCTATTAATATATTGGGATTTAATACAGAACAAAAAGCGATCGATTGTGCAATGAAAAAAGACATAGATGATTTGGTTAAAAGACCGGAAACAGAAAAATATGTAAACGATAGATTTAACATCACAGATAATAAATATTTCAATATGTGCAGAAGAATGGATGATATCCTAAAATACATAAAAAACCAAAAACATGCGTATCTCCTTTCAAAGATGATTGAACTCAAAATAGCCAGAAAGGACTATCAAGACAATCCAGCATTGATAGCAGCCTATGATGCGTTTATAGATGTTAAAAAAGCAATATCAGAGAAGAAATATGATTAAAAGCTAAATCACATCGCATAAGGTAACCACGTTCTCTAAGTGCAGCCTCTCCTCGCGGAGGGGCTTTTTTATTCATAATCAATATTGATAACAAAATAAAGCACATATTAACATACATATACCAAATAAAGCATTATCTTTACCACAACAAAACCACGAAGCAATGAAAAACTATAACGATTTATTTACCAGACAGCAGATACTAACATTTGCCTTTACGGAATTAGATACCGACTCAATACTGAGATACATGCAGGCATTAAACTCCCTGGATGATCACGAATTTTCTACAGCTATAAGCAGAGACTTTGGCTTCAAAATCCAGACCATTAGCCGGAATCTATTTACAATTATTTACTAAACCAAAAACCACACGATAATGAAAACACTACCTTACATCCCGATTTTTATCTTTGCAGCAACATCCCTCTTTTTTATTGTCCGGGCCTTTTTACAAATATTTATCCCTAAACTACGATAGCCATGGTAACAGAACTTTTGAAAGTATCGCTCGTCGCCTTTATGTTTTGCGCACTTGGAACTGAAGGAATGATTTTTAACTTTTACCAGGAGTGGATCCGGAACCTGCCCTGGTGGATCCGCAACCCGATCGGCGGCTGCTACCTGTGTTTCACAGGAGAAGTCTGCCTTTGGTATTTTGTGATTAAGCATCACAGCCTGCTCCGGATCCTGGACCTTTTAACCTTTGCCTCAGCCGGGATCTTTGCAGCGCTGATTTATAAATTTGCCTGGACGTTCCTGACCATGAAAATAAAGGAATACACGAAAAGATATGTAAAGGCAGCCTGAGTTTCGTCGTGGTTTCTTAGGCTCCGGCCCGGATCCCAGCTCCCCAGCCGGAACCGGGCCTTATTTACAATGAGTACAAATAACGAATTATATTGAAAATAAACCACAAATAACTTGCAAGATACCACATATGATGTGTATCTTTACTTCAGAAAGAAACAGAAACAGAAACCACACAAAAAACGACGAAAAAATGAAAAACTTAACCGCCTCCGAAACCGCAAAATTAGCAGCACTCCAGAGCTTCACCAGAACCAGGAAGCAGTAATTGTATTAAGATACACAAACTAAAAAACCACAGACATGCAAGCAAGATTGAAGTACGCATCCGGATGGCAACTGGTCATCCCAAAAACAGGAAACGCCCCTATGCTTTTTTTAGAATGGCTCGCCTCGAAAAGAGCAGGATATTCAATAGTTCATGCAATATTCAATGATACCGAAGGAATAGAACCTGGGCATTTTAGAATCAGAATGAACGTACTGAAAGAAGGATACCTCGAAGCAAAGGAATACATAAACGCAAATTTATAAACTACAGACTATGAAAATTCTCCTAGAGTTAGAACATTGGGAAACAGTACGAATAAAGGCCCTCGTCGCTGACGGAATAGAAATCCTTCACCAGCAAGGACGGACCCAGCGAGGTATCGATGGATATACTAATTATGATTTGAAACACCTAAAAGAAGCTCTGGAATTCGTTCCAGAAAAGCCAAAATTTGTCGCACCTATAACCTTAATCCCAAGTAAATGAAAGACTTTAAACTACACCTCGAAATGCCAGGGATCCGCAATGACCAGGAAGCCTGGGACCAGGAATCAGAAAAGATTATGCAAGTGCTTAGAAAGCATTACAGCCTACTCGATGAAGACTTTCTCTGCGGAACCCTCCTGGGAGAAATGTACTCCAACAAGGAACTCCGCGACGTTTGCCTCCTGGCCCTGGGATCCGACTGGCCAGGACGAGTTCTCCAGGTAGGAACCCTACGCCTCCACGGCAACGGACCATGCCCGAACTGCGGATCCGATAGCTATACCGAACACAACGGAGGCCTGGAGCGGGACGAATTCGATCGCCTGGTGATAAACACAATCGGCTACACTTGCAAGGAATGCGGAACCGAATACCCA